>VOFB01000111.1_pt1 | contig 37308 bp, 53 predicted proteins | sample 5384141 | NCBI WGS metagenome assembly VOFB01 (sample SAMN12384721, study PRJNA508395) | human gut metagenome | isolation source: healthy gut A | host: Homo sapiens
GCAGTTGATGGATATATAGTAGAGGCAATGGGTTTTTAAGTAAACCCATTGACATCAATAGAATGTCCTTATTTTTAGATAGGATAATAGACAACCAAAAAGCTGAAAAAGCGTAACTATATATATGGGAAATGAGATTATGAAATTAAGGCTGCGTGACATTATTTACGTTGAAGTTATTAATCACACGCTTATATATCATACAGTAGATTCCAAAGTAGAGAGTAGGGGGACTCTCAGTGAACTGCTCAGTCTATGGGATAGTAGCCATTTTATTCAAATTCATAGATCTTATGTTATTGCAAAAGAAAAAATTTATAATATCAAAACAACATATCCATATTCTGTAAATCTTTTAAAGGGAGCAGAAATAGTAAACTTAAATGTAAGTAGGAAACACATAAGCAAGTTATTAGAGGAATACTCAATGATGTATTCGGGAGAATAATATGAATACATTAGAGATTATTGTCGAAAGATTAGGTCAAGTTACATCAATACTACTAAGCATGTTTTTCTTTATCGTACATTGGAAACGAAAATGGATAAGAAAAAGCAAATATTTGCTGGAATTATTTTTGTATGTGTTCGAGTTGCTTACTATATAGTTAACTTTGGATTTCGTCCATATTTCTCAATTGCTGCCTGTTTAATATATGCACATTTTGTTTTCAGCGGAAAATTTAGAATGCATTTGACCTGGAGTGTTATTGCTATTGTATTGGATGGTGTTGTTGATTCTTTAGTAACAGGTTTGTATTTGTTCATTACTAATACTTCTACAATGCAGACAGTATTGCCAGGGATTGATAGGATGCTGTTTATCATATTTACACGAATCCTATTATTAGTGATCTACTATTTGATAACTATAAACATTGATAAGAGTATTAATCCAAAATGGAAGGATTGTATTTTTTGTTGCTTATATCTGTGGGGTGTTGGGCGATGTTGGAGGTATTATTCCAATGTTGCGACTTATTACCAGTAAACATGGCTAAGTCGGTTATGACCGTCGGCAGTCTTGCACTCACAGTAATAGCTGCAAGTTTTGTGGCTTTTATAACAGAATTACGGCAAATATAAAGGAACTTACAAATTCAAAATTGCAGTTACGCACGGCTGAAATGGTTAAGGAGCATATTGGGGAAATTAAAGAAATTAATTCCCGAATATCTGCAATTTATCACGATTGGCATAATCAGATTATTGCTATCGCGGGATATATTAAAGCAAAGGAGTATATTGAATTAGAAAACTACGTTGATGATCTGGCTGATGAGGACATGATGATTTCTGGTGTTGTGAAGCATCCGGTATTAGATGTACTTATTAGTACCAGAGCCAAGACTGCCAGGAAAAAGCGGATAGATTTTATAGCTAATATAGAATTACCTGAGGTTTTACCAATCAGTGATGTAGATTTATGTATCTTGGTTGGCAACATCTTGGATAACGCTTTTGAATCGAATGAGAAAGTAAGAGAATTACGCTTTATAGAGCTAAATACTCGTATCATTAACTCATATTGGGTGATAGCATGCAAAAAATGCAACAAAGGAGAATGGAGATGTAAAGTCCTTTGAGACAATCGAAAGTTTAAAATCTACTAAAAGAAACGCAGGAGTACATGGAATCGGTACAAGGCAAATTAAAGCAATTGCCGAAAAAACTGGTGGTTACGTAATGTTTAAGCACGATAATAATGAATTTTCTATTCTTGTACAACTGAAATTGTAGATGAGAATGACAGAGATATTTATGATTATGGTTTTCACGCTGCAATATATAATAGTTTATTTTGCATTGGTTTATCTTTTTTTTTCAACATTACTTATCTGGATTAAAGTTCCAATAAGCAATTGTAATATGCTATCTGCGTCTTGAATAAGTAACTCACGACAAGTATATTGAAAAAAAATAATGCTTTTTGATATAATTTATTGAAATAATAACTATACTGTTGTTTTTTCACACAGTGGCTCTTGTCTCCCCAGGAGGATGGGGAAGCTGGTAGAAAAGTCCAACGCAGGGGGTGAAACCATGCGCAAATCCATTTCTATAAAAACATTATTGCGATCGCCACTGAAGACCATTCTAACCTTTACATTAATAGCTGCTGCCTCGTTTGCATTATTTTCCCGTGTTATCGGCTATGCCGTTACAGAGCGGGAGATGGGGCGTGCCGAAAGTTACTACTGCGGCGTTGCAGCACTTGACAATTCTGTGCCGGATATTACAACGAGTGTGCAGATTGAGGAGGGAGTAACTATTGGCAGTATTTATGGTACAGAGGATAAACCCTGGCCGACGGATAAACAGATTGAAGAGTTTTCATCCCTGCCTGGTGTGACTGTGGCCGACACAAGATATATGACAGCCGGTCTGGTGGAGGATTATATGCGGCTGGTAGACGATAGCTCCGGATATGGTATGAACCGCTTTATAATCGAGGGAACCTACATTGGGTATGACAAGGATGAAGTTTTTGATGGTATGTTAGATTTAAAGTTTGATGAAGTGAGACCGCTTGCCGGTGATCTTGAGTTTGATCAACAGGAACCGACTGTTATAAAAGCTTGGGCGGCTGAAGAGCAAGAGTTAGTGGAAACACCTTTTCAGGCATCTTACTTTAAACAGTTGGAAGGGGAAGCAGATGTCTTATTCTGGGAACTTATAATGCATTGACCGGCGGCGAGCTGCAATTGGATAATGCCACTGGCAGAGAATCCTTCCGGGTTTTGGACGATGCAACGGACGAATACCTTGAAACGGAGGCATTTGCATTTTATAAGGGAGTGATCGATGCGGTCAATCAGGCGGTTTATACCTATGATATTGTGTATACGTCAGACATGCGCACTATCCCGCGCTTCAATGAACGCAATATAGTAATGGACGAAGGACGTCCGCTGGTTTCCGGGGATACAGAGGGGTGCGTAGTAAGTTCCCTGTTTATGGAGACGCATAACCTATCCCTGGGAGATAAGATCAGTGTCCAGCTGGGTGACAAGTTGTTTCGGCAAGATGGGATAGACGGCGCAAAGGCAAGGGATGGGGAGCGCATGTCAAAGTTTGTGGATAACGTTGATTTGGAAATCATTGGTGCATACCGATTTACCGACATCCCTTCGATGCGCATGGCGGAGGAGCAATGGAGTTACTCGTCAAGTACAATTTTTGTGCCGAGTTCCCTGCTTCCTGTCGAAGTCCCTGACGATTATGAAAGTACCAAAGGTGAATTCAGCGTATTTATAGAGAATGCCCGTGACATTGAAGCATTTTATGAAGCTGCTGAACCGCTTGCCCGGGAAATGGATTTAGCATTGCGTTTCTCAGACAGGGGCTGGCTGTCTATGAAGGACAGTTTTGAAGCAGGTTCACGGACCTCGTTTCTGACCACGGTACTGTACATCTCCGGAACGGCGCTGGCACTATTGCTTGCAGTGTATCTTTACATCAGCCGCGATAAAAGACCTATGCGATTATGCGTACGCAAGGAGTATCCACCGGGAAAGCGCGCAGTGCTGTTGTACTGCCATTAGGGGTTTTGGCGGTGCCGGCAATAATAGGTGGGGGCATGACAGGGATTTTTCATGCGTCTGCCACGACAGCGGAGACGCTTGACAATATAGTTGCCAGTACTGCTGGGACAATCCAGGACTATACCTTGGATGCATCGATCCCAATGGGCCTGGTATTACTGACTCTGTTCTGCGAACTACTGTTTATCACGCTCATCATTGTGGTTCTTCTGCGAAAAATAGGACGGATGCCACTGTTGGAGTTACTGCAGGATAACGTGGTGCGTGCCGGGGCAGATACAAAAGTGGGATCGGATTTTGCAAGATCAGAATCTATTCCAGTAAGTCAAGAAAATACCAAAACTTCTGTCTCTGGCGAACTGCCTTTGAGGGGAAAATACGGTGCTCTGCGTCAAGTAACAGCTTATATCCTGCGCCATATGCGAAGAGGAACAGGAAAAACTGCAATATCTCTGATACTAACGGTTGTAATGACTGCCGGTGTTGGACTGTTTGCGTTGGCCAGACTTACGTATCAGGACGCTTTTCGTGAGACGAATGTGAATGGCAGGGCGCTGGAGTTTTCGTCCGCTTCCATAATCAAACTGGCAAAATCTAGTTTGATAACGGACTTCTATTGCTACGGCAATATACAGATGCTTATAAACGATCAGGAACATAATCAAACCATCACGGTTACAAACGATCTTAAGCGTTGTCTGCAAAATGATTTCACAGTTTCGTATGCATCAGGATATGACGATTCCCTCTTCACAAGCAGCGGTCAGGTGTGCCTGCTTGGCGAGATTGCAGCAGAAACGTACGGTGTTCGTCCGGGAGATGAAATATCTGTGGTTCCATATGATTTGTATCGTTCCCTGTCCCATGCGATCAATAGTGAGGAAAAGCTTAAGGCAGCTGTGGAGCAGGCAACTACGAAGTACAAGGTGGCTGGGCTTATAGAGTCAGAAGATGAAAGTATCCGCAATGGTATTTTTGCTGCGGCAAACAGTGAAACCGAGGACGCATATGGCCAGGCTTTTCCTTTTGAGTATAGTGAATTCACACTGGCAGATAATGAAAGACTTGACGATTTAAACCGCTTACTGGATACTCAGAAGAGGGCTGAAGAGGATAACGCCCCCATGGCGTCATTTTATATTGATTCCGGAGGCCTGGAAAATGTCGGGCGTGTTCGTGATCTGCTGAACCTGCTTTTCCCAGTAGCTTTGATTGCAGCGGTACTGATCGGGGCATTTGGGCAGGGTCTGATGATCATTCAATTGTCCAGAGAAGCGGCATTCATGCGCATCCTTGGCGTTACAAAAAACGCGTAAGATGCATATTAGTGTTTGAGCAGGTTGTACTATGCTTCGCAGGATTATTTATTGTGACTGAGGGACTGCTTCTATATAATTTAGAGTTGATGATCCGAAGTACCAGCACACTTGTCGTTTGTGGGCTGTTGTATCTGACCGGAAGCTTGTGTGGGGCGACCGGGGCATCGGTCCTGGTAACCAGACGAAAAGCATTGGAACTTTACAGGTAAAGGAGTAGAATTATGGCGTGTTTAACTTTGGATAAGGTAACGTATACGTATAAAATGCTAAGAAACCCGCCGTTTCAGGGATTTCCTTTATGTTTGAAGCGGGCCAGGTTTATGCAATTGTGGGTCCATCCGGATCGGGAAAGTCCACCCTGCTTTCCTTACTGGCAGGCCTGGATTTGCCTACAGAAGGGAAAATCGCCTTAAACGGTGATAGTTTGAGTGAGATTGATCTTGATTATTATCGCCGCGAATGTATCTCCATGATCTTCCAGGCGTTTCATCTTCTCCCTTTGCTGACAGTCATAGAAAATGTCTGTTTTCCAATGGAGCTATGTGGGGTCAGCCCCAAAGCAGCCAAGCCCAAAGCTGCGGAACTGCTTGAAAGCGTGGGAATTACAAAGAACAAATGAACCGTTTTCCATCCAAACTTTCCGGAGGGAGCAGCAGCGCGTTGCGATCGCGAGAAGCTTAGCATGCAATGCAAAAATAATACTAGCGGACGAGCCAACCGGCAGCCTTGACGGTGCCAATACACAAAACATTGTTGAAATACTGAGCGGCCTTGCACATAAGAAAGGGTATTGTGTTATTTTAGTTACGCACGACCTGGAAGTCGCTGAAATGGCGGATGTAGCACTCGGGCTGAGAGACGGGGAACTGCTATGAGTAATACATGGCAGGTCATATATTGAAATAATAAGGGGGCCGTAATGTGTAATTTAAATTGATGAAATCCATATCCTTCATAAAAATAGAGTGTGTAGGTTCACAATGAAAGAACCACACACTCTTTTTTTTAATTCTTCAGTAAGGACACGATTTGATAATTAAGTCATACTACTGAGGCTAATTCTATTCTATGACTGTTATTGCCCGCCTAAATTGACGTGTTTTTAAATTTTTTGCTTGTCACTGATTAGACCTTTATACTGTCAATAAAGTATAAAAAAGAAAAGAGGTCCCAGTGACACCCTCCTGCAAGTTGTGTGATCACTGAGACCATTGGTATAAAACCATGGTTATTATAACAGATTACACGGTCTCCTACAATGAGGAAGAACATATTTTTAATTGAAAGCAGTGAAAATTCCATCTGCCCGGTCTGCGGCCATCCCCTGAAACACCATGACTACGTAAAACGCATCATGAAAGGCAAAGAGGGTAAAGTCCGGTGGCTCCGTATCCACCGCCTGGTTTGCACCAATGGATCCTGTCACTCCATACACCGTGAACTCCCGGATATGCTGGCTCCACATAAGCATTTCGAAATAGATATCATTTCCGGTGTTTTGGATGAACTAATCACCCCTGATACGAAAGGCTTTGAGGATCATCCAAGCGAGGAGACCATACATCAGTGGCATCACTGGTTTGGGCTTAACAAAGATACGATGGAAGGGACTTTACGATCCAAAGGATATCAGCTTCTTGGCTTTTCTGAGAAGCTCCTGACAACCAGCGTTTTACTGCTTGATAAACTACGTGAGAGCAACTGTGACTGGCTGCGCATCGTGCTCCGTCTTTCGTTGTACTGTCAATCTGTTTCCATGTATGATCGTCTCATAGGAGGTAATCAGTATGACAACAAACGAATTAAAAACGGAAGGACAGGCAGCAAAAGCATGGCAGGAAGACCAGGCACTGGCAAGGTTCCAGATGATCTCCCCACTGCTTGACGAATCCCTTGACCAGGCAAAGCGCGTAGAACTCAGAGAGCAGATTTCCCAGCAGTATCAGGTTTCCACCAGAAGTCTCTACCGGTATGAGAACTACTACCGTGAGAATGGATTTTCCGGGTTAAAACCAAGGAACAGAGAATCACACAGGACACAATCGCTGCCAGAAAACTTTGACGAACTGGTAAACGAAGCAATCCAGCTGAAAGAGAAGTCCCATCCAGATCCGTTGCCCAGATCATCCTGATACTGGAGATGGAAGGTCTGGTGCCGCCCGGGATCTTAAAACGTTCTACGATGCAGCGTTACCTTTATAAAAAGCGGCTTTGGCAAGAAGCAGATGAAGAAATACACGGATGCAAGAAAAAGCTCATCCAAACGCTTCTGTAAGCCCCACCGCATGATGCTGGTCGAATCCGATATCAAGTATGGGTTAAAACTTCCCATCGGACCGAAAGGCTCCAGAGTCCAGACTTATCTCGTGGTGATCATTGATAATCATTCCCGGTATGTTCTGGAAGCCAAGTGGTACGACCATAAACGCGAAAGTATTGTGGAAGACTGCTATCATAGAGCGATTCTAAAGCATGGAAAAATCGTTCCTGCTACCACGATAATGGGAAGCAGTTCGTATCCAGACAGCTGATCCAGTCGCTTTCCATGCTTGGTATTCGCGTACTGAAAGCAAAGCCATACTCCCCCACAGTCCAAAGGCGGTGTGGAAGTATTCAACCGCTTTGTCAATGCATTTCTGGCGGAAACTTCTGCCCAGAAAATCAAGACACTGGAGGAATTGAACCAGTTCTGGGACATCTGGCTGGAGGAGTATTATCACAACAAACCACACGAAGGGATTGGGGAATACTACAAAAGTCTTCGTTCTCCCGTTCCAGCAGGTGGGGATCAGTCCGCTCCAGGAATGGAACCGGGATTCCCATCCGCTTATATTTCTGGATGCAGATGTTGTAGGAAATGTCTTCCTGCACCATGAAGATCGCGAAGTAGATAAAGGCGGATGCATCCGTGTTGCTGATCAAATATATGAAACCAGCACATCACTGATTGGCGAAAAAGTAAAGATTTCCTATGATCCGCTGAAACCAGAAATCATTACCGTTTCCTATGACGGAATAAAGCCATTTCTGGCAAAACCGCTTCAGATTAACGAATACTGTGATCCAAAACCGGAAATACCGGTAAGCATGCTTCCGGCGGATCCTGAATCCTCACGCTTCCTGGAAGGGCTCAAACGCCGGCGTGAACAGTCACTGAAGATGCAGGCAAATGCCCTTTCTTTCAGCAGCTATGGAAAGGGGATGCTGGCCATGTATGAAGCCTTTTTGAAATGGCGCATACCCCTTTTACCAGAGACATCCCACCGGAATTGCTTTATGAATCCCCTTATGTTGCAGATGCCATCGGGCGTCTTGCTTATGCCGCTGACCGCCAGCTTTTTTGCCGTGGTCACTGCGGATGCAGGCTGTGGGAAGTCCACGCTGATCCGAAGGTTTGTGGATCCCTTCCAAAGGACAGATATATATTTCTGTATCTGTCAGACTCGAAGCTGACACCAAGATGGTTTTATAAGGGGCTGCTTGACCAGTTTGGGATTGAATCAAAGTTTTACCGTGGAGATGCAAAACGCCAGCTCCAGAACCAGATTGAGATCATCCGTGGTGTGCAGAATAAAAAGTAGTCTGTATCCTCGATGAAGCCCATCTTCTGGAGCGTGAAACGATTGAAGAATTTCGCTTCCTTTTGAATTATAAATTCGACTCTTTGAGCCCCATGACACTGGTTCTCGTGGGCCAGACGGAGCTCTGGGACAAGCTGAAGCTGCAGCGATATGCGGCAGTACGCCAACGCATCGACATCAACTGCGTCCTTCCGCATCTGGATCGTTCTGAAACGGAGCGGTATATTCAATCCCACTTAAAGTATGCGGATGGCCGCCAGGATCTTTTTACTGCTAAGGCATTAGATGATCTTTACCGGGAATCAGCAGGGATCCCAAGAAGCATCAACCGTATCAGCGAAAAATGTTTAATGTATGCCTTCCAGCAAAACAAGCGTCTGATTGATGAGCATATGGTCCGCTACGTGGTAGACCAAGATGCTGAAAGGAGGTACAGATTCATGAACATAACCTTTCAGGCAAAACTCCCGGCAGGATCTAAAACATCATGGCCGGGGAGATCATCCCCATACGCCTGGATTCAGAACCCTATGAAATAGAAGTAACCGCCAGAGGAAGCTATTTTCATCTTCTTGTAGGGCATCATGCCTATGGAAATTATATCTGTATTCCGAACTGGGACATCGGGATTGAGCTGTCATTTTTCTCTGATATTTTTTGGAATCTTGAGCGGCTAAGCAATACAAAACTAAAAAAGGTAGATGCATGCAGTGTGGCATATGCACTTGTTGAATTATCAAAGTACATAAATATATGATTAATCCTTCGGGCGGTTATACCGCCCGAGAAATATCAGCAATGACAAAAACTTGAGCAGGTCAATGACAGTGTAAGAAATCAGTTCAATGACAGCTCATGAAATCAGTAACACTATGACTGATGAGAAAGCGTACAGGAATATATTAAAAAAACTATACAATAAATATATCTTTTTGCCTTAACAATATTTGGTATCACAAATTATTAATATTACATTTTTAATTATATATAAAATTATTTTTTCACATTTTAATGTAAAATTGCTAAGTATTATATAGTATTATATAGATATATTAACGAAAAATTTATAAAAGTATTGTACTGAATTAAAAACAGGTATATTATATATTTAGAATATAAAATTTTAAAATACGAATTAATAGAAAATATTGAAAACTATGATGGAAATGGGAAGGAAATTTATCTTATTAACAGTGATACAACTATTGGGTATTAAGCAAGTAGGGTTTATAATAAAAAATATTTTAATTGCTATTGCTGTTTCAGTGTTTCATACATTAATTGTTAATGCATAAAATGAAAAACCGACCTAGTTACGGAGAAAACAATAACATATACAATGCTTGTCAATACAGATAAATGGTCTTGTTACCCGTAGTTCAGGCAAGCACTAGGGTCAGACTAAGATCAGTTCCAAAGGATGCAAATAGCTGAGATACTAATTGTTCCTGGTGATTAAAATAAGGATAAATTACTTTTACAATGCCTGTACTAACAAAGAGAAAAAACAAAATATGTTGAATAGGGAATGAGGTTATCTAAAGAATGGTATTGAGCATATTAAGGAAAAGAATGAATAGTATAATAGAATTTTATAAAATATTACTTTATTGTTTTAAGACATTATGGGTGACTTCCAAAAAGTATTTTATTATAAGAAATACTTTAAATATTATTTCATTAGCAGTCCCTTTTATTATTATTTTAGTTACCAGGTCGCTTATGAATCTTCTTGTGAATTATAATACGGATGTGAAGGTGACAGATACAATTATACAAACATTTTTAATACTGTCATTATTATTGCTTAGTCTGAATGTACTCAAAAAGTAGTTGAAACGGTAAATGAGTATTATGCCGGATTATATCGGGAAACGATGAATACCACCACGAAACATCTAATCATGAAAAGGCTGCAGAACTGGATTTGTCGTTTTTGATTCGACTGAATTTTACAATGAGATGTGCGATGCAAATTCAAACAGCTATCTTATTACGCAGTCCGCCTTTCAAGCATTGGATATTATTCAGTATATTGTTCAGTTTATTATAGCTTTTGGTTACCTTTTTCAGTTTGATTTTATTTTGCCGATTATTTTTGTGATTTCGGTTATTCCATGTACAATTGCTGAACTTAAGCAAGTGGAGGCGGTATATGGTTTCAGAGACATCATTTGAAAGAAGAACGAAAAAATGCAATATGCTGCTGATGTGCTATTGTCACGAGAATTTGCCAAAGATGTAAGGCTATATAATATCTACTCATTTATCAGTCAAAAGTTCCTAAATACATGGAAAGTACTGTTTTCAAAAAAAGAAAAGATATCTTCGGTATACAAAACTTCTGGCACTCCTCAACAATGCCTGAAATTGTTGCAGCAACGTTCCTTGTTTTATTAGGATTGTCAGTTATTCAAGGTATACGTACGATCGGTGACTATACTTTTTTACAAGGGATAATGACACAAATTTTGGGGAGTGTTTATATGTTGATTTCCAGTTATTCACAGTTGATAGACGGAAGATGCGCATCCTAAATTTTATGAATTTTATAGAGCTTAACAATAGTATGCGTGAAGAGGGATCTCAATCACTTAATAAAACTTGTTTTACTATTGAGTTTAAAAATGTCAGTTTCAGATATGATGACGAGTTGCCTTGGGTTTTGAAAAACGTTAGTTTTTCTTTTTTTTACAGTCAGGAAAAAATTGCTTTAGTTGGAGCGAATGGAAGCGGTAAGACAACTATTGTAAAACTTTTACTTCGATTTTATGATCCGGTAGAGGGGCAGATCCTGATGGACGGTAAGGATATTAGGGAGTATACACTGCAAAGCATTCGTAGCCATTTTAGTACTGTTTTTCAGGACTATTGCAATTATGCTTTTTAATATAAAGGAATCAGTTACGCTGTCAGACATTAGCCAAGCAGATGATGATAGGAGAGTCATTGCTGCTTTGGTACAAAGTGGGGCGAATTCTTTTACAGAGCAATTCCCCAAGGACTTAATACCTATCTGACAAGAAGATACGATGAGAGTGGGCAGGAACTGTCAGTTGGACAGTGGCAGAAAATAGCAATTGCTCGTGGCTTTTTTTTCGAGAGGCTGATATTTATATATTAGACGAACCCTCCGCCTCTTTAGATGCACAGTCAGAAGATGAAGTGTTTCACATGTTTGAAACCTTATATGACGGAAAAGGTGCTGTACTCATATCACACCGCTTGTCAAATATACACATGTGTGATCTAATTATTGTCATCAAAAATGGTCATTTGGTCGAGAAGGGATCGCATGAGGAATTGATAAAGGCAAATGGCGTATATGCTTATATGTATCGCTTACAGGCTGATAAATATAATTGTACTTGGTAGTTCACTGAAGCATTTATAACAGGAAGGATTAAGATTTAACATGTCTGATAAACATATTCGTATGGCGATTTTAGATGATGGCGTTCATCCAGAAGTATGTACTCTAGCAGGAAACTATTTGATCGATGAGAAATTACATGTTAGGACTTTGAAAAAAGAACACGGTTACACCATATAGCCATGGAACTATGTGCGCTCGCATTGTACGGCTATATACAGATTTTAATAATGTAGATGTATTTAGCATACAAATTTTGGAGAAGGAAACCTGGAGGAAGTATCGAAGGACTTTTAAAGGCGCTTGAATTGTCCGTCTCTTTGGACATTAGGCAAATTAACCTTAGTGCCGGGACTTATGCGTATGAAGACTTTGCAAGAATAGAAGAGGCTGTGCGCTATTTATTGGATTCAGACAGAATTCTGGTAGCTGCTACTGGCAATCGTGGGACAGTCACATATCCTGCCTATTTACCAGATGTCATAGGTGTAGAGTATCGTCAGGAACTTATAGATGATGCATATATATATTGCCAAGATTTATTAACAAGAATTGACTTTCAAGCTTCATCCAGACATAAAATAGTGTTAGGGGGGCATGAAATAGACACCCCAATATCCAATAACTATGCAGCACCATTGATTACAGCAAAAATACTTACGATTCTTAGAAGTAATCAAAAGCAAATAAAAATGAGATACTGAGATTACTTAAAAACAATGCTTCAGGTTGTGTTTTCCAAAATAGTGTTTTAACATGTTCCTACCCACTTGTTGAGATACCTGTGGTAGTGTTGACTGGATTTTCGAATAATCGGTTGTCATATCTGCTTACATTGCTGATGAAATATTTGCAGCAGGATGACTACAATGCACGAGTAGCTACGAACTTGCCTGGACCTCGTCCTTGGTATGAAACAAGCTTTCAAGAAGGAGTTGATATAGATTCTTTTATAGCGCGCATGTCTTGGTATTTTTCTTGTGAAATTATTCTGTTAGGCATTACATCTTTCATACTGCCTGACAAGTACAAAAATGTCAGTCTTTGGATATATGGTGAAGAAAGTATTAGCACCCCAATAATAGATAGATTAATTGCTGGTCAGGTATTACGTGTATCAGGATTGTCCGCTATCAGGGTGTATGAGCTTATAAAGCTGTGATGACATGAATGTTTTATAGATATTCACTATGAGAATTTATAGTAAAGAAGATACAAGTTTCGTTTGTATAGAAAGTAAAAGATCTATTAAAAAGGATTTAGTAGGACTTAGACAAAACGTTAAAACACACTTGATTCAATGACATTTGTTATTGCACATGCAACATTAGTTATGGTACTTCATTTATAAGCTGCGAAATAGTCTGAGATTTTACGAGTTTCTAAACATAATTATGAAGCATTAACAAGCGGATGGGCAATGAGAGCGTTTAGATTGCAGAATCAGAATTTTCTAAAGTGTGTTTGGAAAGGCATTTCCTTGACTGATGTAATTCACTTTGAGCTTTATTAACTTATATTCAGTAGGCATAGCCCGTTGCATTACACTCATTTTAACTTAACTATTCCAGAATGTAACCTATGCTCACAGAAAGTAACATTTAAATATACGCTAATTGAAGCTTTAATAAAAGAAAATAGAGATTACGTTGGCAAAAAGCATACTAGTGTTCATGGGTGGCCACAGGACACATGTGTGTTTAGCATAGTTTCCCATAAAATGAATTTGTGTAAAATTTGTTAGAAAGGAGAAAATCAATGAATAACAAAAAATTAACCAAGACACGGTCGAGCCGGATGAATACGCTTGAGGCAATGGCTTGTAATTGTTATTGTTCATGCGACTGTAGGATTTGTAGCGGTGGCGGATCCCTTACCGAGTCAGAGAACAAGGGTAGAAAAAGTATCAATACAACAAACTTACATAAAGACATTCGCGGTTAAGTAAATTCCTAATCCCCAATGGTGAAACTTGGCCACAGTTTCATCATTGAGGAGTTAAACTTGCTTGAGAAAAAATAATTCTGAGACTTATAGAAAGATTAGGTGATTTGATGTACATTCTAGGACAGCAGACGGACATTGGACTTAGGGAGAAGTTGGTATATGCCGCTCAGGAGGTAGACTATTATAGAGTATTTTTGCACTCACATAAACAACAAACAAAATCAGTTCCCCAATTATCTAGTTTCCCGTTACTGACTCGGCAAAGTGTTCAAAAGGAACATAGTCGTTTTCTCAATAATCGGTATCAACGTTATCCGGACATTGACTACCTGCTTATTAAACGTAGCTTTGGTTCCGCAGGTGTTCCGTTGGAAATTTATTGGGATAGCCGTGATAATAAACGCTCAGAGGAAAGGATGTGGGCTATTAGAAAAGAGCGGTACGGCGTTAATGTAAATGATAAACGTTGTGTATTTCGTACTGCGGAATATGAGGGCAATAAGATTTTTAGACTATATGCCAATCCGTTTGAGTTGGAATGAGAAAACATTATCGTTTCTCATTTCTAACCAATCACAAGAGCAGTTGCAGGAGTATATGGATGCTATGCTTGAGTTTGATCCGGTGTGGTTGCAACTACCGCCTAGTGTTGCACAATTGATGGCCGAGATTGTTACAACGAGTGGTAAACCGACACCGCCAAGTCTGCATTATATTGAGTTGTACGGTGAGACATATGATGAACAAACTGAAGAATTAATCCAGAATGTTTTTCATGCTCGGACAGCCAATGTATACTCAACAGCAGCGGCAGGTACTGTGGCTGTTTCATGCCCATACGGGCATCTGCATGTTATTTCGGAAAATGTGTTAGTTGAAATTATGCGCGATGGTAAGCAAGTCTTGGATGAGGAGGAGATATTATTATTACTCCTCTAAATAATACAGCTATGCCGCTAATTCGTCTGGAAACCGGTGACCGGGGAATGCTACTAGAAGAGACATGTCCTTGCGGTCAGTCGGCACCTGTACTCCGACTGACAAAGGCAAGAAAACGGGATTTTGTAATCACCACGTCCGGCCGAAAAATTAGCACTTTCGTGCTAATAAGTTTGGCGGAGTTTACACATGAAGAAGTGTCACGTTGTTTGGCACATATTCGTTTCAGGCAGACTAGCCGTGAATGCATTGATGTTATTCTGGGTGTTAAACCGGCATTTTCTGGCTGGGAGGAAGAGGTAGCGCGGGTCTTCCGTGAACAGATCCGTGATCCTGAGCTAAAACAGATGCAATGGAATTTTATCTTTATAAGCCCGCATGATTTAACAGAAACTGTTGAACATCCATTTTTGAACTGAGGGAGGGAGTGTAGTAATGGGAATAGAAAACCTTTTATTCATGCGCTCAAAACTCCATTGCGCAATTATATATACGATGTAAATACAAACTCTTTTGCAGCTGTGGATGAGGATACATATAAATATCTTAAAGAAACTGAACAACAGGATGAAATTTTGATCCCCCAACTGATGTACGGGTAAAGAAGAATATTGAAATCCTGCATAATCAAGGATTTTTGTCCACAAAACATCCCCAAAAGATTCGTCACAGTCATAGTGATCTTATAGCCTACCATCTGAATGAGAATATTATGCAGATGGCATTGCAAGTCACTCAGCAATGTAACTTTAGATGTGCTTACTGCGCTTATTGTGCGAATGATTTTGATTTTCAGAGGAGTCACTCTTCCAAGAGAATGTCTTTAGAAACAGCACTGGCGGGCATTGACTTTTTTGCTCAACGCTGTGGTAATCAGGAGCAGCCAACTATCGGTTTTTACGGTGGGGAGCCATTAATGGAATTTCCACTGATAAAAAAAGTGACAGCTTATGCAGAAGAGAAGTTTATAGGAAAAAGTTTGAAGTTTACTATTACGACCAATGCTTCCCTGCTTACACCAGATATTGCTCGATTTTTAGTTGAACATGATTTTATGATAACTGTCAGTTTAGATGGAACTCCAGAGACTCATGATCGATCACGACGCTTCGCAAGCAATGGACAGGGCAGTTTTGCTGTGATTAGAGATAACTTGAAAGCTGCAATAGAACAATGCCCTAATTTTAAATGCAATTTCAACATCGTGATCGATCCGAGATTTCCTTGTGATTCGCTGCACCACATGTTCAGTAAGGAAGAGTTTTTTCGTGATGCGCAGATCATGTCTACTCTTATCGACGATAAATTTTCAGTAGAAAAGACGGTGCCTAGTGAGGTGTATATGCAGCAGAACACTCGCCATATTTTTAAAAGCTACTTAGCCCTTCGGGGGGAGTATATGATCGGGATAGTGTTTCTCGTGTAGCATACGTATCGGTGTCAGGGGAGTTTTCTCGTTTTGAATCCAGTATGAAACCAGCATTGACACTCCCTGACGAAATAGCGCCTGGCGGTCCATGTGTTTCAGGAGAGCGGCGTTTGTTTATCAATGCAGACGGCAATCTGTATCCGTGCGAGCGGGTTAGCGAGACTTCAGAGATTATGAATATAGGAAATATATGGGACGGTTTTGACTTTGAAAAGGTTGACAGGATTTTAAATGTTGCTCAAACTACGGCTGAAGATTGTAAAATTGCTGGGCATTTCGGCATTGCATGCTTTGTTGCCAACATAGTGATAATTGTGGAGAGTTGTCCGCGGAACTGAGGCGTTCTCAATGTGATGGGGTCCGTGCTCAGGTAGAAGATACATTTAAAGACTATCTTTGGATGAGAGAATTTGGCGTCTCATATGAGGCCAGTCAGGAGGTTTGATGTTATGCGAATGCTTGTATTTCCCTATGGACATGATTGTGAACCCATTATCCGACACGCTAATCTGCTAGATCCTTGCTATGAAATTGCGGCCATAGTCTCTCCGGGAGGATGGGGACTGGATGGGAAGAACGTAACATTAGGTCGTAATGAAGTTGTTTTACCTGTATATGATTCGATTAAAAAAGGTGCCCGAAGAGTTTGATAGTCTTTTTATCCCTGCTTTTGAGGTGTCAAATGAGGTGGTAGAAAATCGTCTAATAGATGAAATAATTAAGATAATTCCGCTTTTGGATTTTGTTATATGTACTGCTAGGGTGACTGATACAAATCGCAAAAAACTTGAAGAAGCTTGTAGCAACGCTGATCCGACATGCGTTTTTAAAGATTTAACTAAGCATGATGGGCCGGAAGCATACGCACTTGTAGCACCTAGTGAGAAATATCCCTCTTTGCATATGCCAAATGTTCCAATGGTAGTTGTGGCTGGGTGCTGGGAAAAGACTGATAAATTTGAGGTTTCTTTAGCACTGCGGGAGCGGTTTATAGAGAATGGCTATCGACTGCTTCAGATTGGATCGCGTGATGGCTGTGAGATGCTAGGGTTTCACTCTTTCCCTGGATTTATGCTTCGGCGAGATGTGGATGCTACTGATAAGATTTTCTACTTCAACCGTTGGATTCTTAAGAGGGTTAAGGAAGAACAGCCAGACCTGATACTACTTACCATACCTGGAGCAACGCAGGACTTCAATGAGCAGTTTACGAGAGGATCTGGTCTGCTACACCATCAGGTTTTTCAGGCCATAACTCCAGACGTTCTTTTATTGTGCACTTTTTATATGCCAGATTCACTAAAGATTTTGGAGGATCTGGCCCTATCGTGTAAATATAGATTTGGAGCATCAGTAGATGCTTTTCATATGTCCAACCTTTTTTGTTGATATCATTGATTCTCAGCAGTTTAATCATGTCATTACCAACAGTATTTATAGAGAGACAGTTTCGGATGCTATCAGAGGCTTAACTGCAAGCTCTATCCCTGTTTTTAATATGTTGGATTCGACTGACTGTGATAGAATGTTTGATAATATAATAGAAAAACTGAGCCCAAAAGATGTCCAATTTGTTATTTGAAATTTTATTGAGGTGATGCTATGAATGTTGAGAAAAACGAAGTTACTGCCCCAGAAGAAATTAGAAAAGAAATAGTAAACTTATTACATGTCTATTTTGGCTATTTTGATAATATCGAATTTAATGATAAAGATTATAACTTCTTTGGTCTGCACGGTGTGCTAGGACCGCGTGAGTTAACCTATTTGACATACATGCTTGAAATGCGGTATGATATTCAATTTAATATGAAGGAGTACGATGAACCGGAGTTTTATAGCTTAAACGGGTTGTCAGAGATTATTGCAAGGATGTTGACTGAAAAATACTAAACTAGGGGGTGAAGGTGTGCGCAAGTCCATTGCTTTAAAAACAATTCTGCGTTCTCCGCTGAAAACGATACTGACTTTTGCGTTTATAGCTGCTGCTTCATTTGCACTGTTTTCCCGCGTCATAGGCTACGCCGTTACAGTGCGGGAAACAGCGCGAGCAGAAAGTTTCTATAGTGGCGTTGCTGCACTGGATAATGCAGTGCCGGATGTTACCTTGGATGAGGATAATGGATCTGCAATATCTTATGGTGTCATTTATGATACCGAAGATAAACCATGGCCCACGAAAGAGCAATTAGAAAAGTTCTCGTCCCTGCCAGGTGTTACGCTGGCAGATACAAGATATATGACAGCCGGATTGGTAGAGGATTACAGACGTTTAGCAGAGGAAGGGTCTGGACAAGAAACGAACCGCTGTCTATTTGAAGGAACTTATGCGGGATATGACAAAGATGAATACAGTGAAGATTTTATCAATTTAAAATTTGAGGACATTACACTGCTTGCTGGTGACATTGACCTTGATCTTGAAAAGCCTACGATAATAAGTGCATTAGCGATAGAAGATACCACTTTTTTGAAACTCCTTTTAAACCTTCATTTTTGAACAATTGGATAAAGGAAGCAGATGCCTTGTTTTAGGAAACTATAATGCATTGTCTGGAGATGAGCTTAAACTGGATGATCAGAGTGGAAAAAAGAGGCTTTGCGTGTTATAGACGGATTACCGGATGGATATCTTGAAACAGAGGCATTCGCTTTTCATAAAGGAGTGCTCAGGCAATTAACCAGAGTGTAGATACCTTTGACATTGTGTATACAAAGGACACTCGCGCCATTCCGCGTTTTAATGAGCGCAATATGGTTTTAGCAGAAGGTCGTCCGCTGATGACAGGGGATACAGAGGGCTGTGTAGTAAGTAAACTTTTTATGGAAACATACAATCTGACTTTGGGGGATAAGGTTAGTATTCAACTCGGTGACCGGTTATTCAGGCAAAATGGGAGATCTGGTGCAAAACCCGGGACGCAGAGAAAATTTCAAATTTTGTTGATACCGTAGAACTGGAAATCATCGGTGTGTACCAGTTTACCGACACTCCTTCCATGCGTATGTTGGAGGATAGATGGAGCTACACGTCAAGTACAATTTTCGTGCCGGTCTCACTTTTGCCGGTTGAAGTCCCTGATGATTATGAAAGTCCACAGGGGGAATTTAGTGTCTTTATTGAGAATGCATATGACATTGAAGCATTTTATGCAGCCGCAGAACCTCTGGCACAGGAAATGGATGTAGCCCTGCGCTTTTCCGATGGTGGATGGTTGTCTGTGAAGGACAGCTTTGGAGCAGGAGCACGGACAATGCTGCTAACCACTATACTTTATTTGGCTGGGGCGGTGTTGGCTCTGTTATTGGCAGTATATCTTTATATCAGCCGGAATAAAAGGTGTATGCTATAATGCGGTCACAGGGAGTTCCTGCGGTTAAAGCATGTTGTACGATTGCGCTGCCGCTGGGTGTACTGGCAGTACCAGCTATAATTGTAGGTGGTGTGGCGGGAATTCTTCATGCGTCAACCACGACCATGGAGGCCCTAGAGAGTATAGCAGCCGTGACGGCGGATACAGTCCAGGGCTATACCCTGAATAAGTCATTACCCATTGAAGTAGTCCTTTTAAGCTTATTTAGTGAACTGCTTTTCATCACATTTATTACACTGATTTTCTTGATGAGAGTAGTGCGGATGCCACTGCTGGAACTTCTGCAGGATAATGTAGTAAAGGCAGGTGCAGATTCAAAGGCGCCGCCAACTCCTACAAGATCAAAATCCGTTTTGGAAACGCGGGCAAACATGGAAGTTTATGATAGGAGCGAAACAGCCCAGCGCGGTAAATATGGTGCATTGCGCCAAGTAACCGCATACATCCTGCGTCATATAAGGCGTGGAACCGGAAAACGTCAATATCCCTGATTTTGACGATTGTGTTGACCGCAGGTATCGGACTTTTTGTCTTGGCAAGACTTACGTATCAGGATGCTTTTAGGGAGACAGAGGTAAATGGAAAGGCGCTGGAGTTTTCATCTTCTTCTATAATTAACTTTTCAAAGTCAAAATTAATGGATAACTTTTACTGTTATGGCAATGTTATGATGCTTATAAATGGACAGGAGCTCAATTATAGTATCACAGTTACAAACAATCTTGAGCGTTATTTGTCAGAAGATTACACAGTCACGTATGCAAATGGATTTGATGATACCTTATTCACTGGCAGTGGGCAGGTGTGTCTGCTCGGTCAGAAAGCGGCGGAAATTTTCGGTGTGCGTCCGGGTGACGAGATTTCTGTGCTGCCATATGATTTGTATCTTGTACTTACACGGACAAACGACAATTCAGATACCCTTCAGGCGGCTGTGGAGCAGGCAACGTCCATGTACGAAGTTGCAGGTATTATACTCTCTGACCAGGAGAGCATCAATAATGGAATCTTTGCGGCAGTAAACAGTGATGCTGAGGCCGCAAATGGACAGCCTTTTCCCATTGAGTACAGCGAATTTACGCTCTCTGATAACGAAAAGCTGGATGAGTTAAGTGACTTGCTCAATGATCAGAAAGTATCAGATAAAAAAAGATGCACCAATGGCGTCCTTCTACCTTAATTCCGCGGGTCTGGAAAATATCAGGCGGGTCCGTGATCTGCTGAACCTGCTTTTCCCAGTTGCCGTGACAGCAGCGGTATTGATTGGAGTGCTGGGGCCAGGTTTACTGATTATGCAATCAGCACGTGAGGCTGCATACCTGCGCATCCTTGGTGTCACAAAAAACGTGTTCGCTGTATGTTGGTATTTGAGCAGATTGTGCTGTGCGCTGTTGGAATTGCTGTTGTGTCAGGTGGACTTGCCCTGTACGATCATGAGCGGCTAATAAGAAGTGCTGATACACTTGCTGTCTGCGGTGTCTTGTATTTGCTGGGGTGTGTCTGTGGTGCACTAGGGGCGTCCATATTGGTTACCAGACGCAGAGCATTAGAACTTTTACAGGTAAAGGAGTAGAATTATGGCGTGTTTAACTTTGGATAAGGTAATGTATACGTATAAAAATGCTAAGAAACCCGCCGTTTCAGGGATTTCCTTTATGTTTGAAGCGGGCCAGGTTTATGCAATTGTGGGTCCATCCGGATCGGGAAAGTCCACCCTGCTTTCCTTACTGGCAGGCCTGGATTTACCTACAGAAGGGGAAATTGCCTTAAACGGTGATAGTTTGAGTGAGATTGATCTTGATTATTACCGCCGCGAATGTATTTCCATGATCTTCCAGGCGTTTCATCTTTTCCCTTTGCTGACGGTCATAGAAAATGTCTGTTTTCCAATGGAGCTGTGTGGGGTCAGCCCCAAAGCAGCCAAGCCCAAAGCTGCGGAACTGCTTGAAAGCGTGGGAATTACAAAAGAACAAATGAACCGTTTTCCATCCAAACTTTCCGGAGGGGAGCAGCAGCGCGTTGCGATCGCGAGAAGCTTAGCATCCAATGCAAAAATAATACTAGCGGACGAGCCAACCGGCAGCCTTGACGGTGCCAATACACAAAACATTGTTGAAATACTGAGCGGCCTTGCACATAAGAAAGGGTATTGTGTTATCTTAGTTACGCACGACCTGGAAGTCGCTGAAATGGCGGATGTAGCACTCAGGCTGAGAGACGGAGCACTGCTATGAATAAAATACGGTAGGTCATATATTGAAGTAATAGGGGCTTATCCATAAATTGTAATTTAAATCGATGTATATCCATATTCTTCATAAAAATAGAGTGTGTAGCTCACAACAACGAAAGAACTACACACTCTATTTTTTAATTCATCTTTTTATGCCATGTCAATAGTATTTAGATTTTTACAAGTCATAATACTTCTGAAATTCCGCAGGATGTGGTATCTGTGAAATCTCCAGGCTTTCTCTGCGTTTACGCTTCAGCCAGATCTCAATCAGGCGTTTGGGGAAGACTTCGCCGGCCATCAGATAATCATGGTCTGCTTCCAGTGCATCCAGAGCCTCATCCAGAGTCTTGGGCAGGGACTGGATTTTCTCTTTTTCCGTATCCGAAAGATCATACAGATTACAGTCGTAAGGTCCCCAGCCATTAGCCACAGGATCGATCTTGTTCTTTATGCCGTCTAATCCCGCCATCAGAATCGCGGCGTAGGCATAATAGGGGTTTGCGGTGGCATCCGGGTTTCTCAGCTCAAAGCGTTTGGCTTTCGGTGATTTTGCATAGGCGGGGATTCGGATGACAGCGCTTCGGTTGGAGGTTGCATACCCGATGGTTACAGGTGCTTCATATCCCGGAACCAGCCGTTTGAAGGAGTTGGTGGAGGGATTTGTAAAGGCGCACAGGATGCTACGTGCTTCAGCAGCCCGCCGATAAAGTAATGGGCAGTCTGGCTGAGTCCGGAGTATCCCTCTTCGTCGTAAAATATAGGTTCCCCGCCCTTCATGAGCAGCATATGTACATGCATTCCGTTCCCTGCTTCCCCATAGATTGGCTTTGGCATAAAAGTGGCTGTCCTGCCATCCTGCACAGCGGTGTTTTTGATAATATATTTGATAATCATAGTCTTATCAGCCATATCTACCATATCACCCAGCTCCACTTCAATCTCCATCTGACCGGAGCCTCCCACTTCATGATGGTGATACTTGACATCCACACCCCAGTCCTCCATGTACATGCACATTTTACTTCTCAGGTTGTAAGCCACATCATGGGGCTCCGCTACGTGGTATCCGCCTCCCTTGGGCACCTGGAAGCCGGTATTGTCAGGACGCTCCTTCCCGCTGTTCCAGGAAGCCTGCCTTGTATCTACGGTAAAACCCGTTTTCTGAGGTTCCACCATATAGCTCACATTGTCAAATAGGTGGAACTCAAATTCCGGTCCAATGAGCATCTCATCCGCGATTCCCTCAGATCTCATGTATTCCACTGCACGCAGGCTAACATTCCTGGGATACTGGTCAAAGGGGTGTTTTCTTTCCCGATCACACACATTTCCGCACATGGTCAATGTGGGAATCTCTGTAAAAGGGTCAATCACTGCGGTAGCCGGGTCAGGGGATAAATACCATATCACTTTTTCTCAACCGGGGCATATCCATAATTAGAACCGTCAAATCCGATCCCGTAGACAAAAATATCGTCATTGAACCTCTCTACCGGAATGGTAATGTGACGCCACCTTCCATCTAAATCCGTCATTTTAAAATCAATCATCCGGATTCCCTTTTCATTGCATAAAGTTCTGATATCCATACTATTCAAAATACATTCCCTCCAAATTTAATATATGTGGTGATTTTATTTTATCATAATTTGACAATAAAAAGGGGGAAAATAGATGAAATATGTGGATAAAGTTATGGAAAGTCCTAAATTATTTGATGGATGAAGGTGAAATGTATGAAAAACCTGCAAAATTAGGGTTTGAATATGGTAAAAAAATGGGATATAATGTAAGAAAATCATTTGTATTTAGACCAGGAGGATTTATGTTTGAGTTTATAAAGATTTTGACACTGCGTGCAACATATGAATGTCAGGAGGGAGGCAGACTTCCTTCTTATTTGGGTTCTACCATAAGAGGAGTATTGGGACACTGCATCCGGGAGTTTTGCTGCTCATATCCTTCCCAAAGATGCTTTCGATGTGAGAGGAAGAGCACATGCCTCTATGTTCAATGCTTCAGTAACACTGGCGGGGGGAGGCCGGAGCAGTCAACCCCTATGTGCTGTATGTTCATGGAGAGGGCAGAGAGAGATGGAATAAGGGAGATATCTGCGTCTTTGATATTACTGTACTTGGAACAGGCACAGAAAGAGCAGGGGCATACTTGGATGCACTGCAGGCAGCAGAACATAAAGGATGGGGGGCAGAAAGGCTATCCTTTCGCCTGATGCAGGTGATTGATCGGATTCTGGAAAGCTCATTTATGCAGGAGGGAAAAGCTGGATTCGAAATCTATCACCAAGGCCACTGCAGATAACAGAGAGGAAAGCCTCTTATGCCAGCCTGTTTTTTAACACGCCCCTTAGGATTGTCTCCGGAGGTAAACTGTTTGAGGAGTTGTCTTTTCGTATGCTCATGCAGTTTCTAATCCGTAGGATATCTCTGCTCACAAAAGCCTATACTGAGTTTCAACTGGAGTGGGATGAGGAAGAATTGCTGAATCAGGCCGGAGAAGTCAGAACACGGAATGAATCTTGGAGAGAAATTCCGTTTTCCAGGTATTCCATGAATCAGGAGAAGGGAAAGCTAAACCTTCCGGCCAGGGCAGGGTGGGTTCTGTATGAAGGGGATATATCGAGGTTTGTGCCAATTTTGGAGGTGGGGAAATATCTGAGGGTTGGAAAGGACGCTACCATAGGATTTGGGCACTATGAAGTTTTTTATGATAAATAACAGGGAGGACAAGAGATATGTCAGAATCAGTTAGCTATGAAAAGATTATCAAGATGCTCGGTGATAATTATAGAAAGATTGAACAGTCTATCGTAAATCAGATATTATTGAACGTATCGAATCATTATCCGACACAGGGATCTTACAGAGAAAATGTATGGAAGTCTTTGTTTGAGATGATTGTGCCAAAAAAATACTGTATTGATCAGGGTGTATTTATTATAGATTCTTACGGACATAAGTCCAGGGAAGTTGATCTGGTGATTTTGATGAAATGTATACGCCTTATATTTTTAATTATGGGGAGATAAAGTTTATACCGATTGAAGCGGTGGCGGCGGTGGTTCAGTGTAAAAGCAAGGAGGTAACGTATGAGAATGTTTCAGAGTGGAGAAAGTCCATAGAGACATTAGTTACCTCTATGGATTCGGTGGCGCGTATGGCTCAATCTATGGTGGATAATTATGAAATTGGAGGAAAGCCTGTAACACAGACTGCGACCAGGCCAGTTATGATCTTCTGTGCAATAAAACCAAATGCTAAAAAAAATTAATAGAGAGTCGGACTTGAAAAAGGATTTTGACATTATACTATCCGTAGACGAAAAGAATAAAAAATTACATAAATACATAAGGGAGAGGAGAATTCTCTGGAAGAATGGAATAACTCGCTTAACCATGCGCTGGAAAATGATACTGGCAGTGATCCAATTATCAAAGAAGAGAAAGAGAAAAGAAGTAAGATGAAAGCAAAGATATCATCTGAACAGCGGGGAAACATTCTACAGGAACTGAAGGTCGAACAGCAGAATGATAAAGGAGAAATAGAAGAAAACGTTCTACTCTCACTGATTTTTCAGCTAAACCAGCTACTTATGATCTTAAACAACCCCATGCTCTTCCCCATCGGGCCTATGCGAGATGTTTTGATAAAATTTTGAGAGAACATAAGGAGAGCGAAAAAGATGGAAAGTAAAAGGAATACCTATATTCTGGCAAAGTTTGATGTGAGCGGTATCCAGCAATATATCTTTGCCAATGAACCGGCTGAAAGAAAATGTGGGAGCTTCTTCACAGGTGACGAAAATATTAGAGGAGTACCTCCGTTAGCGATTGAGGAAGCAACAGATTCACACAAGAGAACGATCCTGGAATGGGAAAAAAAGAAAATAAACTGAGAATATTGGATGATGAGCAGATTGAAGCAGAGATTGTCTATATTGGCGGCGGAAATGCTATGGTAATATTACGAGACAAAGAGGTTTTCCAAAGTGTGTGCCAAAATCTGGGGATAAGGGTAGCTACAAAGCTGTCAAGGGCTTTATCTGGCTGTTGCATATGTTGCGGACACTCAGTTACAGAGCTTTAGAAGAGATGTTGATGAGTTAGACAAAAAATGGCAGAAAAAAAAGCAAATATGGTTCGTCAGCCCATTTATTCTCCATTCCCAGTAGTAGAACAAGATAACTCCAATCACCAGCCCATAACTCGCTGTTATTGTTATAAGATGGGTGAAGATAAGCTTTCCCCATCTTCTCATGAAGTGGAAAACATGACAGAGATGAAATATCAAAAGTGGATGGCTTACAAGGAGTTAAAGCTGGATAGAGCAGTAAAAAATGAACATGGAAAAAATGAGATTAAAAAAGAAAGGATATGAAATTATATCCGGATATTGAAGAATTGAAAGATTATGATTACCCGGTAGAGATGGAGGACCTCTGCCGGGAACCTGGAGAAAAACAGCTATATTGCAGTGGTTCACATTGATGGAAACAGGATGGGAGAGCAGATTAGGGAGATCATGCATACTGATGAAGAGTACGAAAAAGCAGCTCCCTTGCTCAGAGAAAAGTCAAAAGAAATATCCAGCATGTTTCGAAATACATATAAAGCTCTGCTTTTAAAAATGGTTGAGAATATAGAGTTCTTGGACAAAGGCAAGAAAAAAGACAGTTTTTCGTATTAGGCCAATTGTATTGGACGGAGATGACTTCACCTTTTTGTGTACTGCTGATCTGGCGATCCCCATGACAGCAGGCTTTTTGTCAGAGCTTACGAAAAGTCAAAAAGGAAAGGCAAAGATGATTACAGCATGTGCAGGCATTGCGTTTGTTCACAGCCATTTTCCTTTTTATGAAGCTTATAACATAGCGGAAGAGTCCTGTGCCAGAGCAAAAGGAAAATGGTATGAGGAAAGAGGGAATGGCAGACTGGAGAACGGTTTTCTTGATTTTCAGGTGATAAAGGGGAGCGAAGTGGGGGTATTCAAAGACACGAGGACTGGCAGGTTCGTCCCTATTTCGTAGGCGCCCAGGATGAGGAATCCAGACCCGATTCTCTGATGCACTTATATGAAACGATAAAGAGAATGGAAGAGGAATGGCCGTCCAACAGACTTCACAAAATACAGCGCGCCATGCTGGCAGGGGAGGAGCAGGTAACGCTTTTGAATAGTGAATTTTCATCCCGCAGCTACTCGATAAAAAAGTTGGCGCAGACGGACAAATGGAAGGATTCTCTGCTATATGATGCGCTGGAAATACGGGGATTGTGCAATGTGAAACTAATGACAAAGCTTTTAAATATGCAGGAGAAGCAGGGTAATGAATACATGGAAGTTGATAATAAAATTAAAAAGTGACCTTTGTACTGCCACTGGAGAGGACGCGCCAGGTATAACCAATATAAAGACTGCGCTGGAACATGGGATTCCCTATATACCGGCAAAGCGTATCAAAGGGTGTCTGTTGGAAGCCGGCAGAGAGATGAGGGATAATGGGCTGATTAAGCAGGAGATATTAAATCAGCTTTTTGGAAAAACAGGATCTCAAAAGACAGAGGGGATGTGTGTAGGTGATGCGAGTCTATACTCTTTTTCCTAGGTTTCTTTATGGAGGAGAAAAGGGAGAATCCATAAAAATAGAAAACTATGAGCAATTTCAAAAAAAAGGAAATACAGGGATGCCAGGAAGAGGAAAAGGTTTTTTTGAGGATTTTTTCACCAGGAGGCGTACCCGCACAGCAATCAGTGCTGGGAATCAGACAGCAAAGGAACATTCTCTGCGTACTATGCAGGTGGTTCCTGCGGGAATTCAGTTTATGAGCATTATTGAAGGTGAGTTAAGGGAAGAAGAGGTGGAAGCCCTGCAGCTATGTGCCAAGGGACTTCGCCATATGGGAATGGGTGTTACCAGAGGTTTGGGCGAGATTCAATGTACCTTAGAAGCAGCAGCTGCAAGGAAACTGAGAGCTGCATATTCAGAGGGGATTTCAGGCAAAGATGCAGAGCTGCTCAGTAGTTGTAGTCCGCAAGAGGAAGTGATCTTATCCTATGAAATCAATCTAAAATCCCCGGTCGTTATTGACGGGAAAGGGGAATGTCTGCCGGCCAGTACCTTGCTGGGAGCATTGGCAGGGATGTATATCCGAAAGTTTTCGTTAGGATTAGATGCACATAAAGATGAAAATTTCCGCAGAATATTTTTACAGAACGGTGTACAGTTTGGAAATGGGTTTCTGAAAAATCAGGAGAAGGTTTATTATCCTTGTCCAAAAGGAATTGCTGAAGTGAAAGAAGATAAGGGCAAATGGTTCTGTATAGCGGGGCAAGAAGAACGAAAAAGAAAAAGAGATTCATGGACAGGTATTCTGGGAAGGCAAGGAGCTGCATGTACTGTCTGCACAGAAGGAAATTCATTTTCATCATTCCCGTCCTGCTGACCGGGGGATCGGTCATGCCTTAAATGACGCTGCCATGGATATAAGTGTTCCCACCGGAGAATTTTTCCAGTATACGGCACTGTCAAAGGGGCAGACCTATGCAGGTATGTGGAGTGGAAAAGCAAAGGATATCAGGCTCTTGACGGAATGTCTGCAGGATCATGACTATAGGCTGAGGCTTGGCAGGTCAAGGACTGCCGAGTATGGAAATTGTACGGTTAGGATTAGAGAGGTGTCTCTGAAGGAAAAGGTACAGAAAACAACTTTAAGAGGAAAAAATGGCTGCTGTGGCTGCTGTCTCCCATGGTTATCTGCGACGAGGAGACTGGGGAGTATGTACTGAAAGACGAAGGCTTTAAGGAGCAGTTAAAGAAGAGGCTGTGCTGTAGTGAAGTTCAGTTAAATAAAATTGCATGCGGTTACACCACCTATAGTGGATATAACAGCAGATGGAGGCTGCCGTCCGTTTCCTGTCCGGCAATGGCAGCGGGCAGTTCCTTTTATCTGGAAACAAACAGCGAGGTTTCCGCGTGGGAGATTGAAGGAAACAGATGGGGAGAGTTGACGGGAAGAGGCTGTGGCCAGGTGGCAGTCAGACTTTTGGAGGAGAAAGAAGAAGGAAAAATCATCTTAGATACAGTAGAGGAGGATGGTACAAAATCAATAATCACTGTGTTGTCGAGAGTCTGCTTCACTATCGGAATGAGCAAATAGAGTGTGAGAAGGTGACTATAGAGAACGTGAGACAAAATTGATAAAGAGAAACTTCCGCCTTCTTCCGCAATCTCAATGGCAGCACAGCTGTTGCGAAACTACTCACATGAAAAGATTTTTATGAACGAATCAAAAAAATGAGGTAGCCTATATTCATAAAAAAAAAAGAGAGACAGGCTTTTAGAACTATTAAAGCCATGTGAAGATAAAACTTATACGTTTATGAAACTCTATCTGGAAAATGCGAAATGGAAAGCGAGGTGCAGGGTAAGAATGAATGATAATAGTGCAGTGTCATTTAATAAAATATGCGGGAGACTGTGTGGAAGTAGAAGGATACCTGGCATCTCCCTGTCCATTGGGTCTGGGGAGCAGGAGGATACGGATGCAGATGTCATCCTGGATGCCAGCGGTACGCCTTTTATTCCGGGCAGTGCATTAGCGGGCGTATTGCGCTCTTACAGTAAAGAATTGGGGCTGGGAAAAGAGGCGGATCAGCTCTTTGGCACTCCGGAAGGGGAGACTCTTGGATCTGGCAGCGACAGACAGAGCAGAATTTTTTGTTATGACACAAGGCTGGAAAATGTGGTGCTGGGTATTCGTGATGGCGTCAAGCTGGGCGAGCATAAAACCCCGGAACAGGGATCTAAATATGAGATGCAGATTATTGAACGGGGAGCAACTTTTCGGATGCGCATTGAAATTATAGAACGAAAAGACTGCGTGGATAGGTGGAAAAGCATTGATCAAGTCTGGGAGATAGAGGAGTCCTGGATTCGGCAGTGGCTTCTGGGATTTTCAGTAGGGAACTTCGTATGGGTGCCAGGACCAGCAGAGGATTTGGAAAGCTGAAGATAGAAAGCGCCAGAGTTAAAAAAATTTAATATGGAACTGAGAGAAGATTATCTCAAGTGGCTGGACTGGTCCTGGGAGGATAAAGATGCATTTAAGAAGGCAGAATGTATAGACATAAGGAGTGATACAGAAAATGTGAATCCACGGACAGAGCATGTCTTGGAGGTTCCATTACAGATTCCCTATACTTTGATGGTGAGGACTTACAGTGAGGCTTTTCGAAAAGGTGAGGAAATCCCCGATTATGGACAGCTGACCGTAGGCGGAAGAGGGGGAGGCGGCTGTGATACCTGGCAGCAGTTTCGCAGGGGCCTTCCGCAGTCACATTGCCAAGATTGTGAAGAGATTAGCACACCTGCAAAGCTGGGAGGAAGCGCAAAGGAAGCTGGAGCCATTCTTCGGTACTTGGACAGACGGGAAAAGGGAGAGAAGATTTATGCTCCTCGAAAGTAATATTTGAGGAAGTGGTGGTGAACGGAGGACACGGATTGCCCACAGTCCGCAACGCGATAGACCGATTTACAGGAGGAACAGTGGAAGGAGCACTCTTTGAAGGAAGACCCTGGGTCGGGGGAACAGCACTCCTGGGTATACGGTGGAAAAAAGACTGCGGTGGGCAAAGCGACGAAATTTGCGGAATGCTCCTCTGGGCAATCGCAGATCTACAGTCTGGGATTTTGCCAATCGGAGGGGAGACTGCAGTGGGCAGAGGAATCTTCTGTAAGCCCAATAATAGGCTGGAGGCAAAGATTCAGTTGGATGGAGATGCGCTGGATGAGAAGAAGGTAAAAAGACTATATGCAGAAAGCAGCGTTGTGGTGTAAGGGGGAAAGGATGGGAGAGCGGGAAATGGAGACGTATGAAAAATATAAACAAAAAGATAAGGAATCGGTAGATGATGTACTAAAACAAGTGAATAAATATTTTAATCAAGATAAGGCCTGGATTTATGCAGTGCTGGATTACGCAGTTGGATTCGGAGTTTATGAAAATAACTGCTTTTTTTTGTCAGAGTGGGAGAAAAAAGGAACTTGTACCATTGGAGTGGGACTATTTGCAGGAGCTTAGAGTTTTCAACAGTAAAGGGGAGATACGCCTGAATAAACGAAATGAAAAGTGGGTAGGAAGATACCGGGGAGAAAAATCTGGTTTGGAGGATGGTGAGCGAATAGAGGAAGAATATTTTATAGACGAATATCAAAACTTTGGGGAAGCGCTCAAAATGTTGAGAACATGAATATACAGGACTGGAGTCTGCTGACTTCTGGCAGGGGTACAAGAATATGGGTCCCAATAAAAATAAAGGAGAATCAGGGAGCATCCATCTTAGTGAGAAAGTTTATGCGCATTCCCAAAGAAGAACATCTTGAGCTGGTGTATCAGACTGATATACGTATGGTGGAGATTTGTCCTTGGAAAGAGGAGGGAGAAAAGGAGGGCAGTATGAATAAGGATAAAACGACAATTATAAAAGAAACGGATGAAAGATTTGTAAACCCTTATAATTTTATACCCCTTAGAAAAAGTGTAAAAGAGAGGTTCCCGTAATAAGTGAAGAAGATAGTTATACGGGTTATTTTGAATGCAGCATGAGATTGCTGACGCCACTGTTTATCCCAAATACCTCCTCATCTGTAAGATTAATTGAACAGAAGGAGTGGGAAGAGGGGGAGAGAAAAAAGAAATATATCGGATATGACTTCTTTTCATATGAGGATTTGTCAGAGGCACAGCCCTATATAGATCAGTCACCGGCACCGCCCTGCAATCCTGTAATCCCTGGAAGTGAAATCAGAGGTGCAGTCAGAAGCGTGTATGAGGCGGCTTTTAATGGATGCATGTCAACCGTAGATATGGACAGGGCGTTATCCAGAAAGTGTGGAGAGGTGAAGAAGCCTGGGGTTTTAAAGTGGAATAGCAGGAGTAATAAATGGTATCTGCATCCATGTGAGAAAGCAAGGCTGTTAGTAGAGCAGAGACGGACGACAGATTTTAGTAAAAAGGGAATTGGTGCGCAGGAAAAAATATGACCAATGGAAGGAAGGACAGGAAATATGGGTTAAGGCTGATAAGATGAAGATTGTAGACAAGTACAGAAGTAAAGTCACAGATGCAAATAAAAGGAAATTTGAAGGTAGTAATATATACAGTAAAGGATATCTTCATAAGGGGGAGCACATAGATAGAAAAATTATGAAGCTGTGTTTTATAAGATAGCTCCTAAGGGTAACATAGTTTTTGATGAGGATATTGAGCTTTTAAAAAGAGTGCTGAAGGAATATAATGACGATAAAAAAAATTGTAAGTTGCAGGAGAATGGATGGTACTCAGAACTTAATATATCAAAAGAGCATGCTCCGATTTTGGTATATTACGCGGAGGATTCCGCTAGGCGTAAAATATATGTCCAGCGATTTGTATCGGAGAGAGGCATTTAAGAAAACAATTGGAAATTTACTAAAAAAATAACGGTGGGTATCAGCCTTGCAGTAATATAAAAGCTGTGTCCATCATGCCAGATATTTGGTATGATGGAAAAGGCTGAGGAGTCTGGAACGAATGCATATGGATCTAAGATACGGATAACAGATGCTTTACTGAGAGACCAGGTAGAGAATAGCCGTACACTGTTTGAGGAACCTGTTGTATTACCAGAGTTGGGCGAACCGCAAAACCGAGTGCGGTTGAGTTTTATACAGATTCTCCTTACGGTCCAAAGGAAAATAAGGGGGAAGTAAAAAGCAAGGGTATTGGACCTACGATTATAAGTACACATATAAAAGATAAGTGGGGGAACAAGAACAAAAATAGAGAGGCATTGAATAATAATCTGCCCCAAATTGGGGACGAAAATATTATTGGCATAAAGAAGTGGAAATGAGTGAATTTAAGGATAATAAAGTTAGCCCTATGCGACAAAAAGAATACGGCCTATGAAACCTAATGGGGGAGTCAGACCCACAGCCAATGTTTCAGTTTCATGTGTATTATGAACAGTTGGGAAAAAAAGCAATTGGAACAATTAAAATGGGGCTTTTGATTTTGGTAGTCCAGAATGTGCCCACAAAATCGGAAGAGGGAAACCACTGGGATTCGGAAGTGTCCAGATTATAGTTGACAAGCTGCATATACGGGACATTGATGAAAAACTGGATGCTGGAAGATTAAAACGATAGGGGAAAAGGAAAAATAAATTTTGAAGACTTTTTAAAGACTCAGGAGTCTTCTGAGCGAGATTCCAGAGTCACTAAAAATAATGGCTAATTGGGAAAAAGGCCGTCAAATGTGGATTATCCCAGGGGAGAAGATAAGACGAATAAGGGGGAAAAATGAAGAGGCTGCACATCAATGGTTTACATTAAATAAAGGGACAAATAATTTTAACCCTGTTTTTTGACAAACTTCTACCAGTGGCAGAAGAAGATGTGAATAAGAAGCTGGAGAATGGGAAAGCATTATACAAATTAGTTAAGAAGAAAGTATATAAAAGTCAGGTGCGAATATGAGGTGAACATAAATTATCCGAGAGATTCGCACCTGTAAAGTTATAGTGTTTAGGATAACTTTTAGTGTTTTTATAAATGGGGGTTGATTTTGAGAGGAATAAGTTAAAATTTAGTTGAAATATACAATTTATTTATAGAATATTGTATAATTTTTGCTGTCACTTCCTTCATGGGAAGTGTGGATTGAAATTCCTTTGCTGGCAATGCAAAAAATGGATTATATGTCACTTCCTTCGCGGGAAGTGTGGATTAAATATCGGTGTTGACCTCTATGGTTTCGTAGGCCTTTGTCACTTCCTTCGCGGGAAGTGTGGATTGAAATTGTTCCGTCCAGGGTGGTGACCACCATCTTTTAAGTCACTTCCTTCGCGGGAAGTGTGGATTGAAATTTTTTACTTTTTGGGAGAGGAGGTGTAGAGATGGTCACTTCCTTCGCGGGAAGTGGATTGAAATGGCACGGCATCTGGAAATTCGGGGAATGTATCCCGTCACTTCCTTCGCGGGAAGTGTGGATTGAAATCGTTTTAGTCGGAAAGGTCGTTATATCAATACAATTGTCACTTCCTTCGCGGGAAGTGTGGATTGAAATTTGTGTTTTGGTCATTTTCGCGCCCTTTCCAGCAGTCACTTCCTTCGCGGGAAGTGTGGATTGAAATTAAGCAGTAACATTGAGCTTCTTTTTAACCAGGGTCACTCCTTCGCGGGAAGTGTGGATTGAAATTTTTGTTACTCTACTCTCTATGATAATGTTTAAGTCACTTCCTTCGCGGAAGTGTGGATTGAAATACTGCATGTGCCTGTGACTGACAGTATTGGTAGAGTCACTTCCTTCGCGGAAGTGTGGATTGAAATGAAATCTCACAATATCTCATCAAATCCTACCAGAGTCACTTCCTTCGCGGGAAGTGTGGATTGAAATCTCTCAGAACAAAGTCATATCGTTCCATAATATCGTCACTTCCTTCGCGGGAAGTGTGGATTGAAATTTCCACGGGTTGTTTGCTGGTTGTGATGGGATAGAGAGTCACTTCCTTCGCGGGAAGTGTGGATTGAAATATTAAGTCCTTGTACGTCCTTTTTAAGTCCGGTGTCACTTCCTTCGCGGGAAGTGTGGATTGAAATAGCCCATTTATACCAGGGGCGGGCACCAGGCCATGTCACTTCCTTCGCGGGAAGTGTGGATTGAAATCGGATCGTGTGGTACAAGGCAATCCGGAATATAGGGTCACTTCCTTCATGGGAAGTGTGGATTGAAATTGTATCGGTTCCCACATTCAGATAATCTGCAATGGTCACTTCCTTCGGAAGTGTGGATTGAAAATGTTGTCTGTGATTTTATAATATCTATTTGGGCAGTCACTTCCTTCGCGGGAAGTGTGGATTGAAATCTTATACTGCTTTGCCGCCGGGTTGCCCGCTGTGTCACTTCCTTCGCGGGAAGTGTGGATTGAAATCCGAGTTCCGCAGCGTCTTTAAGGCCTGCTTTGGTCACTTCCTTCGCGGGAAGTGTGGATTGAAATCGACCTCCGGGAGTAGGAGAAATATTATGGCGGTGTCACTTCCTTCGCGGGAAGTGTGGATTGAAATGCGAAAGTGGATGTTATATACGCAGACACAAATGGTCACTTCCTTTCGCGGGAAGTGTGGATTGAAATATACTATGTTGATTATTGCCAGTATACCACACGGGTCACTTCCTTCGCGGGAAGTGTGGATTGAAATCCCCGATCCGGGCGTACCGCTATATAAGACAATCGTCACTTCCTTCGCGGGAAGTGTGGATTGAAAATAGCCTTATAGGCATTCATTTCCTGTTGGGCAGCAGTCACTTCCTTCGCGGGAAGTGTGGATTGAAATCGGTTAAATCAGGCGGCAACTATACAGATACAAAGTCACTTCCTTCGCGGGAAGTGTGGATTGAAAATTCTGGCATCGGCGGCCTGGATCTGGCAGCAGTTTGTCACTTCCTTCGCGGGAAGTGTGGATTGAAATATTAATGTTCATTTACTTTTCCTCCTATTCAGCAGTCACTTCCTTCGCGGGAAGTGTGGATTGAAATATATTCAGGCTTCCTCGGCCCACATCACTGCTGTGTCACTTCCTTTGCAGGAAGTGTGGATTTAAACTTTATAGATGCCGCCCATTTTCCGCCAGATAGGTCACTTCCTTCGCAGGAAGTACAAATTAAACTCAGAGACAACTTTAACGTTTTTCATCACGAAAATAGTTGTTGCTTATACATGTGATTTAAAGATATTTTTTAGCAATAACTATTATCCAATAAGAGCATTTGTAGCCAGGCTAACAGATGCTTTTTCTTTAGCCAAGTCCTAGAGAATACAAACCTAACAGGTAAATAAAAAATGTGTTACAAGCCTTTCAAGTCAATATACAGTTAATAAATGATAGATTGTATAGAAACGGTATTTTTATATAATGACCTGACAATAATTATTGAAAACGAGCAATATAAGGTAAACGGATATACCTGCCTACGCAGACAACAACAATCATACAAACCAACAGTTCCAGAAATAGCAAAGAAAGTCGAGAAGCATTTTTTTCATTTGAGATAGAATGATACGTGTAAGGGGGGGGAACGGTATGAAAGAGCAAACATTGGCTGTCCAGAGAATGCAGGATTACATCGAAAAACATCTGGAAAGCGAGATTACACTGTCAGATTTGTCCAAGGTATCCTTTTTTTCACCTTGGTATTCCTATAGGTTGTTTCGGGAATACATTGGACTGACGCCTGCAGAATACATCCGCAGACTGCGCCTGTCACGATCGGCTCTTCGGCTGAAGAAGGAAAACTGCCGCGTTATAGATGGCAATTGATCTTGGGTTTGGAAGTGCAGACGGTTATACCAGGGCTTTTAACCGGGAGTTCGGATGCAATCCCAGCGAGTATATGAGACAGCCTGTTCCCATTACGCTTTTCGTCCCTTACGGTGTGAAATTCAGAGAACTCAGAAAGGATAAGGTGGATATGGAAAATTTACAAAATGTTTTTTTACAGATTATTCGGAAACCGGAACGAAAAGTGATTGTCAAACGGGCGGAAAACGCAGATGATTATTTTTCGTACTGTGAGCAGGTTGGATGTGATGTGTGGGGGATGCTTCTGAGCATGGATTCCCTGTGCGGTGAGCCAGTTTGTCTGTGGTTGCCCAAACGGTATAAAAAGCCTAATACCTCTGCTTACGTTCAAGGAGTGGAGGTTGATAATGCGTTTCATGGTGAAATCGGAGGGATTTGATATCATCAACTGCCGGAAGCAGAATATCTTATGGGGCAGGGGAGCCATTTAAAGAGGAAGACTACTGTGAGGCGATTCTTGCAGTGCAGAACGCGATGGACCGTTACGATCCCTCCATCATAAGATATGAGTGGGACGACAGCAATCCGCGTATTCAGCTTGAACCTTTAGGGGAACGTGGGTATATAGAGCTAAGAGCTGTGAAACCCATAAATAAGTAAAATCCAGCAAAGGCTTGCAGTCGTAAGTAGTAAAATATTGTACAGTGATAAAAGCGGAAGGCAAAGGGCTATCCGCTTTTGCTTACATGGAAACCTTTCACCGGAATGATTGGCGTATAAGAGCAGCATATGATAAAATATATTATAGTATCAGGTAATGAGAAATTACACCAATCAAAGCGGAAAAAGGGGGAATGAGGATGGATGCAAGGTTAGAACCATTATTCACGCCATGGACCATCGGAAACTGCAAAATTAAGAATCGTATTGCTGACATCCATGGGAGGAACGAATCTTTTAGGATGGATGGAGAAGAACCATTTTGACAAAAGGGAGCTCGTTTTATTATGGAGGTGGCAAAAAGAATCATGCAGGGCTTGTGCTGCCGGGGTGCCAGCCGGTCTATAATCCTATGTTTGGCCAGTGGCTCTACAAGAATAAGAAGATGTATGAGGATTTAAAGAGTTGGCTTCCCTCCTTTCACAGGACGGGAGCAGAAATTGTTTGTTCAGCTGACGGCAGGGTTTGGGCGGTCTTTCACTATCAGTGA
>VOFB01001847.1_pt1 | contig 37267 bp, 66 predicted proteins | sample 5384141 | NCBI WGS metagenome assembly VOFB01 (sample SAMN12384721, study PRJNA508395) | human gut metagenome | isolation source: healthy gut A | host: Homo sapiens
GCTTCTGGAAGCGCTGCTTCTGATCGATAGGATCGTTGAGTTCGGAGAACGCATTGCCCATCTCGCTTGCGCAGATGAAGAGCTCGAACCGCTCGGTAAGGCGCGGGAACTTCGGGCTGCGCTTTGCAAGCGGAGAAACGTCTACCGGATGCATGGTGATAAAGGTCGGCTGAATGAGCTTCTCTTCGACCTTCTGGTCGAAGCACTCATACAGAGCGTGACCCCAGGTCGGCTCGACCTTTTCCATGTCAACACCTACAGCCTTTGCGGCGGCAACTGCCTCTTCATCGCTTTCGATCGCCATGAAGTCAACGCCGAGATATTCCTTGACAGCCTCGGCCATGGTCATGCGCTTGAAGCCGGGCGCGAGACTGACGCTCTGTCCCTGCCACTGGACGTCATAAGTGCCGAGTATCTCCATTGCCGCGCCGGACAGCAGATCTTCAAACAGATCCATCATGTCGTTAAAATCGGCGTATGACTCGTACAGCTCGACCGTCGTGAACTCCGGGTTGTGCTTCGTGTCCATACCCTCGTTGCGGAATATACGGCCGATCTCGTACACGCGCTCAATACCGCCCACGATAAGTCGCTTGAGGTTGAGCTCGGTCGCAATACGCAGGTACATATCTATATCAAGGGTGTTGTGGTGCGTGATAAAGGGACGCGCGGTAGCACCGCCGGAGATCGTGTTGAGAACAGGCGTCTCGACCTCCATGTAGCCGCGGTTATCGAGGAAGCGGCGGACATAGCTCACGAACTTTGAGCGGATAACAAAGTTGCGGCGGCTGTCGTCATTGACAATGAGGTCAACATAGCGCTGGCGGTACTTGAGCTCCGTATTGGTCATGCCGTGGAACTTCTCAGGCAGCGGGCGCAGAGACTTCGAAAGGAGCTCGACGCTCTGTACATGAACTGATATTTCTTCAGTCTTCGTCTTGAACACATAACCGGAAACACCGATAATGTCGCCGATATCGTACTTGCGGAAGTCCGCAAACTCCTGCGCGCTGACAGCATCGGCGCGGATGTAGAGCTGTATCTGTCCCCTGTCGTCCTTGATATGGCAGAATATGGCCTTGCCCATGCCGCGCTTGGACATGATGCGCCCGGCGACGGAAATGGTCTTGTCGGCAAATGCGTCATAATCGGCCTTGATCTCCTCTGACCACGCCGTTCTTGTAAACTTGGTCTTGGTAAAGGGGTCTCTGCCCTCCTGCTGGAGAGCCGCCAGCTTATCGCGGCGTATCTGCAAAATCTCGGACAGCTCCTGCTCCGGTGCGGGCTGTCTGGTGTTCTCTTCGCTCATGTCCTACCCCTTGCCTTTAATTATTCTCTACGGAAAGTATCTCAAACTTGATATCGCCCGCGGGAGCGTTGACGACGACAGTCTCGCCCGCCTTATGCCCGTGCAGTCCTCGGCCGAGGGAGAGTCATCGGATATACGACCCTCTCTGGGGTTTGCCTCCTGAGAGCCGACTATCTCGTAAGTCTCCTCAAAATCCTCCTCGATATCGCGCACCTTTACGATGCTGCCAAGGGTGATTGCGTCTTTTGGAGTGTTTTCGTCCATGTTGTCAACGATCTCGGCGTTCTCGATAAGGACTTTCAGCTCTGCTATCTTGGAATAGAGCTTGCCCTGCTCGGTCTTCGCTTCATCGTACTCACTGTTTTCGGACAGATCGCCGAAGCTTCTTGCTTCCTTGATCAGCTCGGAGACCTCTTTTCTCTCACTGTCTCCAGATAATAAAGCTCATCTTTAAGCGCGTCAAGGCGCTCCTGACTCATCTTAAATCTGTTGGAATTAGGCATACGTTTCGATCTCCTTCTGCCGCCTCATTGATCCTGAGGTAAATTTATAAATGGGAAGCTTGTACATTATATTAACTTACGCAAGGCTTGTCAACTCAAAAGCTTCAAGGCCTGCATAAGCTGTTCGTCATTTGAGGATGCGCCGACGCCGGTGCTCTCGCCGACGGTACCGTCGGTCGTGCCGGTCGCGGAAGCATCAGAGTTATAGAGGATAAGGTCAGGCACAACGCCGCCCTTGGCGCTGATGTCGGTACGGTTGCCGGTGAGATATGTACCGGTCGAAAGGCGGAGCGCACTGCCGTCCTCAAGCGGGATGGTCTCCTGTGTTCTGGTCTTGCCCGTCGTAGCCTCGCCGAGCACGGTCGCCCACTGGTATTCCTGGAGCACTGCCGCGCACACTTCTGCCTCGCCGAAGGTCTCTGCATTAACAAGCACACACATCGGAAGCTGTATGCACATACCGTCCGAAGTCGTAACTTTCTCGTTGCCCTGTTTGTCTGTCTCTATGAAAAGAGTGCCATTCGGGAGCAGATAGTCAAAGGAACTTCGCGCACTCAGTGTCAAGACCGCCGGGATTGCCGCGCAGGTCGATGCACAGCGCTACAGCCCCTGATTGAGCAGATCCTCGACTGCCGCGATCGCGTCGTCGCCGCTGCCAGCCTCGAAATTCAGGATCTGTATGTAACCGGCCTCAGTTTTTCAAGACGGTAGTTGACGGCGCTCTGATAGACGCTGCTGCAATCGACCTCGATGCTGTTCTTGCGTCCAAGGCCGAGAGTGAACTTCCCGTTCATCTTCGAGCGTATCAGCTTGCGCGCTTCATCCAGCGACATACTGGTGATATCCTCGCCGTCAACGGCGGTTATCACATCACCCGCGCCAAGCCCGGCAAGTCCGGCCGGAGAATCAGCATTGACGGAAACGACCTGAAAGCTCCCATCGTCCTGCTTCATTATAGACATGCCGATACCCGAGTATTCATTCGCGGAATTGAGCTGATATGTCTTGTATTCATCCGCGGACATATAGTAGCTCCACTTATCAGCAAGCCCGGAAACCATAGCCGCCGCGGCGTAATCGCCGAGAGTCTGTCTGCTGACCTCGTCTATGTACTGTTCCTCAACGACGTCCTTTATCTCAATATACCGTTTGGCTTCGTCAAAATCGTCTTTGCCGCCGACAAGGTCGAGCATATGCTTATATGTGATCCCTATCGCACCGCCGACAAAAATAATAAAAGCAAGCAGCACATACTTGAATCTTATGCGTATATTGAGGATTGCCGTCAGAACGTTGACAACGGCGTTCATTAGTCTGGTGCCCAAACTCATACATAACCTCCGGAATCTCTGCTGTTTTCACACGCGGGGCTGCTGCCGCAGCCCCGGTTTTGCTTTGGAAAATTATACACCCGCATCCGCGGATATCGTAAGCCCGGAATAGAACTGTTCCGGGTCGATGCGCGTGCCGTTTTTCAGGACCTCGAAATGGAGATGCGGCCCGGTAGAGTTACCGGTGCTCCCTGACATATCCGATGGTTTCGCCCTGACTTACGGCCTGCCCCTGACTTACCGCAATGGATGACATATGGCCGTACAGCGTCACATAGCCGTTGCCGTGGTCGATCATAACGCAGTTACCGTAGCCGCCGTTCCATGACGCCAGCGTTACGGTCCCGCCGTCAGCGGCATAGATGCTTGTGCCCTGATTGGATGCAATGTCTATACCGGTGTGCGTTTTCTGCTGTCCGGTAATGGGATGAATGCGCAGACCGAACCTGCTCGATACATAGACATACGACGCGACAGGCCAGATAAAGCTGCCGTTGCCGACTGCTCCTCCGCCTCCGGTGCTGCCGCCGTTATTGGCCTGCTCGGCGCGCCTTCTGCTCTTCAAGCTCGGCGACGAGCTTATCTATGTTTGCGTTCGCCGCGTCCTCGGCTGCCATGATCTCATCATACTCTGCCTGACGCTTTTCAAGGTCGTTTTCGATATCGAGGATAAGGTTTATTGCCTCCTCGATATCCTTTCAAGCTCAGCCTGCTCCGCGCGGAGCACTTCCTGCTTGGCGTTTATATCAGCACGGTAGGCCTCATAATCGGCCTTGACCTCTTCGGTGTTCTCTCTGGCCGCGATATACGCATCCTCGAGCTCCTTGTCGCTCTGCATTATCTCGCCGATGTCGTCCATCGCCGTGAGGAAATCGCCGAGGCTGCTCGTCTTGAGCACCATCGCCAGATATCCCACGCTGCCGTTTTCCTCCATGGCGCGCACACGCGCACGGTATCTTTCGAGCTGCTCGTCCTCAAGGCGCTGGGCTTCGGTAAGCTCTTTCTCCTTGTCAGCGATCATCTCGTCGTACAGCGCGATCTCGTCACTGTTGAGCTGGATCTGCTGGAGCGTATACATATTGCGCTCATCCATGGCCTGCTTCTGTTCAACAACGCTGGCCTTGTCGGCCTCAAGCTGTTCAACGATAGCCTGCTTTTCCTGACGCTGTGCCTTGATCGCGTCGCGCTCGGCTTTGAGCGCGTCTATTTCGGTCTGTGTGACTGCATAGGCGCTGACCGGCGCCGTATCAACAACGGCGGCAGCCATGAGCACCACGCAAAGAGACAGTGCTATCAGGCGTAATGTCTTTCTTTTCATAGTAATACCTGAATTGCTTCAGCAATTGTAATATGTGATACCGGAGAAGTAAGCGGCCGGATCTACTCTTCCGTCTCCTACATAAACTTCAAAATGCAGATGCGTACCTGTGGCTCTTCCGGTTGCCCCCAGATACCCGACCGTCTGTCCCTGACTGACATAGTCGCCCGTGGAGACCGCGAATCCGGACATATGCGCATATACCGTCGAGGTGTTCCGTGGTTGATTATTACATAGTTGCCGTAGCCGCTGTCGGAGGACGCGGTAACAACAACGCCGCTTGCCGCAGCGACTATGGGTGCGCCGTCGTTGCCGAAGCCATCGATATCAATACCGCTGTGGTATCTGGTCTGTCCGGTAAAGGGATCTGCGCGGTTGCCGTAGCGCGAGGTGACTCGTGCTGCACGGCACGGGCCACATGAAGCCGCTGTCTCCGCCGCTTGCGCCGCCGGTATTGGCATTGTTCTGCGCCTGGTTTATTTCATCCTGGCTGTACGGCGGCTCCTGGCCGTTGGCCTCAGCCTCCTGATTTGCGCGTTCATCTCTTTCAACACGGGACGCAGCATTCTCTGCATCGACTTTGCCTGTGCAGCCTCTGCGGCCTTCTGCGCGTTATACTGGGCGATCATGTTGGCGATCGACGCCGCGGCTGCCTGCTCGGCAGCTTCGGCAGCTTCATACTCGGCAATTGCCTTTTCTATCTCGGATTCAAGACTCTTCAAGGTCTTGTCCGCTTCGGCGATCTGATCGCTTATCTCCTTCTGCTCCGCCTTAAGCTCAGTCTGCGTGGCCTCATATTCAGCCTTTTCCTGCTCGTACTGAGCCTTGACCTCTTCGGTCTGCTCACGCGCGGCGACATACTGAGCCTGAAGCGTTTTATCGCTCGACATTATCTCGCCCATATCGTCAAAGGCAGTTAGAAGTTCGGAGAAGTTGCTTGCCTGAAGGATCACTGCGAGAATATTGTATCCGCCGTTCTCTTCCATTGCGCGCACACGGCCGCGGTATTTCTCAAGCTGCCGCTCTTCCTTGTTCTTTGCCGCATCGACCTCTTTTGCCTTTTCGGCGATCAGCTCACTGCACTGATCGATTTCCTTGGCAATGATCTTGAGCTGTTCATTTGCAAGCTTCTTCTGCTCGTCAAGCGCCGCCTTCTGTTCAAGGACGTTTGCCTGCTGATCCTTGAGCGCCTGAAGCCTCTCCATGCAGTCCTTGACCTGGTTGGACAGCTGCTCCTTCTGCGCCTTGAGTTCGCTCAGTCCCTCCGGCTCATCCGCGAATGCGGAGACCGGGATCATGCTTTTACCACAAGGGATGCAAGCATCAGTACTGCCATGATAACGGCAATGACCGATATGATCTTCTTGTTATTCATTGATAACCCTTATTCCAAGGGAACGGTCAAACCTTCAGATAGTTCCTGATAGCGTTCACGCCGCCGAACGCGCCGACCAAAATTCCGACAGCCATGTATACGATAAACACTTCGAGCGCAACGCTGTGGAAAGGCACGAAGGTTATAAAGCTCTCGGTAACGGATGCGACGAGCTTCCCGGTGACGAGGTTATAAAGACCCCACTCAGCGAGGAAAGCCAGCCCGCCGCCGAGGATGCCGAGCACAAGACCCTCGACCACAAACGGCAGCCTGATAAAGCTGTTTGTTGCGCCGACCATTTTCATGATTGCGATCTCGTCACGCCGGCCGAAGGTGGCAAGCTTTATCGTGTTCGACATGATGAATATCGACACAAAGACAAGGATCGCTATCAGCACGAGTGAGATGACGCTGACGACGTTGCGGATCGTGACAAAGGTTTTGCGTACTCAAGATGTGCGTTGACCTTGGCGATTCCGTCGACCGCCTCGAGCGCCGCTTTCGTCTGTGACATGAGCGCGATATCCGTCAGGTGGATAACGAACCTGTGGCGGAACACAGACTCATCGATGCCCTCGCGGAAGTTCTCGTCGTACTTGTTCATAAAGTTGTCCATTGCGGCCTGTCTTGAGACAAACTCGACGGACGAAATATTGTCCAGCGCCTCAATGCTGCTCTGGAGCGCTTTTGCCTGATCCTCATCCGAGATCTTTCGTCAACGAAAGCTACGACCTCGTTCTGGTTTTCAAGGTCTTTTATCAAGGCGTCAATGTTGACGGAGAGCAGTGATACGCTGCCCATGATTATAAGGCAGGCCATTATAATAGTTACCGACGCGAAGGACATGAAACCGTGGGTCGTAATGCTTCTGAAGCCTTCGCGGATAAGATAGCCGCATCTATTCAATCTCATAGCTGTAATACCCGTCCATTCCGTCACTGATCACATGGCCGCCGTCAATGGTTATGACACGCTTGGAAAAGGCGTTGACCAGTTCCTTCTCATGGGTGACTACAAGGATCGTAGTTCCCATCTCGTTTATCTTCTCCAGAAGGAGCATAAGCTCCAGCGAGCGCACAGGGTCAAGGTTGCCGGTAGGCTCGTCCGCGACGATCATGCGCGGGCTGTTTACGAGCGCCCTTGCGATGGCGACACGCTGCTGTTCGCCGCCGGAGAGCTCATTCGGCATACGCTTGCCTCTGCCCTCAAGCCCTACAAGCTCCAATATGTACGGCACACGCTTCTTGATCTCGGAGTTTGCCGCGCCGACGACGCGCATCGCAAACGCCACGTTATCGTACACGTTCATGTTTTCGATAAGCCTGTAGTCCTGAATATGACGCCGAGCGTCCTGCGGACCTTCGGCAGCTTCCTGCGCTTTATCGTGCCCATGTCAAAATCGTTGACGATTATCTGACCGGACGTCGGGCGCACTTCGCCGGTGATGAGCTTCATGATCGTGGTCTTTCCCGAGCCGGATGGGCCGACAAGAAAGACGAACTCGCCGTCGTTAATGGTGAGGCTCACTCCGTCGAGCGCAACTGTGTTGTTGCTCTCGTAGACCTTCCTCACGTTGTTCATTTGAACCATAAGTCAATTGACCTCCAAAGCTTTAAGGGAATCGAGGTACATTTTAACCATCATAGCGACCTTAAAAGACGATAGCATGGTCGAACTCACGCAGATCAAGCCCCGTGATCTTCTTGATCTTTTTTCAAGCCTGTACACCAGCGTGTTGCGGTGGACATACAGCTTACGCGAGGTCTCGAGACGTTGAGGTTATTCTCGAAGAACTTGTTGATAGTCTCGAGCGTGTCCTCGTCCAGCGTCTCGATCGGATTCTTCTTGAAGACTTCATTCAGGAACATCTCGCACATGGTAGTAGGCAGTTGATAGATAATGCGCCCCAGGCCGAGAGTTTCGTAATTGATTATTGTTTTTTCGCTTTCAAACACGCGGCCGACCTCAATGGCGACCTGCGCTTCCTTGTATCTGTCGGCAAGCTCGCGCAGATGGCGCGCATTTGTGCTGATGCCGATGACGCACTTTATGCCCATTTCCTCCCGCAAGGGAGTTTTCAATGGTGTGCGCAGCCTTGAGTATCTCTTCGGGGCAGTTGGTGTTCGGCAGAGCCTTGACGAGTACTATATCCGTCTCGTTGATGTTCAGCACAAAGTCCTTCTGCTTATCCGGGAAGAGGCGCTGTATAAGCTCCACCGCGGCAACATCGGAGTTCTCCGTCTGGCGCACAAGCAGGGACGACGGCTCATCCGTCACGAAGTGCAGCTCTTTGGCGCGGACATAGATATCTCCCGGCAGGATATTGTCGGAGATGATGTTCTTTTACGAAAGCGGCCTTGTTGTGCTTCTCCTCATAATTGCTCTTGGCCTCGTTGAAGGCTACCGCAGAAATGGAGCATATAGTACGGCTCAGAGAGTCGCTGCCCTCGGTGAATGCCGCATAGTCAAACTTTGCGCCTGGCGAAGAGAGGGCGCAGTAAGTTCTTGTTCCGGTAGAAATGGGATGCTCCGTCCCGTCAAACTCGTAGAGATGGAAGTCGTCCAGCCGGGAACCTATCATGGCAAAGCTCGCTGCATGCGACTACAAACCCATGCTCGTCAACGACACCTATTGTTCTGTCAACGGCATCCTTCAATTGAATGATCACATTCTGAAAAATTCTGCTGGACATATTTCCTCCCTCTTCTGCCGCCATGAGCAGCCGTGCCGTTTATGCGATCCGTCTGCGGCTCTTTCGGATCGCTATACACTCTGCCCTTCCGCCGAATGAAGCCGACGGAACGCCGTATACCCCGGCGCTTCTCCCCCGCGCCAGACTTTTTTTGTTGGGTTTGCCCGCTGTCAATGGCATTCTGCCATACGCGTGCTTCGGCCAATAGTCAATTTACCATACTCAGCCGATTTTCTTACTACATAATAACTCTGTTTTATGTAATTTTCAATATAAATTCTCGCATTTTTTGTGAACTTTTTCGTCCTATGTTCTTAACAGTCAAAAACGGCTTGATTTTTCAAGGGTTTAATTAAACTAATTGTCCAGAATAAAACTGCCCAACACCTTGGCTATGTCCTCGCTCCCAAGCTCCTTTACCCCTCCCGGAGCAAGAGCCGGGTCAAGCTCAAGAGCGCCGACGGCAAGCCGACGCAGCTTCTCAACAGGTTTTCCTCTCGAAGCGAGCATACGCTTCACCTGATGGTACTTCCCCTCCATGACAATAACATGGCATCGATTCCCGCCCAACGGCACAAGCTTTGCCGGCAGGCACTTTGTCCCGTCGCCGAGTACTATCCCGTCCTCAAACGCCTTTACGTCGGTCTCATCCGGAGTTCCGTCCACCTCAGCGTAATAGAGCTTCTCTATGCCCGACTTCGGTGAGATCACGCGGTGGGCAAAATCGCCGTCGTTCGTGAGCAGCAGCAGGCCGCTCGTGTCCTTATCAAGCCGACCGACCGGGAACAGTCCGATGCGGCGGATGTCCGGCGGCAGAATGTCCAGCACCGTTTCCTGACGTTTATCCTCCGTGGCGCTCAGCACCCCCTCGGGCTTGTCCATCATAAAATACCGCAGTCGGTTCGTACACAGCTCAACGCCGTCCACGCATATACTGCGCCCCTGCTCTTCTATCTTCATGTCCGGCTGCGCTGCCGCTGTGCCGTCTACCGTGACGCGCCCGCTCTTTATTATCTGCCGCAGCTCGCTTCTGGTCGCAACGCCCAGCTCTGACAGCAGCCTGTCAAGTCTTTTTCACCGCCATGTGCCGATCCTCCGCAGTGTCGAAGATTTTTGCACATCTATTATAGCATACCTGAGCACAAATTTGAATAGCTTATCTCAGGGCAGCCGAATCTATGTGCGTCTGCCGCCGCAGCACACTCTGTTGTCTCCATCTGCCGCTTATGGAGATCCGTTTCCCCCGGTGCTGACTTTGCAAGCGGCAGAATGGAGATACGCTATGACGCAAAAATGCTCAGGCTTTACTAAGAAAAAAGCCCTCATTCTGGTCTTGGGCTTGGGTGTTCTCATACTGCTGCTGATAGTCCTGCGCGCGGTGTTCGCCCCAGGTACGGAATTTGACCTTTCCACGCTTGACGGGCGCGAGGCCTTCCTCAACTCCCTCGGCTGGGAGATCGACAGAAGCACCGAGGAGTTCAGAACTGTCGTTGTCCCGGATAAGCTTGAGGGGATAATGGCGCAGTATAACCGGATGCAGCAGGCGCAGGGCTATGATCTCTCCGACCATCTCGGTGAGCGGTGCAGCCAGTATAGCTATCAGCTCACAAATTATGCCGACTCTGACGGCACTGTCATCATCACCATCTACGTTCAGGAAAATGAAGTCATCGCCGGGGATATACATACCACCGCCGTCAATGGCTTCATGCACGGCTCAAGCGCAACGCACAGACCCAGAAATAAGTAATGCCGCCCGTGTTCAGGGCGGCATTATTCAGATAGATTTGTTCTTACTTTTCGGCTCTGCCGATACCGAACTCAGCCGCGGCGATCGCCGTGCTGCCGTCTATGCTGGAGAAATTCATGACGATGCGGTATCTGCCGTCGCCGAGCTTGTCATAGTGGTTAGCAAAATTGAACGTCACCTCATCGGTCGTATTAGCTGGGAGCGTGAGCAGCTGCATGGTAACAAAGTCCTGCTTGTCCGGAATCACGCACCAGTGCCCGTCCTGCCATATTTCGAGCCGCTGACCCGCGTCGTAGGTATAATCCTTGTCAGTGAGGTTTTCAATCGTCAGCGTCACTTCTTCGGTCTCGTCGGTCACGGTGCGCTGCTTTATGAACAGCTGTACCAGATCGTTCGTCGCCGCCGTATCGTAGTCACTGACCTCATACTTTGTGCCGCCGCAGCCCGCGAAAGAAAGCATAACGGCGAGCACCGCAATAACAGCAAACAGTTTTTTCATTTTTTCCTCCGTACATTTATGAAATCAAATAGATGCAGGTCTATTTCCGCCTGCATCTATTTGACGTCCTTATTTTGGCTATGTTCCGCATAGTTTATTAAAAAACTATAAACAAACCATGCGCCGCACTCCCGTCACAGCAGGACGACGCCCGCCTTCTCGCATTTCTCTACGGTCTCAGCGTCCCAGATCGAAGCCTGTACCTCGCCGATATGTGCCTTGCCGAGCAGCAGCATCGAGAGACGTGACTGGCCTATGCCTCCGCCGATGGTCAGCGGAAGCTCCCCGGCGAGCAGCGCCTTGTGATACGGCAGCTCGCGCCGGTTATCGCAGCCGGAGGCCGTAAGCTGTCTGTCAAGCGCGGCGGGATCGACGCGGATGCCCATGGACGAAACCTCCATCGCGCAGCCGAGCACATCGTCCCAGAACATGATATCCCCGTTGAGCGACCAGTCGTCATAGTCGGGAGCGCGCCCGTCGTGCGGCTTGCCGGACTTGAGTTTCCCGCCGATTCCCATGATGAAAGCGGTCTTGTGCTCCTTCACGTATGCGTTTTCACGCTGCTTCGGCGTAAGACCGGGGTACATGTCCCAAGCTCCTGCGCGTCTATAAAGCTGACGCGGCGCTCAAGCTTCGGCAGAACAGTCAGCTGCGGATATATAGCCCGCATCGTGTCCTGCGTATCGCATATCGCGGCGACGATATCCATGACCGTGAGCTTGAGATAGTCCCTCGTGCGGTTCTCAGGGAGAATGACCTCCCAGTCCCACTGGTCGACGTAGACCGAGTGCAGATTGTCAAGCCTCGTCCTCGTCGCGGCGGGCGTTCATGTCCGTATACAGTCCCTTGCCGGGGAAAAAGCCGTAGCGCTTGAGCGCAAGGCGCTTCCACTTTGCGAGCGACTGCACGACCTGTGCCTTGTCTCCGTGCGCAGGATATCAAACGACACCGGGCGCTCATAGCCGTTGAGGTCGTCGTTTAGACCGGACTTTTCGTCGACAAACAGCGGCGCGGAAACGCGATACAGGTTAAGCTTCGCGCCGAGGTCTCCTCAAAAAGGCGCTTGAGCAGGCTTATCGCTTTCTGCGTATCATATATCGTAAGCAGGCTCTTGTAATTTTCGGGTATGTACGTTGACATAGCGGCTCCAGTTCCCCCGCATTTTGCGGATGTTTTATTTCTTGCTGAGCATTTCAGCGATCTCCTGATACAGGTTCTCCGCGTTGAGGCGGAAGTTCTTCTCCATGAGCTTTGCCTGCTCTTCATCGCCGCACAGCAGGTGCAGATGAATTATCTCACCCTTTGCCGTCGGACATCGCAAGCTCTACCATACAGCCGTTCTCGCCGACCTCGTGGCGCGCCGTGATCATCGCCGCGCGGCGCAGTCTCTCCTCAACGGGAGCCAGCAGCTTGAGCGCCTTCATGCGCACAGAGTACGGCAGACTGCTCTCGACGGCCTCCGCATTCTTCGCGCCCTTATCGGTGATCGTGCCCCGTCGGCGTTTCTTTATATGCCCCGTCTCTATAAGGTCTGAAAGGCAGTCGGAATAATCGAAGTAGCCTATTCCGCTGTCGCACTGGCACAGCTCGCCCAGCGTTTCCGGCTCGACCTCTCCGGGCAGGCGGCGCAGGATAAAGAGGATCAGGATCTTGATATCCAGCTTTTCATGTATGAATCCAAGACGCCATAACCGTCTCCTTCCATGATTGCTTTATAGGACATTATATACTTTCCGTCCATGCTTTTTCAAGAGCTTTTTTACACACATATGCGGAACTTGCGCATAGACTGTACTGAAGTTTGCTTCAATCCAGTAAACAGGAGGTTTATCTATGGCCGACAGAGTAGTGCCGGGGCCCGGTTGAGAACTCGGCAAGCATTCGAGAAGCCGTATGCGTCAATACCAGAAAGATATTCGACAGCTGCCGAGACAAGGACTGTGTGGATGATCTGCGTGTCTACCCCACCGTGAGCTCCCAGTCCCATAGAAAACGCGCTCAGCATCCGCCCCAAGCGTGCAGAGCTGCTCTATGTAGATGTAAGCGTTGAACCGGTCGGCTTTAACCGCGGTTATTTCACCGTCGACTGCACGTATTTCTACCGCGTCACCGGCGAGACCTTCCCCGGAGGCCAGACCTGCACAGGTCTGTGCGTGTTCGATAAGAGGGTCATGCTTTTCGGCAGCATCGCAAGCGTGAAGTCCTATTCTTCGGACAGCGCGCTGCCGCTCTCGACGGTCGACGAGCTGCCCATCGCCGTGGTCAATTCCGTCGATCCTATCTGCCTGCACTGCAAGATCTGCGATTCTGAGTGCCTGCTGCCGACTGAGCTTGAGCAGCGCAGCATCCCCGCAGCGATCACCGCGGCCTTCGACGAGAGCCTTGTCCTTACCGACACCGCCCGCCGCTGGTTTGCGACGATCGGCCAGTTCAGCATCATCAGGCTTGAGCGCGACACAGCTGCTCATTCCCGCCTATGACTACTGCCTGCCCGATAAGGAGTGCCCCGGCACGATCACCGAGGATGATCCCTGCACGCTCTTCAGCCGCATCCGCTTCCCGGTCGAGGAGTTCTTCCCGCCCGACAGCATCTGCGACTGCGAGGACTACCGCAGCATGAAATAAGGCTGTGCGCATAAGGCATGATAAGGTATTAAAGGGCTGCGGCACAACGCCGCAGCCCTTGGTCATTCCTTCTTATTTTGCGTTTTCGCGCTGCTTACTATATCTCCGCTTACCGCATCGACCGTGTAGTCGTAAGCATATTTGTCCGCCGAGAACTGTATCTCATAGACAAGCTTGAGTCCGTCAAGCCTGAGCGCGGACTTGACGCTCTGCGCGTCCTTTTCCGCTATTCCCGCGTGGCTGTAGGCAGTAAGCTTCGCGGCCTGCACATCTATAAGCTCCGGCAGATTGGAGCCTGCCGCGCTGCTTGTGACGCTGTTCTCCGACGCAGAAGCGGCTTCCACTGTGTCCTCGGCAGCTCCGCTGCGCAGACGCTCCCAGCCCTCGACCTTGCCGGTCAGGGCATTGATCTCATATTCGTAATCCGCGTCCCCGCGGTGAAGCCGATGATGTAAACGCTCGTTCCTCTGAGCTCCTCAATGCGCGCCTTATATACATCCGCGTCCTTTTCACTGACCTTCGCATGCTTGAGCGCGGCATCGACGGCGGTCTCCGGCTCTATGTATTCAGGCGCTGCGGGTGCGGACGGCTCCGGTGTCGCCTCTGTCGGCGCAGCGCTCGTCTCGGGTTTTGCAGATTCCTCAGGCTTTGTACTCGCTTCCGGTTTTGCACTTTCCGCGGGTGCCGTGCTCTCCTCAGGCTTGGCACTCGCCGTCGGCTTTGCGCTCTCTGCGGGCTCTGCCGAGGGCTTCGCAGCCGCCGCAGGCTTCGCGGACTCGCTCGGCTTCTGCGTTGCCGTCGGCACTGCGGTCATGGTCGGCTCGACAGCCTCGGGAAACATCCGCGCCCAAAGTCCGGTAGGCTCGTTGATCGTCGCAAGCTTCAGCCCGGTGAGCACGCCGCCAAAGAAAAAGAACAAGGATCAGCAGAATGACCAGCCATGTCGGCATACGCTTTTATTCTTCACGGTTGAAGTCGTACCGTAATCGTTATCCGTACTCATTTTTGACTTTCCCCCTTTCCGTTTTCGGCTCACGCCAAGTATTTGTATCTATCTATGCCTGTAAACGTGTTTGCGTGAACGCCGGTTCACTTCTTGTCTACGCTTTCAAAATATTCTTTAGCACTCTCCGCATCGCAGCGTATCTGTGCTGACAGTTCCTCAAATCCGGAAAACTTCTTCTCCGGGCGCAGGAACTTATAAAACTCAACTCTTGCCTGCCGTCCGTACAGATTGCCGCTGTAGTCCAGCAGATGGCTCTCGACCGTGACGCTGTTCCCGTTTGCGACTGTCGGCCTGATTCCGACATTGGTCACCGCGACGTAGCTCTCGCCGCCCTCAAGGTAGACCTTCGCGGCATATACGCCGTGGCGCGGTATGATGACGCCCTCGGGAAAATGCATGTTTATCGTCGGCGTGCCGAGCTTTGTCCCGATGTGATAACCGGAGTGTACGGTATCCGACAGCGTATGCGGATGGCCAAGGTAGCGCGCCGCCTCCTCCATGTCCCCCGTCCGCAATGAGCTTGCGGATATATGTGGAGCTGACGATGCGTCCGTCAAGCATGACCGGCGGCATGATGTCACAGCCGATTCCGTGCTCCTCGCAATAGACCTTGAGCTTTTCGGCCTTGCCTTCGCCCTTATAGCCAAAGCAGAAGTCGTGTCCGACGACGACCCAGCCGATGTTGAGCTCGTCTATGATCGAATCGATGAACTCCTGCCACGGCATGCACATCACGTGTTTGTTGAAATGGATGAACACGACGTTATCTATCCCGTAGCAGCGGCGGATGATCTCCTCCCTGCCGATCGGGCTGTTGATAAGCGGGACCTCTGTATTAAACACGAGGTTGTCCGGATGCACGTCAAAGCTCAGCACAGACGGCATCGCGCCGATCTCAACAGCGCGCTGCTTTGTCTTTTCCAGCAGTGAGCCGTGGCCGATATGCACCCCGTCGAAAAAAGCCCAGTGCTATCGCGCGTTTTGTTTCTGCCATAAATTATTTATACCTCGAAAAGCTTTTTACCGTTTTCATTATGCCGCGCTGAACACGGCCGAGCATCAGGAATTCCCCGCCTGCGGAGTATACTCTGTACTCTCCGTCCGGCAGCGAGGTCTTGACTGGGTTGCCGCAGCGTATCTTCTTCTCTGTTTCAGACGAAGCGGTACACCTTTTTGTTCCCTTGAACAGCCTGTCCACCGGAATGAGCAGTTCTTCCGCTCTGCCCTCGTCCGCAATGCGCTGCACCTCGCCTATCTTCACTGCGCCGTCGAGCGTGAACGCACCCGCGCCGGTGCGTCTGAGCGCACTCATGCAGCCGCCGCAGCCAAGCGCATCGCCGATATCATTGCACAGTGTGCGCACGTATGTGCCCATGGAACAGCTGATGTCAAGCAGCCAGTCGTCCCCTGTCGCGCCCGGTTATTTCAATGCTCTTTACGCATATCGGTCTTGGTGCGCGTTCGACCTCACCGCCGCTGCGGGCAATATCATAGAGCCTGCGTCCGTTCACCTTTATCGCCGAGTACATCGGCGGTGTCTGGAGCTGTTCTCCGGTGAAGCGGTCGAGCACTGCTCTCAATGCCGCCTCGTCAACGCCTGATGCGTCCCCGATTTTCAGCACGTTCCCGGTAGTGTCCTGCGTGTCCGTTGTGACGCCGAGGCGCAGCGAGGCAAGATAGCGCTTGTCGTGCCCTTCGGCAAACTCGACGGCGCGGGTCGCCCGGCCAACAAAGACCACAAGCAGTCCGGTAGCCATCGGGTCGAGTGTCCCGGAGTGACCGATGCGCCGCTCATGCAGGATGCCCTTGAGCTTTGCGACAACATCGTTGCTCGTCCAGTCCTGCTCCTTATCGATGAGGAGTATGCCGTTCATTTCCAGACCTCGTCTATAACGCTCAGCAGCATATCGCGCGCTTTATCTGGCTTGCCGTATATCGTGCAGCCGGCCGCCATTGCATGGCCGCCGCCGCCGAACACCGCACAGATATCGCTGCTGCTTATTCAGGCGTCGAGCGGACGGATATCTTGCTTGAACCGTCCTCCTGCTCACGGATGGTTATGTTAAGGATGCTGCCCCTACGCGTCCCGCAAGCCCGGCAAGATCGTCGCAGTCGTCCTTCGGTCGCGCGCCTTCTCCATCATTTCCAGGGTGATAGCCGCAACGGCTATCTTTCCGTCACGGAAATATTGTAATCCCGAGTATATCATGCTTTCGCTTGAGCCGCGCACGGGACACCTTGCGGAAGAACACCGTGCTGACCATTGCGTTGTCCGCGCCGAGCCGCAGCAGCTCCGCTGCCGCGCGGAAGCTTGCGGCGCTGGTGTTGGAATACTGGAAGCAGCCTGTATCCGTCGTGAGGCCTATAGAGAAGCGTCGCCTCATCGGGCGTAAGGTCGGTGTTCATGCAGAGGATGACTTCCATCACGGCTTCCGCGCAGGAGGACTTGTCCGCGCGGACAAGTGTCTCACCGGCGTAACCGGAGTTTGTCGGATGGTGGTCGATGCAGAGGTCGACCGCGCCCTCGAAGCCTTTCGGCAGCATCCCCTCCGTTGCAACATCCACCGCGACCGTGTACTTTGCCGTGAAATCCTCAGGTGCAAAATACTTCTCCGCGAACGGCCGCAGATGGCGGTTCACCTGCGGGTTGGGATAGAGGTATGCGTTTCTTCCGCCGCGGCGCAGGGGCGCTGCACAGTGCTGCCGCGCTTGCAACAGTGTCTCCGTCAGGGTTCCTGTGGGTGACGATCAGTATGTTCTCATGCGTCAGCAGGAGCTTTGCGCACTGTTTATAGTTCATTGTCCTCATCCTCATCGTGCTTGATGTCAAGCTCGCTTATCATCTGGCTGATATGCGCGCCGTACTCAATACTAGTGGTCTATCTCGAACACAAGCTCCGGGGTATAGCGCAGGTTCATGGAACCGGCAAGCTCATGGCGCAGCCAGCCCGAAGCGGACTTGAGCCCCTTGCGGAAGTCCTTCTCGTTCTGCATCCCCATTACGGACAGCCAGACCTTGCAGTAGCGCAGGTCGCCTGTGGTCTCCACGCGCGTCACGCTTATCATCCCCTGCTGCACGCGCGGATCCTTCACCTCGGTCAGCAGCTTTGACAGCACGCGCTGTATATCGTCATTGATTCTTCCGATTTTATTAGATGACATAGTTACTCTCCTGATATGCCTTCCGGGCGCGGCAAACGCAGCGCCCGTATCATTCTTTTCTTATGCGTTTATCTGCTCCATCACGAAGCACTCGATGACGTCGCCTTCCTTGATGTCGTTGAACTTTTCGACCTGCATGCCGCATTCGTAACCGGCGGAGACTTCCTTAACGTCGTCCTTGAAGCGGCGCAGCGAAGCAAGCTCGCCCTCATGGATAACGATATTGTCGCGCAGGACACGGACTCGCAGCCGCGCTGTATCTTGCCGTCAGTGCAGTAGCAGCCGCAGACAGTGCCGACCTTGGAGACCTTATAAGTCTCGCGAACCTCGGCATGGCCGATTATGACTTCCTCAAACTTCGGCGCGAGCATGCCCTTCATTGCTGCCTCGATCTCGTTTATGCAGTCATAAATGACGCGGTACATGCGCATATCGACCTTGCTGCGCGCCGCGCTGTCGCGTGCGGCATTGTCCGGACGAACGTTGAAGCCGACGATTATTGCGCCGGATGTGGCAGCGAGCATAACATCGGATTCATTGATCGCGCCGACGGCGCTGTGGATGACCTTGACCCTGACTTCCTCGTTGGATATTTTCTCAAGGGAAGCCTTGACTGCCTCGGCAGAGCCCTGAACGTCGGCCTTGACAATAACGTTGAGCGTCTTCATTTCACCGGCCTGGATCTGACTGAACAGATCCTCAAGGCTGACCTTCTTCGTGCCTGGCATTGCGTTGCTGCTCATCTGGATACGGCGCTCCTCGGCAAGCTCTCTTGCCATGCGCTCATCTGCAACGGCATTGAACGTGTCGCCCGCGCCGGGACCTCGGACATACCGGAGATCTCGACCGGGTGGAGGGACCGGCCTCGGTGACGCGCTGACCCTTGTCGTTGATCATCGTGCGGACACGGCCGACGGCCGTACCGGCAATGATGATATCGCCGAGCTTGAGAGTACCGTTCTGGACAAGGACGGTCATTATCGGGCCGCGGCCCTTGTCAAGACGCGCCTCAATGACCGCACCCTTTGCGGCACGGTTGGGATTGGCCTTGAGTTCAAGGACTTCGGACAGAACTGCCAGATTCTCAAGCAGGTTATCGATGCCCTGACCGGTCTTTGCGGAGATTGGGCAGATTATCGTATCGCCGCCCCACTCCTCGCTGACGAGGTCATACTCGGTAAGCTGCTGCTTGATGCGCTCGGGATTCGCGCCGACGGCGTCCATCTTATTTATCGCGACGACGACCGGAATGTTCGCGGCCTTCGCGTGGTTTATGGATTCAATGGTCTGAGGCATGATGCCGTCGTCCGCCGCGACAACGAGGATCGCAATATCGGTGACCATAGCGCCTCTCGCGCGCATGGAAGTGAAAGCCTCGTGACCCGGAGTGTCAAGGAACGTGATAGGGCTGCCGTTCACATCAACGGTATACGCGCCGATGTGCTGGGTGATGCCGCCGGCCTCGCCCGCCGCGACCTTCGCGTGACGGATGTAGTCGAGGAGGGACGTTTTGCCGTGGTCGACGTGGCCCATGACGACGACGACCGGGGCGCGCGGGACGAGATCCTCGGGCTTATCCTCATGGTCGTCGATGAGGCGCTCCTCAACGGTGACGATAACTTCCTTCTCGACCTTGCAGCCGAGCTCCATCGCGACAAGTGCCGCAGTATCGTAGTCTATCACATCGGAGACGGACGCAAACACGCCCATCTTGAACAGCTGCTTTATGACCTCGGACGCAGTCTTCTTCATGCGCGAAGCAAGCTCGCCCACGGCGATCTCATCCGGGATCTCGACCTTGAGCTGCTGCTTCTTGGCGATCTCAAGCTGGAGCTTATTCATCTTGTCGCGCTCTTCCTGACGGCGCTTCGCGGAGGCAAGCCTGTGCCCTGCGGGCGCTGCTTGGACTTGCTCGTGATCTTCTCCTTGTTGCCGCGGCGCAGATTATTATTGTTCGCTTTCGCGCCGGCCATGTCTTCGAACTTTTCGTTGTACTTCTCGATATTGACAGCAGCGCCGCCGCGGGTATCGACAACGCGCTTCTCCGCGACCTGACGCGGGGTGTGCGGCTTATCCTTCTTGACGGTGCGGGCTGCTCTGGGAGCCGCCGTGCTCTGCTGGGCGGCAGGCTTATCCTGCGGCTTTGCAGCGGGCTTGTCGCCGGGCTTTGCGGCGGGCGCGGGCTTTGCCTGCTCCGCTGCCTTGGGCTTTGTCTCCCTTCGCCTCGGCCTTCGGCTGGACATTGAAAATGTCCTGAAGGCTTGCGACCTGATTATGCTGGGTCATGTAATCAAAGATAACATCCAGCTCGTTATTCTCAAGGACTTGCATGTGATTCTTCGGTGGGGCGATATAGTCCGTGAGTATCTGCGATATCACCTTGGACGGGACGTTAAAATCCTTCGCCACCTCATGTATTCTGTACTTTATCATGCTCATGCACCAGTCCTCCTTTTGTCATTCCTCCTGCCGCCCTTGAGGGCCGCAGTCTCTTTTTGCGGCGCGCCGCCTTTGCCTGTCTCTGCTCTATCGTCTCGGCAGCCTGCGCGTACATATCCGGCTCCTGCTCGCTCAGCGCTTTCATCAAGGCATTTGCAAAGCCGATATCCGTGACAGCTGCCATGGAGCAGCCGCCTATTCCAAGCGCTTTGCCAAGTTCATCGCGCGTGTAGTGCAGCGGGACAGTTATCACCCGCCGCCCCTGCGTGAAGCGTTCGGCGTGACGGAGCGCGTTTTCGGAAGCATCCGCCGCCGTGAGCAGCAGCTTTGCTTTCCCCGCGCTGACAGCGCTTCCGGAATTATCCTCTCCTATTTCAATCGCGCCCGCCCTGCGCATCAGGCCTATCAGGCCAATCGCTCTGTCATCCATCGCTCGGCCTCCATTTCCTGCTCAAGCCGCGCGTAGATCTCCTGCGGTATCTGCGCCGAGAACGCCCTCTCAAGCGCCCTTGTCTTTATCGCTTTCTTCAGGCACTCCTGCTTCGGGCACACATACGCGCCGCGCCCTGATGCCTCGCCCTTGAAGTCAAGGCTTATCTCGCCCTCAGGCGAGCGCACTACGCGTATAAGCTCGCGCTTGGGTTTCATCTCGCGGCAGCCAAGGCACTGCCTCATCGGTATTTTCTTTTCCACAACTGCCGCCTCCTTTTGGGTTGGTCGGCTGTAAACCAGTGTTTATCAGCTCTCGCTTTCGGGCTTGATGTCTATCTTATATCCGGTGAGCTTTGCGGCCAGACGTGCGTTCTGGCCTTCCTTGCCGATGGCAAGGGACAGCTGAGAATCGGGGACGATGACGCGGCAGCTCTTGCCGTCCTCGAGCATGGTGACGCTGACGACCTCGGACGGGGAGAGAGCCGCGGCAATATACTCCTCGGGAACCTCGCTGTACTTGACGATATCGATCTTCTCTCCGCCAAGCTCGTTTACGATGCTTGCGACACGGCCGCCCTTGGGGCCGACGCAGGAGCCAATCGGGTCAACATCCGGGTCGGCCGACCACACAGCCATCTTGGTCCGGCTGCCGGCCTCTCGGGCGATGGACTTTATCTCCACGGTGCCGTCGAAGATCTCGGGCACTTCCAGCTCAAAGAGCCGCTTGACGAGACCGGGGTGCGTGCGGGAGATGAGCACCTGCGGGCCGCGGGTGGACTTGCGCACCTCGACGACATAGACCTTGATGCGGTCGCCCTCTTTGAGATCCTCGGTCTTGATGCGCTCATTGGGAGCAAGCATGGCCTCGGTAAACTCACTGTTGGAGGAGATGCGGATGGAAACACTGCCGGTTCTCGGCTCGATATGAGAGACGATACCGGTGAGGATCTCATGCTCCTTGGAGGTGAACTCCTCATAGATAATACCGCGCTCCGCTTCACGGATGCCCTGAATGACGACCTGCTTTGCAGCCTGAGCCGCGATGCGGCCGAACTTTAGTCTCGACCGGCACGGGGACAACATCGCCCACCTTTGCACGGCGGCTGTACTTCTTTGCGGCTTCGAGAATAATTTCGTGGCTGGGATCCTCGACCTCTTCGACGACGGTCTTATTGACGTTCATCTCAAGGCGCTTCTTCTCCTCGTCAAGGATGATCTCGACATTATCCTCGCACTCGGGATTGTCCTTGCGGAAAGCCGCAAGCATGGCCTGCTTGATCTTCTCATACATATAGCCGCGGGGTATGCCCTTTTCCTTTCGATATCCTCGATTGCTTCAAAAATTCGGCGTTCATTTTATTCTCTCCATTCAAACTTTATACGTCTTATATTGATACATGCAGCTTCACGAGCGCGATCTGACTCTTATCGAAGCTGACCTCGTTCTTGCCCACAGTCACTGTCACTCTGCCGTTATCGTACCCGGCGAGCACGCCGACATAGACCTTGCAGCCGTTCACCGGCTGGTAGAGCCTGACCTCGACCTCGCTGCCCATGAACTGTTCAAAGTCCCCGGGCGCTTTCAGCTCACGCTCTGCCCCGGCAGAGCCGACCTCGAAAACATAGCTGTCGGGAATGGGGTCGGCCTCGTCAGAATCGGGTCGAGCCTGCGGCTGATGCGCTCACAGTCATCGATGCCGACGCCGCCGTCCTTATCGATAAAGATGCGCAGGAACCAGCTTCCGGCCTCACGGACATATTCAACGTCCCAAAGGCTGCAGCCTTCCTCCTCGACCACGGGCTTTGCAAGCTCCGTGACCTTGTCTGTGATCTTACTCATATTCCGCTCACTTTCAATCTGCCCGGCAGAAGCATTGCCGGTGCAAAAGTTTCGTAAAAAAGAGTGGGCTGGAACCCACTCTGACTAAAACCTGATACTTACCTTAGTAATAATATCACGTTGCCGCCTACATTGCAAGCCTTTTTTACGATTATCCCGCCGCAAAAATCAGGCGCGGACGATAAACATCCGCGCCGTTATACTCAGTATTCAAAATCCGGGAAGTAGTGACCATAAAACTCCTCATAGCAGAGTCCGTTTTCCATGATGAAAGTCGCGACCTCCTTGCCGACATAGCGGTAATGCCATGGCTCGTCCCAGCCGGTGAGGAGCAGCTTGCGCGTCGGGTAGCGCTTTATGAAGCCGTACTCTGCGCAGTGCTCGTCAAGCCATGCGTAAAAGCTCCTGATTCATTTCACTGTACACACAAGTCTTGAACGGTTCTCGTCAAAAATGTCGATCGCGACGCCAAGCTGGTGCTCACTGCTGCCGGGGTACATAACTATCGTCTTGGCCTTTTCGACCGCCTCCTGATACTTGGGGTCGAGATAGTCGGCGGACAGCCCCATCTCATACGCGATCTGGCTCGCCTTGGAGTTGAACAGATGCGTCTGGAAGCTGTACTCTCTGAACGCCGCACCGATGAAATACTCAAAGCCCGCGTCCTCTATCGCATCGAGAAACGCATCAAGCTCATCCATATATTCGGTACTGTACATCATATAGCGCGTCCGGCTTATTTTTGCTATATCCGGCTTATAAGCGGATGAGAGAAGGCTGTTCTCCCTGACCATCCAGAGGCAGTGGTTCTTTTCAAAATCATCCGTGGTGAGCTTCGGCCAGATATCCACAGTCGGTTCCGGCGTCTCGGTCGCGCTCAGGTCAGTAAAATTCATGCTGTCCGTTCTGACAAAAAGCATCCTCGGCTCCACCGAAGATGACGTTGGTGCTGCTCTCCATTCTGGATACGACTATCGTATAAAGCACAAGGCACAGTCCAAGCATAGTTATGATCCACATTGTTTTCTTCTTCATTCTCGCACTGTCCTTTCTTTCAAAATTGGCAACATCCCGTGCCTGTCAATGGATTATAGCACCAATTTGCTGCAAATTCAAGTCTGCGGGCGGTATGCGTCCTCCACAGCAGCTTTTGTCAAAAAGTCCTGTGGGACTTTTTTTTGACCGCCTTTCCGCCGAGCATTTTGAAAGTGTTCAAAAGATTACCGAAAGCCTTGATGCATCAAGGCTTTCGACGGCGGTTTATCCAATTTGAGGCGGGTCTTACCCCCTCAAGCTCCCCCGCTGCTCTGTTATCAAGCTTCAAAGCATAGTCTTTGACAGTCTGCCACCGTATTTCCCCCGCTATTGAAACAGCGCCGCAGTTATGGTAAAATTATTCAAGTAGAAGGAGCGTGTCTGCTATGAAGCTGAGCATTATAATCCCCGTATACAACACCGCCGAATATCTGCCGAAGTGCCTTGACTCTGTCATCTGCCCCGGCGTTGATGGCTATGAAATAATCATCGTGAACGACGGCTCGACGGATTCATCAAATACCGTTGCAGAAAGTTATGTTAACCGGTATCCTGAGCTTATCCGTCTTATCACGACCGAGAACGGCGGACTCGGTCAGGCGCGCAACGTCGGCATTGAGAACGCTCATGGGGAGTATCTGCTCTTCCTTGACAGCGACGATTCGCTTAGTGACAATGCTGTGCCGGAGATCATGGAAACGCTGCGGCAGGACTATGATATTTTTATATACGACTTTGTGTTTGTGAACCCCGACGGCGCCGTTCTGAGCACTGGAGCCCGGCTGCCGCAGAAACGGTGAGGTCAGTCTCGAAAGCTATCCGAGCTGCTGATGGAATACCCTCCGGCTGCAATAAGATATGCCGCCGCAGGCTCTTCACCGACAGTGGACTGCGTTTCCCCGGACGGGTATGGTACGAGGATCTGCGTACGATGCCGAAGCTCTACACCATGACGGATAAAATCTACGCCACGGGTAAGCCGTGGTATGTCTATCTCCAGCGCCCCGGCTCGATAACAAACGCCGCAAAGCTCGACAGGAATGTTGAGATAATCGACGCCGTCGACGATCTCACTGAGTTCTATAAGGCGCGCGGACTGTATGAGCGCTATAAAACGAGCTCGAGTACATCCCGCTTCTACAATGAATTTCTGACTGCCTCGGCAAGGATATGCCAGACTGACAGCCGCCATCCCCTGCTCAAAACACTGCGCGAGGATTTCCTCGCCGTGTCCCGGATATAAGGACAACCCCTATATCCGTGCCATTCCGCCGAAGCACAAGCTGCTGTGCTCGCTTTTCATGCGCGGAAGATACGGCGAAGCGGGCGCGCTGCTGCGGCTGAACAACGCACGGAAAGGAGCGCAGAAATGATCCGTCTCAGTGTAATTATTCCAGTCTATAACGTAGAGGACTACGTCGCAAAATGTCTCGATTCGCTCATTTCTCCCGCGGCTGAGGCCCTCTCCCGTGGGGGAAAAACCGGATTATGAGATCATCGCTGTAAACGACGGTTCGACTGATTCCTCGCCCGCGATCGTTCAGGATTATGTAAACCATTACCCGCAGTTCATCCGTCTCATCACTACTGAGAATATGGGGCAAGGGCACGCGCGGAACGTCGGCATCGATGAGGCACAGGGCGAATATCTCTACTTCATCGACAGCGACGATTATCTTGCCCCCGGCGCAATGGGCGAAATGCTCAGGACTCTTGATGGTTCTTATGATATTCTCATTTTTGACTCGATAGCTATGAATGTGGACGGCGGTGAAATAAACTATTACCGCGGGTGCAGCAGGGCGGAAAATATCGATCTCAAAAACTTTCCCGAGTTGCTCCTTGAAAACCCGATATGCGGCGGCAGCATTTGCAGGAAAAGCATTTACACCGATAACGCGATACGCTTCCCCCTCAAGGGTATGGTTCGAGGATTTCCGCACGCTTCTCAAGCTCTACGCTTTTACCGACAAGATCGCATACACCCCAAAGGCATGGCACAGATATTTGCAGCGCCCGGTTCGGTAACGAACAACAAAACGCAGAGCGCAACCTTGAGATAATCCCCGCCGTCGATGATCTGATAGACTTCTATACCGGTCTTGGACGCGGAGAGGAACTGGCCGGTGTGCTGGAATACATGGCGTTCCATCACGAGTTTCTGACAGCATCCGTAAGAGTGAATCTTGCTGATTCGGCACAGCGGCGCGCAGGACAAGCTGCGCGAGGACTTCCTCGGAAAGTTCCCCAATTACGCATCAAATCCCTACGTGCGCACGATGAGCCGTAAGCACAAATTGCTGGCGGCGCTCCTCATGCACCGGCAGTACTTCGCGGTGCATATCATTATGAAACTCAACAACCGGCTCAAATCGAAAAAGTATAGGTATATATAAATAGGACCCGGCAGAGCATTTCCTGCCGAGGGTCCTATTTTATATGCCGTGCAGCGTCTGATTTATCTTCAGAATAAACTGCCCCGCGTCCTCAAGCCCGTGGTAGTTCATCCCATTATCAGCCTGCGCTTGCGGCTCTCCTTTTTTGTAGCTGCCGCATCCGGAAAGCTTAGGTATCTTTGCCTGCACGTATTGGCGCAGCTTTCCGATGACCTCTTTGCGCTCCGGCGCGTCCTGCTTTGCAAGCCTGCTTATCGAATCGAGCAGCACATGGTTCACAAGGAAGAACTCGAAATCATCCTTATAGCCTGCCGGTACCATTTCCTTTTCCAGCATATCCATGATCGTCAGCATATCGAGGTTCTTCGCGGCGTTGTTGTTGTGCATTGTGGATTCCTGACCGCGGCGGTAGATATACAGCGGTTCCGCGATAAACTCCGTATGCTTCGAGCGCAGCAGCATCACTGCTGAAAAATAGAAATCCTCATACCACACTCATAGTCGTCTATCGTCTGCGAAAGCAGCGAATCGACGCATTCGCCGAGGTATTCCTCCACCTTGTATACCGGCACGATTATGCTCAGCTTCATATCCACTCACCTCTCCAGCTTGTGATCCTGCTGCCGGGGTTCACCGCCGTCTGATAGTGTATCAGTCCGAGGACAAGCGCAAGGTATATCGAGACGTTCGGACGCCTTAGCACCGCGCCGGAATACTGCGCAAGCCCCTATCAGGAGCGCAAAGGTGACAAGCAGGATAAAGTTATCCGCCGTGAATGAGCCCTTGAAATCCCTGCACAGCCGCCTGATTATCAGGTACACAAAGTACAGGATAAACGCCGCGTAGGCTGCAAAGCCGACATAGCCGTAATAGTACCGTATCGCAGGCCAGTCATTTTCAAGATCCATCCCGCCCGTGAGCCAGATATCCGAGACGTCGATGCCGAAGAGCTTTGTCAGCGTATCGCTGTGATCCCACATTAAGGAGGCATAGGCGTTCTTTATCGTGCGCGTGTCGATAAGCGTTGCGGCGTCGGTCGTGAGATCGTACTTGAGCATGATCTCGTCTATGTCGAAGCGCTCGAACATGTTCGGCGTGATGATCCACAAACACTTCCAATAGTAATCCTCAAGCGCGGTGTGTATCTCCGGGTTTGAGAGCTTCTCCTCATTGCTCATGGAGTCCAAGTCGTAGCCGAGCGCGCCGATACCCTCGTCAAAATCATCCTGCGTAAGCTCGGCAAAGTCACTCTGGGTCTGCTTTATCTTATATTTTGGCGTAAGCGGGTAGGCAGCCGCCGACGATCGCGACCGCGACCAATACTATCACCGCAAGCCGGTTGAGATTACATCCGCGTATTTTCTTCTCGAGCAGCAGGAACACTGCAAAGCCGATAAAGATCACGAAGATCGACATATAGCAGGTCATCGTGCCGTTTGCGATGAGCACGACCGCCGCGATAACGGGGACGGCAATGTTAACAAAGGGCTTATCGGACTTCACAGCGCAGAATATCGAAAACGCCGCCAGCGTGACAAGGATGATGCTGTTCGCGCAGCGGTTATCGTCGATGACCCAGCCGCTCACGCCGAGCCCCTCGCCGTAGGTGCAGTTCGCTGTACCGGTCAGCACCGACAGACCGAGCGCCGCGGCCGTGATGCCGGCGGCGAAGAACAGCCCCCAATACGCCTGGTTTCTCGTCTGGTCGTTCTTGATGCTGTACATGAAGCAGACGGCGAGTATCGGCATCTGCGCGACCTTCGCGGTATATGAAATATCAAAGCCGAGGCTCACAGGGCCGGTGCGGATGGTGTTTGCGATGTGCAGCGCGCAGACAAGGCCGATCCCGAGCGTCCAGAATATAAAGCTCTTCCTCTCACTGCCGCGCAGGGTGAAGAGCAGATACAGCGGCAGGCAGACCATGATGAGAAGCCGCACATATCCTGCCAGCGTGCCGTCGGGGTTCTTCGTCCAGAATGCGATTATATCAAGCAGCGGCTGCATCACGATCAGCACCATCAGCCAGTGGTTGCGCACGAATGCGGTGCGGGCGTTATTGTTTATGCTGTTGTTCATTCTATCACCTCATACCACTTTTCCGCGACCTTCTCTTCCGAGAATTCTCTGATCGCCGCCGTCGCGTTTGCCGACATTTTTTCTCTCAGCTCCGGGCTATCCATAAGCTCGCATAGCTTATCCTCATACTGCTGCCGTTCCCCCTCCGGTACGAGAACACCGTCCTCGCCGTCGTGTACGACCGCTCCGGGGCCGACGCGGACATCGTATGCAATTATGGGCAGGCCGCAGCTCTGCGCCTCCATGAGCACGAACGGGAACCCCTCGGAGCGCGAGCTCATGGCAAATAGCGACGCTGAGAGCATTTCGCGCTCTACCTCGTCCCGTTCTTCCTGCCGGTGAGCATGATGTAATCTCCCGCTCCGAGCTTTGTTATCTGCTCTTCAAGCTTTGCCCTGTCCTCACCGTCGCCGAGTATGCGCAGCTTCCATTCCGGTTCGCGCTCATGGATATGCACAAACTGCTCGATAAGCAGGTCAAAGCGCTTGACCTCGGTGAGTCTGCCCGCGGCGAGCACTGTATTTTCCCTGACTGCGGCGCTGACATTTTCCGGGAAACGGGTAAGGAAGTTCGGAATATACACAACTTTTGTATGCCCGTTATAGCCGCGCATCAGCTCGCGTGCCTCTTCCGGTAAGACGCGGGGGTGAGCATCGCGAGGTAATCTATATTCCTGTAGCCGTACCTGAAGCCGCGCACATATTTGCGCTTGAAGTCATGGTCATGGTGCAGCTGGGCTATCTTTACAACGCCCGCGCTGCCATATTTTGAAAGCTTCAGGTTATCCTCATGCCGGGTGCAGATGAGCACGCCATCCTTGACGGTCTTGACCGTTCTGATGACCGCAAGCTTTTTTTCCCGATAAGTATCCTGACGCTGCGGAAGCTCTCTTTTATAAACTGCACAACGGCAAATTTCCTCGCCGCGGCTTTACTCCTCGCGGTTTGGCGTGTCATGCAGCAAGTACTGCAAGCGCACCCTATCGTCAAGCGGAACGGACGGAGAACCCGGCATTTTATACACGCTGTAAAGGTAGACCTCATAGCGTTCGGCAAAGAGATTGGCCATGCTGATGATCGCTTTCTCCACGCCGCCCATGCCGAGGTGCAGCGCGATGATGCTCACGCGCTTTTTCCGCGTCTCCGGTTCGGGAGCGTCCGTATGCTCCGCCAGAGCCTTTATGCCGTTTATGATCTCGGTATTGTATTCATGCAGGTCGTCCCTGGTGCTTGCTCTTTCTGGGCGTGGACTATCGCGTCAACGATATCCTCGCGCCCCTCAAGCCCCCTTTTTGCTGTATATCTCAAGATTTTTTCGTGCAGTAGAGCGGAAGCCCGACCGCGCGCGCCTCCATGATGTTCAGCGGCTGCCCCTCGTAGCGGGAGGTGGAGACAAAAGCGTCCATCTTATCCATGTACACAAAGGGATTGGCGCGCTGTCCTAAAAATGTGACCTTATCGGTAAGGCCGAGACTATCACGCATATATTCCAGCGACAGACGCTTGTCACCATCGCCGATGATATACAGGTGCAGATCATCGCGGTACTTTGACGCTTCGCAGAAGTCGTTCAGCATGATGTCATAGCCCTTTTGATGGCACAGACGCCCGATGGCGACGAAGTTCATCTTGCTGCTGTCGACCTCAAAATCTGTCTCTTCCGCCGCTTTCTGGTATATCTCGTTTGTGTCGATAACGTTCTGTATAACGTTAAACGGCCTGTCGTATACCCCGCTGCACTCCTTGAACGGCTTGATAACGCCCTCAGAAACGCCGACGAACTCATCGTAATACTTGAACTTATCCTTGAAGTTCGACCAGAGCACGCGGTACTTCCACTCGTTCTGAAGCTTCACGCTTACATTATTGTGGATCCACATGACACGGCGCTTTGCCGGTACTGTGAGTGCGCCGAGCGCACAGGAAAACTGATAGGAATTGAAGTCTATCGCGAGGTCATACTCCTCGCAGTCGGAGAAATCCAGATGCACGAGCTTCTTCGCCGTGTCAAAGGGCATGAAGGAATATATCCGCGGTATATGCGGGAGGTACTTTATAGTGAGCTGCTCCGGAAAATCGACGTGCCAGAAGCTCTTTCTGTCGGAAAGGTATAGATCGACCTGATAGCCCTCATAGTCGAAGTTCCTCAGGAGGTTCATTATTGATTTCTGAATACCGCCGACATCCAGATTATCCTGAAAAAAGCGATCCTCTTCATGTGCCGAATCCTCTCGTCCGCCGTTTCCGGCGGCAATGTTTACTATTGGTTTATTTTATCTCAAAACCGGCAATATGTAAAGCGCGAAGACATGCAAAAAAGCAGCTCCCAGCGGAAGCTGCTTTTTTGTGTGTGATAAGCCTCAGATGCGCTCCTTGACCTTTGCCTTCTTGCCGACGCGGTCGCGCAGGTAGTAAAGCTTTGCTCTGCGGACCTTGCCCTTGCGGACGGTGGTGACAGAGACGATGGATGGAGAGTGAACGGGGAAAACCTTCTCGCAGCCGACACCATAGGAGATGCGGCGAACGGTGATGGTCTCGTTGATGCCGCCATGCTTCTTGGCAATGATGGTGCCTTCGAAAGCCTGGGTACGCTCACGGCTGCCTTCCTTGACCAGAACGAGAACGCGGACGGTATCGCCGACGTTCATTTCGGGCAGTTCCTTCTTCATGTACTGCTCGCTGAGAATTTTGACCAGATCCATATTATGATCCTTCCTTCATATAGACGTTCTTACCGGAGGGACATAGCCTCGGCAGCGGACCGCCTTTCTATACGCCGTGCGGCATTCCGCACAAGCCATAGTAGTTTAACATAACCCGCCGCGCATTGCAAGCAATTTTTGCTCATTCAGCATTCTTTTTCCTTAAATAGTTCTGCTCCGCCGTTTCTCTGCGCCAGCATTAGCCATAACGCCGCGGCGGCGGAGCTTTGCTTCCGTTGTTGAAAGCAAGCACTGTTCCCGCTATGAGGAGCAAAACTGTTATGGCAATGCTTATTCTATATGCTATCCGCTCCCCCGTCCGTGCACCGAGAAGCATAGTCATAAGCCCGAGCAAAATTCTGCCGCCGTCAAGCGGCAGCACCGGCAGCAGATTGAATACCGACAGCAGCAGGCTTATACCGGCGCTCAGCTCCATCCATGCGCAGCCTGTCTCACGCGCAATGAGCGACGCGGCATAAGCGTATATGAAGCCGCCCGCCGGGCCCGCGAAGGCCGCCGCAATATGCGCTACGGGTTCGGCAAAGCCGCAGTAATCAATGCACAGGCCGGTAAGCTCTGCCCTGACGCTCTTTACTTTCAGCCCGAAAAAGCGCAGCGCTATTATATGCGCGAGCTCATGCACGGCGACCGGCAGCGCTATCGCTATTGTCGTTTCAATGCTGACTACATAATAAATAAACGCCGCCGCAAGGGTCAGCGCAAGGCTTATTGTAATGCGTTTGCCGTTCATGGGTCCCCTCTGAAGGTCTGTCGTATGTCAGTGCGGTCTCCGATAATTAGCTGAGAGAAGGCCTCCCGCAGCTCCTCATCTGCGCCTTCCGAGGTCAGGCTCCGCCCAAGCGCCGCGACATAGTCCGCTGTGCTCTCCCCTGTTGGGTTCTTGCGGCTTATGCTGTCAGCGCCGCAGAGCAGCTTCAGCAGTGTCAATGCGGCAAATATCACGGCCACGGCCGCCGGTCTAAGTTTCAAGGCCTCACCCCCGGCTATAAGTTTATTTTCAATTTCTTTCACTTATTACTAAGTTTTGCTTGACAAGTCGGGCTTTGGACACTATAATATAAAAGCTGTCTAACGGGGTGTAGCGCAGATGGTAGCGCGCTTGGTTCGGGACCAAGAGGCCGGGAGTTCAAATCTCCCCACTCCGACCATGCAGAGTGTCCTTACAGGATGTTCAAATCCTGTAAGGACACTTTTAGCTATTAAAAACGTCACATCATATGTAGATGTGACGTTTTTTCGCGTATTAGTCGTCATTTTGGAGATACCAGCCGTGTTCTCTATGATAACTGGGGTCTTGCGGTTTTTGGTCTCCCCATGCTCTGTTGCTTATTTCAGTGTCAAATGCGCTTAGTTTACTTTCGTAGCTAATTCTGTAGTCATCATCGAGATCAGGGTTGCAAAAATCCAGTCTAACTTTCTCCCGCTCGATATCCAGTTCTTCATCGGTCGCATTTTTCAAAAATTACCGAATTCGTCTTCCTGGTTGAAAATTACCAAAATTGATATAGCAGCAATAGTCAATACACCAGCACCTATTTCTAAGGCCTTTTAAATATCAATCTTCACGATATGTTAATCCTTCTTTTTATTATTGTTGTTGTAGTAAGCATCAATTAAGTAATCCTCATTTCCGTGAGTCTTGCCACATCTTATCAAATTCTTGCTACGCCGCTGCGGTGCGCTGCGTCGAACACGGCCTTGAGACCGTCTCGCGCACGCGCTTGTCAAAGGCGTAGGGCAGGATATAATCGGCGTTCAGTTCCTCATCCGAGACGAGCGAGGCGAGCGCCTCCGCGGCTGCGATCTTCATCTCGCTGTTGATGTCCGATGCTCTCGCGTCGAGCGCGCCGCGGAATATCGCCGGGAATGCGAGGACATTGTTGACCTGATTGGGATAATCGCTGCGTCCGGTGCAGACGACGGCCGCGCCCGCGGCCTTGGCTTCGTCCGGCATGATCTCCGGCGTGGGGTTTGCGCAGGCGAAGATTATGGCGTCACGGTTCATCGTGCGGATCATGTCCTGCGTCAGCACGCCGGGAGCGGACACGCCGATGAACACATCTGCGCCGCGGATAACATCGGCAAGCTTCCCCTGCTCCGTGTTCGGGTTCGTCATGGCGGCGATCTCCTGCTTTGCGCCGTTCATGCCGGGGCGTCCCTGATATATCGCGCCGCTCCGGTCGGTCATGACTACGTTTTTCACGCCGTGTGAGACAAGCAGCTTCACTATCGCCGTCCCCGCCGCACCCGCGCCTGAGGTGACGACCTTGATATTCTCCATTTTCTTCCCGACGAGCTTGAGCGCATTCGTCAGCGCGGCAAGCATTATGACCGCTGTGCCGTGCTGGTCGTCATGGAAGATGGGTATATCGCAGCGCTGCTTGAGTTTTTCCTCAATTTCAAAAGCAGCGCGGCGCGGAGATATCCTCAAGGTTCACGCCGCCGAAGGACCCGGCCAGCAGGGCGATGGTGTTGACGATCTCGTCCACGTCCTTGCTGCGCACGCACAGGGGGATGGCGTCCACCCCGCCGAAGGCCTTGAACAGCACGCATTTGCCCTCCATGACCGGCATACCGGCCTCCGGGCCGATATCGCCGAGGCCGAGCACAGCGGTTCCGTCCGTCACGACGGCCACGGTGTTCCACCGGCGGGTCAGCTCATAGCTCTTGTTGATGTCCTTCTGAATTTCAAGACAGGGGCTTCGCAACGCCCGGAGTATAGGCAAGGCTCAGCGCCTCACTGCTGTCGGCAGGTACGCGGGCGGCGATCTCTATTTTGCCCCCGGCGCTCATAGTGCAGCGCAAGGGATTTTTCCATAACATCCATATTCAGTCCTCCAGACTTCTGAGATACGCTTCGGGGCCGCTTTTTTATACAGGTCGTTCCCCTGAGAATCGATAACAACGGTAAGCGGCATATTCTCGACCTTGAGTTCGCGTATCGCCTCGCAGCCGAGATCAGCATAGCATACGATGCTCGCCGACTTAACGCAGCTGCCCATCAGCGCGCCCGCGCCGCCCATCGCGGCGAGGTACACCGCGCCGTTTCGGACTATCGCGTCAATGACGGCGGCATTTCTGTCCCCCTTGCCGATCATAACGGCAAGGCCGCGGTCAAGGAGCCCCGGCGCATAAGCGTCCATGCGCCCGGAAGTCGTCGGCCCGCAGGAGCCGATCACCGCCCCGGCTTCTCCGGGGTAGGGGCCGGCATAGTATATAGCCGCGCCGCGAATATCCAGCGGCAGCTCCTCACCGGAGGCTATAAGCTCCGTCAGGCGCTTGTGCGCGGCATCGCGCGCGGTGTATATCGTTCCGGACACGGTCAGCTTATCGCCCGCGCGCAGCTTTGAAAGCTCCGCTTTGTCCGCCGGGAAGCTCATCACATATTCCATAGGCACCTCACAGTACGCTTTTTGCGCGGCGCGTCACATGGCAGCTCACGTTGACCGCCACGGGGAGTCCCGCAACGTGCGTGGGCATAGTCTCAATATTCACGCCGAGCGCGGTGGTACGCCCGCCGAAGCCCTGAGGGCCGATGCCGAGGGCGTTTATCCGCTCCAGCAGCTCCCGCTCCATCGCGGCGTAGTATTCATCGGGGTTCGGCTGATCTATCGGACGCAGCAGCGCGTGCTTTGCAAGCTGCGCGACCTTATCAATAGCTGCCGCCGATACCTACGCCAGTATCACCGGCGGGCAGGGGTTCGCCCCGGCGAGCTTCACGGTCTCGATGACGAAGTCCTTGACGCCCTCCGCGCCGTCCGCAGGCTTGAGCATCTTGAGGCGGCTCATGTTCTCGCTGCCAAAGCCCTTGGGAGCAACGGTGAGCTTTACTTTGTCCCCGGTACAAGGTCAACGGTTATGAGCGCGGGGTGTTGTTCTCGGTGTTCACCACGGCGCAGCGGGTCGGCGACCACGCTCTTGCGCAGATAGCCTCCACGTAGCCGTCGGCAACGCCCGCGTTTATTGCTCCGTACAGGTCGCCCGTTATATGCACGTCCTGTCCTATTTCAAGGAACACGCAGGCCATGCCAGTGTCCTGGCAGACCGGAAGTCCGCTCTTTCGCCGCGCACATATTATCGCACAGCACGTCGAGCGTGTCGCCACCGGCCACGGCTCGGTACGCTGCGCTCACGCAGTGCGCAGCTGATATCGTCAGGCAGGCGCAGATTCGCCTCCTGCACAGGCGGCTGACCTCGCCGCGGATGATCTCCGCTGAAAGCTCTCTCATTTCATGCACCGGCTTTCTATTCTTTGGTCATGTACTGAGCCGCGGCGCGCAGCATAAGCTTCTTCACGCCTACGCTCTCAAAGTTTATCTCTATCAGATAGTCCCCGCCCATAGGCGACATCTTTGTGATAACACCGCTGCCGAAAGCCTTATGCTTGACGCTGTCGCCAAGGGTAAAGGTGTCAGTATTCTCCGGCTTCGGCGTCTCGGGCGCGGAGGCCGCAAAAGCTCAGCCCCTTGTCCTTGAAGCGCGGGCGGTGCTGCGCCTTGCGCTCCTCCCACGTCTTTTCACGCTTTTCGTAGGAGGGTGTGTTCTTATGCAGATGCTCCTCCGGTATCTCGGAGACGAAGCGGGAGAGCTTGTTCATCGTTGTGCGGTCGAAGATCATACGCTGGCGCGCGCAGGTGAGGTAGAGCCTTCCTTTGCGCGGGTGATAGCCACATAGCAAAGGCGGCGCTCCTCCTCCATTTCGTCCCTTCGCCGATCGCCCGCATACTCGGTAAAATGCCATCCTCCATGCCGACGACAAAGACCGTCGGGAACTCAAGCCCCTTGGCGCTGTGCATGGTCATGAGTATGACGCAGTCAGCATCAGGGTCGTAGCTGTCCATATCCGTATAGAGGCGACATTTGCAAGGTAGCCCTCAAGGGTATTGTCCCCGGACTCCTTCATATAGTCGATGATGCCCGTTTTAAGCTCGCGCACGTTCTCGACGCGGGCAATATCATCGACCGTGCCCTTGGCCTCAAGTGCGAGGATGTAGCCGGTTTTAGCAAGCAGCTCGTCATACAATGCGTCGGGTGTCGCCGTCTTTGCATACTCGCGCAGCTCTCTTTTATTAGGTTTGCAAAGTTCCTGAGCTTTATCGCCGAGCGCTGAAGCTCGGGGTAATTGTCCGCCTTGTCGAGAATTTCAAACATCGGGCAGCCATTTGCCTGCGCAAGCTCGCGTACGGTGTCGATAGACTTTGCGCCGATGCCCCTTGCGGGTACGTTGATGATCCTCGAAATACGCAGATCGTCCGCCGGGGAGGCAATGACACTCAGATACGCGAGCATATCCTGACCTCAGCGCGGTCAAAGAAGCGCGTACCGCCGACGACGCGGTAAGGGATGCTGTTGCGCTTGAGGGCGTTCTCAAGCTTGTTTGACTGCACGTTCATGCGGTAGAGCACGGCATGGTCGCGCCAGTTCGCGCCGCGGCCATAGCTGCCCATGATCGTTGAGACGACGAACTGCGCCTCGGCATGCTCGTTATCTGCGGTGAAGAGTTCAACAAGGTCGCCGTCGCCGCGGTCAGTCCAGAGGTTTTTGCCCTTGCGCTGCTCGTTATGGCTGATGACGGCGTTCGCGGCGTCGAGAATGTGGCCTGTGCTGCGGTAATTCTGCTCAAGGCGGATGGTGCGGCAGTTCTTATACTGGCTCTCAAACGAGAGAATATTCTCTATCGTCGCGCCGCGGAACTTATAGATGCTCTGGTCATCATCGCCGACAACGCAGATATTCCCCAGCCGCCGGACAGCAGCTCCGCGAGCCGGAACTGGAGATTATTCGTATCCTGATATTCGTCGATGAGGACGTATCTGAAGCGGCGCTGCCAGTAATCGCGTACATCGTCGTTCGTGTCAAGGAGCTTGACGGTGTTGTAAATAAGGTCGTCAAAATCCATGGCGTTGGCCGAGAAGCAGCGGCGGGAATACTCCGCGTATATGCGCCCGATCGTCCTGCGGCGCAGGTCGCCCGAAAGCTCAGCATTCTTGCGGTACTCCTCGGCGGAGATGCAGCTGTCCTTCGCACGGCTTATCTCGCCGATAACGGACTTCGCAGCGTACATCTTATCGTCAAGCTCCATGTCCTTGATAATGTGCTTGAGAAGACTCAGGCTGTCGGCGGTATCATAGATCGTGAAGCTGCTTGTATAGCCAGCCGCTCCGCACCGCGGCGCAGGATGCGCACACAGGCGGAATGGAACGTGCAGGCCCAGATATCCTGCGCCTGTTCGCCGAGCATACTTTCAAGCGCGCGCCTTGAGTTCGTCGGCCGCCTTGTTCGTAAAGTTATTGCAAAGGGATGCGCCACGGGTCGACCGGGTCGAGCGCGGCGAGAGGGCGGGCTCTGTCGCCCCCTGCTTTGAGGATCTAGCTGCTCCTCGTCAGCATCCTCAGGTATCTCGTCACTGTCACCGGCTCTGCCGTAACGCAGAAGATTCGCAATGCGGTTTATGAGCACGGTGGTCTTTACGCTGCCTGCCCCCGCGAGTATCAGCAGCGGCCCCTCAGTCGCTAAAACGGCCTCCCTGCTGCATGGGGTTCAGGTTCTGGAAATCACCGCGCACAACGGCTTTGCGCGCTTCTATGTAGTTTTTTTCAAAATCAGTCATCATGTGTCCGATTTTATCACAAAGCGCGCCACATTCAATGGGCTAAATGACGATTGCCCCGACATTTATCCGCGCCGCCACGCCCATATTGTTTGACATTTGCCCCGCGTGATAGTACTATGTAACGGTACATATTCCATTCCGGA
>VOFB01004493.1_pt1 | contig 37266 bp, 61 predicted proteins | sample 5384141 | NCBI WGS metagenome assembly VOFB01 (sample SAMN12384721, study PRJNA508395) | human gut metagenome | isolation source: healthy gut A | host: Homo sapiens
CATGTGGCAGCGCAGAAAAAGCGCAGCGGAGTGCCCATGGTCGTGTTGTCCACCGCATCGCCCTTCAAGTTCCCGCGCAGCGTGCTGGAAGCTCTGGGCCGCACCGCACCGGAAAATGATTTTGAAGCAATGCAGCAGCTGGAGGCCGCTACCGGCCATGCCGCACCGGCCAGCCTGGCAGCTCTGCGCCAGAAGGCAGAGCGTTTTGACACCGTGATCGACCCCGCGCAGATCGCCGAGGTGGCGCTGGGCTATCAGGCATAAAACACCCCTGCTGCACAGTTAGAACAGGAGTAACAACATGGCACTTTTGTGCTTGGCGACCCCCATCTTTCGCTGGGCGCTTCAAGCCGATGGATATCTTTCCGGGCTGGAACGATTATGTGGAGCGTCTGAAAAAAACTGGCGGAAGCTCATCCGGCCGGAGGACACCATCGTGCTGGCGGGTGACATCAGCTGGGCCATGCGCCTGACCGACCCGCCGGGACTTTGCCTTCCTGCAGAGCCTGCCGGGGCAGAAGATCATGAAGGGCAACCATGATTACTGGTGGTCCACGGCCAACAAGATGAACGCCTATCTCAAGGCAGAAGGGTTTGATACGCTACACATCCTGCACAACAACTCCTACTCCGTGGAGGGCTATGCCATCTGCGGCACCCGGGGCTGGCTGTTCGATGTGGGGGAGCCTCACGACGAAAAGGTGATGAACCGGGAGATAGGCCGGTTGAAGATGAGCCTCGATGCCGCAGAACCCGGGCTTGAAAAGCTCGTGTTTCTGCATTACCCGCCGGTCTACACCGGCACCAGCGCCCCCGAGATCGTGGCGACACTGAAAGCCTACGGCATCAGGACCTGTTACTACGGCCATCTGCACGGCAATGCCATCCGGTATGCGGTGCAGGGTGATGTGGACGGCATCCGCTACAAGCTGGTGAGTGCCGACGGGCTGCGATTCTGCCCATATCGCATCAATTGAACAGCAAAACCGATAAAAATTAACAATTTGGGCTGGCAATTGTGTCAAGAGCGTGCTATAATAAGTTTTGACGCGATTGTTGCACCCAATTGAGCGCGCGCGTCTCCGCATGTTGCAAAAGCAAGTTCATTCAGGACGCAGTGCGCGGTTGCAAAGGGCAAAAAATTTCCTGCCCGGTGCAATAGAATTTTTGAGTGGAGGAAAAACAAATGAATCTCATCAAGTGTGAAAAGCTCGAGAAGAGCATGGCAGAACTGCAGCTCTCCATCGACGCAGAGGCCTTCAAGAAGGCTGTTGCCGATGTTTTCAAGAAGGAAGGCAAGAAGTATGCTGTGCCCGGCTTCCGTAAGGGCAAGGCTCCCCGTTCTCTGATCGAGAAGATGTACGGTGCCGATGTCTTTACCTACGATGCCATCAACGAGCTGTTCCCCGAGGCTTTCGAGGCTGCTGTCAAGGAAGCAAACGTGGAGCCGGTCGGCCGTCCTGAGGTCAGCGTTGACTCCGCCAGCGAGGCTGAGGGCGCTACCCTGACCGTCAAGGTCGCTGTCAAGCCCGAGATCAAGGTCGGCAACTACAACGGTCTGACCGTGGAAAAGACGGTCCATACTGTCACCGACGAGGCTGTTGACGCTGAGCTGAAGCGTGTGCAGGAGCGCAACGCCCGTGAGCTGACCCGTGAGGGTGCTGCTGAGAACGGCGACATCGTGGACATCGACTTCGAGGGCTTTGTGGATGGTGTCGCTTTCGAGGGCGGCAAGGCTGAGCACTACAGCCTGACCCTGGGCAGCGGCAGCTTCATCCCCGGCTTCGAGGACCAGATCGTCGGCCACGCTGCTGGCGAGGAGTTCGACGTCAACGTCACCTTCCCCGAGCAGTACCAGGCTGCTGAGCTGGCTGGCAAGCCCGCTGTCTTCAAGATCAAGCTGCACGAGGTCAAGTACAAGGAGCTGCCCGCGCTGGACGACGAGCTGGCGAAGGACGTTTCCGAGTATGACACGCTGGAGGCTTTCAAGGACTCCATCCGCAAGAACAACCAGGAGCAGCTCGACAAGCAGGATGATCTGGCTGTTGAGAACGCTCTGGTCGATCAGGTCATCGACGGCATGGAGGCTGAGATCCCCCAGGCAATGTATGATGCCCGCATGGACGAGATGGTCAACGATTTCGCATTCCGCGTGGAGCAGCAGGGTCTGCGCCTCGAGGACTACCTGAAGTATATGGGCCAGACTATGGAGCAGTTCCGCGCTTCCTTCATGCCGCAGGCTGAGAAGCAGGTCAAGATCCGTCTGGCTCTGGAGGCTGTTGCTGCTGCTGAGAATATCGTCGCTTCCGAGGAGGACGTCGATGCTGAGATCAAGCGCATTGCCGATCAGTACAAGATGGAAGAGAAGCAGGTGCGTGATGTGGTGAACATGGACGACCTGAAGAAGGATCTGGCCATCAACAAGGCCATCGACTTCATCAAGAGCCACGCAAACATCGTGGAGAAGGCTGCTGAGGAAGAGAAGGCTGCAGACGCTGAGTAATTGGCGTCCACAGCTGTAAGGTGCACGGACTGCCGTGCATCTACAAATCAAAAGGTTGTAAAATTGACCGATACGGCTGAACTTTACAGGGGACCCGTATCGGTCAATTTTGCAAATACTATATTCCGTATTTCAGGAGGCGAACTTTATGAGTTTTGTTCCTTATGTCGTGGAACAGTCGGCACATGGCGAGCGTTCTTACGATATTTATTCCCGTCTGCTGAAGGACCGTATCATCGTTTTGAGCGAGGATGTCAACGACACCTCCGCCAGCCTTGTCGTGGCACAGCTGCTGTATCTGGAAGGGCAGGACCCCGATAAGGACATCAGCCTGTATATCAACAGCCCCGGCGGTTCCATTACCGCCGGTATGGCCATCCACGATACCATGAAGTATATCAAGTGCGATGTTTCCACCATCTGCGTGGGCATGGCTGCTTCCATGGGTGCATTTTTGCTGGCCAGCGGCACCAAGGGTAAGCGTTTTGCCCTGCCGAATTCTGAGATCCTGATCCATCAGCCGCTGATCGCCGGCGGCCAGGGCGGCGGCCTCTCCGGCCAGACCACCGACATCAAGATCCACGCCGAGCACATGGTGTATATCCGCGACAAGATGAACCGCATGCTCAGTGAGTATACCGGCCAGCCGCTGGAGAAGCTCCAGATGGACACCGAGCGCGACAACTATATGTCTGCGCTGGAAGCAAAGGAATACGGACTGATCGACGAGGTCATTACCCACCGCTGATCGTTCCGCTGACACCAATTTATCCAGGATAAGGAAAAACGGTTATGGCTAATAACAATTCCGGCAGAGATAAAAACGAAAAGGATCTGGTCTGCAGCTTCTGCGGCAAACATCAGGACGAAGTGGAGCGGATGATCATCGGCCCCGGCGTAAACATCTGCAGCGAATGCATCGGCCTCTGCGCCGACCTGCTTTCCGACAAGCCGGAGCGTCCGTCCGGCAGCCGTGCACCGCGTGCAGGTGCGGGCCGTACCCGCAGCCTGCAGGCCGCTGACGACCTGAACATCAACATCAAGACCCCGGCAGAGATCAAAGAGGGCCTGGACCAGTATGTCATCGGTCAGGACGAGGCCAAGCGTGTGCTGGCCGTCTCGGTCTACAACCACTATAAGCGCATCCTGAGCGGCAAGGGCGCAGACGTTGAGCTGCAGAAGTCCAACGTCCTGCTGCTGGGACCCTCCGGTGTCGGCAAGACCCTGCTGGCCCAGACGCTGGCCAAGATGCTGGGCGTTCCCTTCGCCATCGCAGACGCCACCACCCTGACGGAGGCCGGCTATGTGGGCGAGGACGTCGAGAACATCCTGCTCAAGCTGATCCAGGCAGCGGACTTTGATGTGCAGAAGGCGCAGATCGGTATTATCTATGTGGACGAGATTGATAAGATCACCCGCAAGAGCGAGAACCCATCCATCACCCGCGATGTTGGCGGAGAGGGCGTGCAGCAGGCATTACTGAAAATTCTGGAAGGCACTGTCAGCAATGTTCCTCCGCAGGGCGGCCGCAAGCATCCGCAGCAGGAGTTCATCCAAATCGATACCACCAACATCCTCTTTATCTGCGGCGGGGCGTTTGACGGCCTGGACAAGTATATCCTCCGCCGCACCGACAAGTCCGCACTGGGCTTTGGCAGCCCGCTGAAGGATAACTCCAGCGAGGCGGAAAAGGCCCTGCTGCGGAAGGTCGAACCGCACGACCTGGTCAAGTTCGGCCTCATCCCGGAGCTGATCGGCCGTCTGCCGGTCATCACCGTGCTGGACGATCTGGACGAGGATGCGCTGGTGCGCGTGCTGAAGGAGCCCCGCAACAGTCTGGTCAAGCAGTATAAAGAGCTGCTGTCGATGGACAATGTGGAGCTGGACATCACCGACGAGGCTCTCCATGCCATCGCCCGCAAGACCATCGAGCGCAAGACCGGCGCCCGCGGCCTGCGCAGCGTGATGGAGAACATCCTCATGCCCATCATGTACGATGTGCCGAACGACCCCACCATCATCCGCGTGACGGTGGATGAGGACACCGTGGAGAGCGGCGAAGCCCACCTGGAGTACGGCGCAGTGCGCAAGCGTTATAAGAACCAGACCTCCCTGAGCTGATCCTGAGGGGGAGAAAGGCCCTGTTTCAAAAGCAATTTGCTTTTGGCGGGGCTTTTTTGTTTTCAGATTCTTGTTTCTAAGGGCAAAATGCGTTATAATAATAAAGTCTGGAATCTGTGCGGAACTTTTCCCTGGCAGGAGCGCTTCCCCAAGGCAGATCCCGACGCAATGGGTAACAGGAAGTACGATAAAGGAGTGTGTTTTATGGCAAATTATCTTGCAATGAATCGTGAAGAACTTGCTGCCGAAAAAGCTGCGCTTGAGGCAGAGTACAAAAGTTTCAGGCCAAGGGCCTCAAGCTGAATATGGCCCGCGGCAAGCCCGGCCCTCACCAGATGGATCTGGCTATGGGACTTTTGCAGATGACGGATTACACGACTGACGCTGGCACCGATGCCCGCAACTACGGCGACCTGGAGGGCCTGCATGAGGCCCGCGTGCTGTTTGCCGATGTGTTCGGCGTGCAGCCCGGTGAGGTGTTCGTGGGCGGCAACTCCAGCCTGCAGCTGATGTACAACCTGATCAACATCGGCTATGTGTTCGGCTTCCCGGAGTCTCCCTGCCCTTGGTCTCAGGTACCCAACCGCAAGTTCCTGTGCCCTGTTCCCGGCTACGACCGTCACTTTGGCATCACTGAGGAGTTCGGCTTTGAGCTGGTCAGTGTGCCGATGACCCCCAATGGCCCGGATATGGACATGGTGGAAAAACTGGTGGCCGAGGATGACACCATCAAGGGCATCTGGTGCGTGCCGCAGTATTCCAACCCCGACGGCTACACCTACAGTGACGAGACCATCGACCGCTTCGCCAGGATGAAGACCGCTGCTCCCGACTTCAAAATTTTCTGGGATGAGGCTTACATCGTCCACCACCTCACCGATGAGATCATCGAGACCCCGGTGCTGCTGAACGAGAGCAAGAAGTACGGCAATGAGGACCGCGTCTTCATGTTCACCTCTACCAGCAAGATCACCTTGAATAAGGAGTGCAGATGGAAAATCGGAGTTTGCCGATCGGTTTTATCATAAACAGGTCAATAATGTATGAAAAAAGATCTTAATGAACGATTGAAAAAATAGGAATCACATCATCCCAGTGCGCGGTGCTCGATTATTTGTTTCATACGAGTAAAGATGAAGTGAGTCAGAGAGATGTGGAGAAAAATCTGAATCTGAAAAATCCGACTGTGACCGGAATACTGAAGCGCTTAGATGAAAAAAGGATATATTTTCTGTGTACCGAATGCAAACGACAGAAGAAAAAAAGATAATTTATCTTACGGAAAAACTTATGATATTAGAAGAAAAATGGAAGCTGACAGGCGCAAGCTGGACAGAGAACTGACGAGAGGGATGACAAAGAGGAAACAGAAGCTCTTAGAAAGAATTTGGATAAGATATTGAATAATATTGCAGATCCGTGAGAGCAGGCGGAAGTAAATGAGCCGGAAGAGCGGAAAAAGGAATTGATAAAAGGACGCAGATAAAGTGTTTATCGATATGTGCCGTGATATTATTGACAACGGTACGAGCACAGAAGGAGAAAAAGTGCGTCCGGTCTGGGGGAAGAACGGAACGTCTGCATATACGATCAAACGATTCGGCGTTGGTGAACCGATATGATTTATCGAAAAGAATTTCCGGCGTTGACACTGCGCCGTACAGCATTGAAAAAGCGTGTGGACGAGCTGCTTTGGATCTGGCAGAAAAAATCCAAATAATGTAAATGAATTAAAAGCCACATTTGGGACAGTTGGGCAGATGAGACGGGTCGATCGGAAAAAGCCTACGGCTATCAAATGGGAGTGAAGCATCAGTATAAAGAAGGCCGGATGGATCAGACGGACCGTGTCATATTTGATCTGAAAAATAATCCGTACAGCAGACGTATCATGACGAACATTTATGTTCATAATGACCTGCATGAGATGCATCTTTATCCGTGTGCATATAGTATGACGTTCAATGTGACAAAAGAAAAAGACAGTGAGAAATTGACGCTGAATGCTATTTTAAATCAAAGATCTCAGGACGTTCTTGCGGCAAATAACTGGAATGTGTGTCAGTATGCGGTTCTCGTTCATATGCTTGCACAAGTATGCGGAATGAAAGCAGGAGAGTTTGTGCATGTGATCGCAGATGCGCACATTTATGACAGGCATGTTCCGATGATCGAGGAACTGATTTCCAGAGAACCGCTTCCGGCGCCGACGTTCTGGCTGAATCCTGAGATTACAGACTTTTATGATTTTACACCGGATGACGTCAGACTGGATCGCTATGAGACGCATCCGCAGATTAAAAATATTCCGATTGCTGTTTGAGTAGAGAAAGGAGTGTGCGGAGTATGAGAGCAATCGTATGTGCCGATAAAAACTGGGGAATCGGATACAAGAACAGGCTTCTTGTGAGTATTCCGTCTGATATGAAGTTTTTTTAGAGAAACAACGACAGGTAAAGTTATCGTAATGGGTCGAAAGACACTGGAAAGTTTCCCGAATGGGATGCCGCTTAAAAAACAGGATCAATATTGTGCTTACAAGAGACAGAAACTATGAAGCAAAAGGTGCGGTGATCGTTCACGATGAAGAAGAATTGATGAATGAACTCGGAAAGTATGATACGGAACAAATCTACATTATCGGAGGAGAGAGCGTCTACAAGATGATGCTTTCGCATTGTGATAAAATTTATGTGACAAAAGTGGATCGTGCATTTCAGGCAGACACTTATTTCCCGAATTTGGATGAGATGAGCGAGTGGAAGATGACGCAGGAAAGTGAGGAGCAGACTTGTTTTGATCTGGAATTTTGTTTTACAACATATGAAAGATGTTAAGAAAAAATATGGCGCAGACGGGGACCGGCGGTTCTCGTTCTGTGCCTTGCTGTTATTGTGCAGGGATGTGCGGGGTACCCGGCTGATAAAGACAGGGGGCATAGAGAACAAAACAAAACAAATGAAAATGGGCGGCTGAGTGTTGTGACGACAATTTTTCCTCCGTATGATTTTGTAAGGGAGATCGCCGGAGACTGCGTAGACTTAAAAATGCTTTTAAAACCCGGGGAGGAAAGTCATTCTTATGAGCCGACGCCGCAAGATATGATCGCTATTGAAAACAGTGACGTGTTCATTTATGTCGGCGGGGGAAAATGATGTGTGGGTTGAAGATATTTTAAGTTCCATGCCGGATAAAGACCGGGTTTCGATAAGACTTCTCGATTGTGTTGAAACGGAGGAAGAAGAACATGTAGAAGGAATGAAAGAACCGGCAGGAGACTCTCACCATGAAATGCACGGTGAAGAGAAACATGAGGGATCTGTCCATGAAATTGACGAACATGTATGGACGTCTCCTGTCAATGCATCTGTGATCGTGGAGAAGATCAAAGAAGTTCTCATTCAAAAAAAGACTCTGAAAATAAAGCGGCGTATGAGGAAAACGCAGATAGATATCAGACAGAGCTTGCACAATTGGATAAGCGGTTTCGAGAAGTTGTGAGACAGTCAAAAGAAATTTATTAATATTCGGAGATCGTTTTCCGTTTCTTTATTTTGCAAAAAAGAGTATGGATTGGAATATTATGCGGCATTTCCGGGATGCGCAGGTGATACAGAGCCGAGCGCGGCGACAATGGTATTTTGATTGAAAAGGCAAAAGACGAGAACGTTCCGGCAGTGCTTAAAATGGAGTTAAGCAATGCAGACATTGCAAATGCGGTAGCCGAAGCTTCCGGTACGGAAGTGAGAATATTTTATAGCTGCCATAACCTTTCGGCAGAAGATTTTGAAAAAAGGCGAGACATATCTTACGATGATGCAAAAGAACGCAGATACGTTAAAGGAGGTTTTGAACTGATGGCGCTGATAACGTGTGAAAATGTTTCCATCGGTTACGAAGGACAAACGGTTGTAAAAAGAATTGAATTTTTCTATTGAAAGGGAGATTACCTCTGCATTGTCGGAGAGAATGGATCAGGTAAAGCACCCTTGTCAAAAGCCTGCTCGGACTAAAAAGGCGCAGACCGGGGAAAATCATATACGGAGACGGACTGAAGAAAAATGAGATCGGATATCTGCCGCAGAAAAAATGAAGAGCAAAAAGGATTTCCTGCCAGCGTTTATGAAGTCGTTTTGTCGGGGAAGATTAAACGGCCGTGGGTGGAAAGCCGTTTTATAGGAAAGAAGATAAAGAAGCTGCGGCAGAAAAGATGGAAATGTTAGGAATCACAGATTTGGCGCGCCAATGCTTTTCGGGATCTTTCGGGCGGACAGCAGCAAAGAGCGCTTCTTGCAAGGGCGCTTTGTGCGACGAAAAGCCTACTTTTACTTGATGAACCTGTGACGGGACTTGATCCGATCGTAACAGGAGAATTTTATGATCTGATCCGAAAGATCAATCAGGAATCAAATATCGCGGTTGTGATGGTCTCTCATGATATAGAAACTGCAGTGGAAAATGCAAGTCATATTCTTCATTTGCAGGAGACGGTCCGATTTTTTCGGAACGGCAGAAGACTATCGTAAAAAGCCGGATCGGAAAGAAATTCCTCGGAGGTGAAGAGCATGATTGATACGATTGTGGAAATGTTTTCTTATCCGTTTATGGTACGGGCGTTTGCGGTAGGTTCATTGTTGCCCTTTGCGCCGCGCTGCTTGGCGTCAGTCTTGTGCTGAAACAATATTCGATGATAGGAGACGGCTTGTCTCATGTTGGTTTTGGCACTCTTGCGGTGGCAACTGCGTTTCAGGCAGCTCCGCTTTCTGTTGCGATCCCGGTTGTTGTACTTGCTGCTGTTTTGATTTTAAGGATAAAGGGAAACGGCAAGATCAAAGGTGATGCGGCAATCGCGCTTATTTCGACAACCTCTCTTGCCCTTTGGAGTCATGGTGATTTCCATGACGACAGGAATGAATACAGATGTGTACAATTATATGTTCGGCAGTATTTTGGCTATGAGCGCCGAAGATGTTCGGCTGAGTGTTATTTTGGCGGGAATCGTTCTCGTTTTGTATCTTCTTTTTATAATAAAATATTTGCGGTCACATTCGATGAAACATTTGCGCAGGCAACGGAGTAAAAAGCCAATCTGTACAATACGCTGATCGCTGTGCTGACAGCCGTGACAATCGTGCTTGGGATGCGGATGATGGGAGCTCTTTTGATCTCAGTCTGATCATCTTTCCGGCGCTGGCGTCGATGCGTGTATGCAGAACATTTCGGTCTGTCATTATAAATTCCGCCGTAATATCTGTTTTATGTCTTGTGATCGGGATTGCGATTTCTTATGTATGGGCAACTCCGCAGGAGCAAGTGTTGTCATCGTAAATGCTGCGGCTCTAGCGGTGTATTCTATTGTCGGAATGATACGATGCAGAAAGTAACAGTTCCGACTGCGTCATTCGTAAAACCGCACGGGTGCTTCTTGTGGCCGGTGCTGCTGTTTTACTCATGAACGGGCGGACGTCTGTATGGCTGAACTGCTGCCATAGATAAAAAGATCAAGGATAGGAAATTGACAAGATACCGGATACAAAGTATCATATTGCTTAAGATGCCGGAAGAGAAAATTTGGATTCGGAGTTGTTGTTTTTCAGGCAATGAGAGTATGAGAGACAGACCCTTAGTTTGAGGAGGTAAGATTTTGCGACAGATTACGGGAAATAAGCTGCTCGTAAGAGCGTTAAAAGAAGAAGGAGGCGATACGTTATTCGGATATCCGGGTGCGTGTACGATTGATATTAGCGATGAGTTATACAGACAAGATGAGATCAAAGTGATCTTGCCAAGACATGAACAGGCGCTTGTACATGCGGCAGATGCATATGCGCGGACAACGGGGAAAGTCGGCGTGTGCCTTGTGACAAGCGGTCCGGGAGCGACGAATCTTGTTACCGGGTTGGCAACGGCGAATTATGACAGTGTGCCGTTAGTTTGTTTTACAGGTCAGGTGGCCCGCCATCTGATCGGAAACGATGCGTTTCAGGAAGTGGATATCGTAGGAATCACACGAAGTATTACAAAGTACGGTGTGACCGTGAGTAAAAGAGAAGATCTTGGAAGGATCATTAAAGAGGCGTTTTATATTGCGCGGACAGGGAGACCGGGACCAGTGCTGATCGACCTTCCGAAAGATGTGATGAGTGAGCTTGGAAGCCCGGAATATCCGGAAACGGTAAATCTTCGTGGATATAAGCCGAATACGAGCGTTCATATGGGGCAGCTTAAACGCGCGCTTAAGATGCTCAATAAGGCGAAAAACCGCTGTTTCTTGCAGGAGGTGGGTGAATATCGCAAGAGCGAATAAAGAGTTTACGGAAGTAGTCAATATAACAAACGTTCCTGTAGTGACGACGATCATGGGACGAGGCGCGGTTCCGACAGATCATCCGCTGTTTATCGGAAACCTGGGAATGCATGGGGCGTATGCCGCGAACATGGCAGTGAGCGAATGCGATCTGTTGTTTTCTATCGGTACTCGTTTTAATGATCGGATTACAGGGAAACTTCATGAATTTGCACCGAATGCACAGATTGTACATATAGATATTGATACAGCGTCGATATCAAGAAATATTCATGTGCATGTGCCTATTGTTGCCGATGCGAAAGAAGCTGTGGCGAAGATGAGAGCATATGTGGAACCATGTGAGACAAAAGAGTGGTTAGAACGTATCGCGCAGTGGAATGCAGAACATCCGCTTACAATGAAAGTTCACGGTTCGATAGGACCAAGAGATATTATCGAAGAGATGAACAGACAGTTTGACGATGCTATTATTACAACGGATGTAGGACAGCATCAGATGTTTGTGACGCAGTATGCAGAAATAACGGAAAAAGAAGCAGCTCGTTACATCAGGCGGACTCGGAACTATGGGATATGGATTCCCGCTGCGATCGGAGCGAAGATAGGCAATCCGGACAGAACCGTGATCGCGATTTCCGGTGATGGCGGAATGCAGATGAATATACAGGAGTTTGCGACTGCTGTTTTGGAGGAACTTCCGTTGATTCTGTGCGTCTTTAATAACGAATATCTTGGTATGGTTCGTCAGTGGCAGAAGCTTTTCTATGGCAAACGCTACGGGATGACGAATCTGCGTTCCGGGGCGTTGTTCCGAAGAACAAATGGGGAAGAAATGCCGGAATATACACCGGATTTTGTGCGTCTGGCAGAAAGTTACGGCGCAAAGGGAATCCGCGTGACAAAGAAAGAAGAGATAAAGGAGGCTTTTGAAGAAGCCAGGAAAAAATACAACTGTGCCAACTTTGATCGAGTTTATCATTGATCCGGAAGAGATGGTTTATCCGATGATAAAACCGGGCGGAACACTGGAAGAAATGATTGTGGAATGTTAGAAGGGAGCGCGTGAATATGGAAAATAAAATGAAAAAAAGATGGATTTCCTTTATGTTGAAAATCAAGTCGGCGTACTTTCAAAAATTACAGGACTTTTTTTTCCGGAAAGACATATAATCTGGACAGTCTGACAGTAGGAACAACGGAAGACCCGACAGTATCAAGAATGACGATCGCTACAGTGAGCGATGATGAAACTTTTTGAGCAGATCAAGAAACAGCTGAACCGCATGGTAGAAGTCATCAAAGTTATTGATTTTACAAATATCTTTGTGCGTATGAAAGAAATTTTATATGTGAAAGTGTTTAAATGCACACCTGAGGATAAAGTTGAAGTGTTTCAGATTGCGGAAACGTTTAAGGCGAAGGTCATCGACTACGGAAAAGACAGTGTGCTTGTGGAGTTTGTTCAGACTGTTACGAAAAACGACGCGGTCGTAAAATTAATGAAGGAAGAATTTAAAACAATAGAAGTTGTCCGGGGAGGAAGCGTAGGAATAGAGTCTATCAGTATGATGGAACGATAGTCCAGCGCCGGGATCGGTATAGCGGGATCGATTGTTGAAAAACAGTCGATCCCGCTTTTTGTAACGGAAATGTGCCTTCTGATATTTCTGTTAATGTAAGAAAATGGATTTGCATTTTGGAAAAGTTATGATGAACTTTCAAATAAACAGTATATAACAGTTGACAAACAGTTATATACTGTTATATACTGTTTGACGAAAGGAGGAAGTATATGAAGATTATAATCAACAGTTCGTCGATGGTACCGATTTATGAACAAATTATGGATCAGATCAAATCACTTATTACAGGCGGAGATCTGAAGCAAAATGATGCTCTTCCTTCAGTCCGAACTCTTGCAAAAAGAGTTGAAGATCAGTGCGCTGACTGTAAAGAAAGCGTATGATAATCTTGAACAGGAAGGATTTACAGTGACGATTCACGGAAAGGGAACGTATGTCGCGGCTTCAAATAAAGAGCGGATATTAGAGGAATTGAAAAGAGAGATAGAAAGCGATCTGGAAAAAAAGTAGTTCAAAAGGCAAGAGGATGTGGTCTGATGACAGTCAGATTAGGGAAATGTTAGAGTTGATCATGGAGGACTAAAAGATGTTGGAAATAAATAAATTGCAAAAAAAAATATGAAAATTTCGAGCTGAATTGTTCGATGAAGGTGGAAAAAAGGGTATATTACGGCGCTCGTAGGTGAAAACGGAGCAGGAAAAGTACAACATTTAAAGCGCTTCTCGGCCTTATAAAGCCGGATGGAGGAGAAATCACTATCTTCGGGAAACCTTTGGAGCTAACAGCGAAAGACAGAGCGAAGATGGGGAATTGTTTTGACAGATTCGGGATTCAGCGGATATTTAAAAGTAAAAGATATCATACCGGTGATGGAGTCGCTATATACCGAATTTGAGAAGTCGCGTTTTCTGGATTTGTAATAAGTTGATATTCCTCTTAATAAATCGATTAAAGAGTTTTCAACCGGAATGAAAGCAAAGTTGAAAGTGCTTTTGCGCGCTGACGCATAAAGCGAAGTTTCTGCTTTTTGATGAACCGACAGCAGGTCTGGATGTGATGGCGAGAGAAAGTATTTTGAATCTGTTCAGAGAATATATGGAGGAAGACGGGGAGAACAATTTTGATCAGTTCCCATATTTCTTTCTGGATCTGGAAGGTTTGTGCGACGATATTTATATGATTCATGAAGGAAGGATTATCTTTCATGAAGATACGGATGTACTTCTGAATCAATACGGATTGCTGAAAGTAGATGAAAAGCAGTTTGAGGAACTTGACAAGAGGTATTTGCTGAAAAAAGGAAAGAACATTATGGATATGCCTGTCTGACAAAAGAGAAACAATATTATATCGAAAATTATCCGGATATTGTAGTGGAAAAAGGCACTGTAGACGAATTGATTGCGATGATGATAGGGAGGGAACGAACTGTGAAAGGACTTTTGATCAAAGATTTGAAATTAATGAAAATAATGGGAAAAAATCTGCTGCTGGTCTTTTTGATCATCGGAACGATGATGGGGATCATGACGAAAGAACTTTTATGCGGCAGTTGGATATGTCACTTTTTATTTTTACTTTGTTTACGGTAAGTACGATCAGTTATGATGAATATGATAACGGTTATCCGTTTTTGTTTACTCTGCCGATTACAAGAAGACAGTATGTAAAATGAAAAGTACGTGTTTGTTTTGATCATGACAGCGATTTCGTTTTTGGTCGGCATAATCTCAGTCGTTTGTACAGTTTTTCTTACTTACTCCGAAAGAAAGCTTGACTGAACTTATCTTGATGTACGGAGTTTATACAATCACCGTATTGATTTTTAAACGATATTATGATTCCTTTGAAATTAAGATTTGAAAGCGAGAAGGGCCGCTTGGTTATTCCTATTGTATTCGGAGGAGCAATGGATTGCCCTGATTGCTGCAAAATTAGCAGGAATGCTGTCGGAAACTTTAAAAGAGAAGTTTCTTCTGGCTGCTTTCAATATAGGAGAATATGGGATTGCAGCGATTGTCATAGTGGCGGCAGTTATTGTTACGATTGCTTCGTGGTTTTGGAGTCAGCGGATTTTAGAAAAAAGAGTTTTAAATCAGCGGTTTGATTTTATCGGTGAAAAAAGCTTGAGGGAAAAAACAGAGTACAATCTGTTTTTTCTCTTGACAAAACTGCTTCTGCAAGTTACCATAGTAACACAGTAAGTTAGCAAGGAGGAGTTTTAGTTATGAAAATGTGGAAGAAAGCAGCAAGTATCGCGCTTGTATCAGCTCTGACAGTATCAATGGCGGCTTGCGGAAACGGCGGCGGAAGTGACAAGGGTTCGGCAGACGCGGATACATTTAAGATCGGTGGTATCGGACCTACAACAGGAGATGCGGCGATTTATGGTACGGCAGTACAAAACGGTATCCAGCTTGCGATTGACGAGATCAATGAAGCAGGCGGTATCAATGGATATCAGATCGAATTTAAATTTGAGGATGACCAGTCTGATTCCGAAAAAGTCGGTTAATGCGTACAATACGCTGAAAGACTGGGGAATGCAGATGTTAGTCGGAACGACGACATCAACACCGTGTACGGCAGTTGTAGAAGAGACACATGCAGATAATATGTTCCAGCTCACACCGTCGGCAACGGCTGTAGAAAGTATTCAGTATGACAATGCATTCCGTATGTGCTTCTCAGATCCGGATCAGGGAAAAGCATCGGCTGATTATATCTCAGAGAATAATCTGGCGAAAAAAGATAGCGGTTATTTACAACAGTTCCGACACATATTCATCGGGAGTTTATCAGAAATTCGCAGAGCAGGCGAAAACACTCGACTTGATATTGTAGCGGCAGAAGCGTTTACGGCAGACAGTAAGACAGACTTTTCCGTTCAGCTTCAGAAAGCGAAAGACGCAGGCGCAGAACTTGTTTTCCTGCCGATTTATTATCAGGAGGCATCTTTGATTCTTGCTCAGGCAAACAAAATGGGATTTGCACCGAAGTGGTTCGGATGTGACGGAATGGACGGACTGCTTGCATTAGACGGATTTGATGCAGCGTTGGCTGAGAATTTAATGTTCCTTACACCGTTTACGGCAGATGCGGAAGATGAAGCGACACAGAAATTTGTATCCGATTTTGAAGCTGCTTTCAAGGGAACTCGAATCAGTTTGCAGCGGATGCTTATGACTGCGTATATGTGATCAAAGAGGCAGCAAAAGGCTGAACTTACACCTGATAGTGAGCGTTTCCGATATGAGTGATGCTTTGAAAAAGCGATGACAGAGATCAAAGTTGACAGAATGACAGGAAAATCAATTACATGGAGTGAAGACGGAGAACCGACAAAGATCCGACAGTTGTAATTGTTCAGGGCGGAGTTTATAAAATCCTTCATGCAGAATAAAAAGAAAACAGAAGCAGAACGGTTATGTTATGTGAAAGTGTTTATATGAGAAAAAGATCCTGCGTTAAGCGGATCTTTTTGTTAGGACAGTTTGTTTTGATAGTTTTAAATGATGCATAGAATACGATTCCGAAACCCGCTAACCTTCCGGGTTTCGTTGTTTTATAGTTATCTAAAGGAATGAGAGTTAAAGTAGAGTGCTTTTGACACTTCAACTTTAAAGGGGGGGAAGATAGTTGCTTATCAACTATCTAACTCAGATTATAAAGAACAAATATGTCAAAAGCGATGTTGAGAATACGAAAAATTATAAACAGGAATTAAGAAAGTATATAATCATTTCTGTGTCTTTTGTATTTGCTTGATAGTTTCGGTCCGATGATTGCTGCGAGAGCGATCTTGACAGCATCTCCGGGAAGATAAGGGATGACTCCGATCATAAGTGGGCAGCTTTGAAAGTAAGGCTCATGTAGTGCAAGCCATATCGTTCCGAATAGATAACAGGCAATCATGCCGAGAGTCATGCCGATGATTGAAGCAAACGTTTTTTATGAAATCTCAGCATAAAAATCCATGGATGAGTGCAAGGAAGATGAAACCGAACAAATCCCCCCGGTCGGTCCGGCTAGCTTCCCAAGACCGCCGCTGAACGACGAAAAGACAGGAAGTCCGATTGTACCGGAGAGCAAGGTAAATGAGCAGACTGATCGTTCCGTATTTCATTCCGAGTATATAAATAGAAAGAAAAACCGCAAAGTTTGTCAGAGTGATCGGCACAGGACTAAATGGAAGCGGGAGGGAAAGAGGTCCGAGAATGCATGTTACAGCTGTCATAAGTCCGATCATTGTGATTTTTTTTGTTTTTTCTGCCTGTGAGGCAGTGAGGCGCTGGTTCATAAGATTACCTTTACGTAAAATGTATGGTTTGATAAAAAAGAACGAAAGCACATAAAAACTGTTATGAAAAAGAACACGGTTTTATTGGTGTATCCGAGCGTAGTATAATAGAAAATGAAACAAAAGTCAACCTAAAATAAAAACAGGTTTACAATTAGAATCTGACGTTGAAAATACTTTATAAAACATTGTAAAGGCTATTTATAGTTAATATCAGCAAGCTGTGTAACAGTACACAGTTATAATTCACCGTATTTTTATAAACAGCAGGCCGAATGCGTGTTATAATGCGATAAGAATGTGACGGAAAATATTGTTTTACAATGAAAGCATGTCAAAGCAAGACAATGTAGAAAATGAAGAAGTGTTTGAGGAGAAGAGTGATGTTTGGGTATGTGACGGTATGTGAACCGGAATTAAGGTGAAAGATTTAAAAAATATAAGGCATATTATTGCGGTTTGTGTCATGTATTAAAAGAAGAGTATGGGTTTATAGGTCAGATGACACTTACATATGATATGACATTTGCAATTATTTTGTTATCTTCGCTATATGAAAGTGACACGAGAGCAGATATGCATTGCTGCAAAGTGCATCCGGTAAAAAAAGCAGATAATGTTGACAAACGAGATTACGTCATATGGTGCGGCCATGAACGTGTTGATGGCATATTATCATATGGAAGATGATTGGCAGGATGAAAGGAAAGTTTCAAGCCTGACTGTAAAAACGATGCTTCGAGGTAAAGTAAAAAATCATGGAACAATATCCGAGGCAGAGCAGGGCAATCGAATCGGCTCTGAATGAATTGTCTGTTTGCGAAAGAGAAGGAAGTACAGATTTGGATAAAACGGCAGGATGTTTCGGGGAAACTGATGGAAGAGCTGTTTTATATAAAAAGACCGGTGGGAAGAAACTCTTCGGAAGATGGGATTTTTATGGGAAAGTTTATTTATCTTATGGACGCATATGAAGATCTGCCGAATGATCTGGAAAAAGGATGCTATAACCCGTTGAAGAAGATTGCCGAAGAAGAAGGATATGAAGAGCGGATCAAACAGATCTTATGCATGATGATAGCAGAGAGTACGGCAGAATTTGAGAAGCTTCCATGCCTTTCGGATATAGACATTTTGCGGAATATATTGTATGATGGAGTGTGGAATTGTTATAATAAGATACAGAGAAAGAAAAAGTGAGGAACAGAAAAAATGATAAATAACCCGTATGAAGTGCTCGGCGTTTCTCCAAGCGCGTCAGATGATGAGATAAAAAAAGCATATCGTGATCTTACAAGAAAGTATCATCCGGATGCGAATGTTTATAATCCTCTTGCAGATCTTGCAGAAGAAAAGTTTAAAGAAGTACAGGAAGCTTATGATATGATCATGAAAGAGAGAGCTTCGGGCGGCGGATATTCTTATGGTTACGGGTCGTCCTCGGGCAGTTCTTCTTATGGTGCGGGCGGTAATTATCAGAACGCACAGCAGGATCCGAGGCTTCAGGCGGCTGTGAATTATATTAACAGCAGAAGATTTCGCGAAGCGCTCAACACGCTTGATCAGATTAACGAACGATCTGCAATCTGGTATTATTTAAGCAGCTGTGCGAATGCGGGACTTGGCAATAATGTTCTGGCAAGAGACCATGCGGCTCAGGCTGTGAATATGGAGCCGAACAATGATGCAGTACAGACAGCTTTTGAATCAGTTGAATTATGCGAGCAGCCGTTATCAGAACAGCTCTTATGGCAATGGATACAGCAGCGGTACTACACCGTGCGGTACAGGCAATATGTGTTGTGATCTGTTTGTTGCGGATTCGTTGTGCGAATGTATGGGAGGCGACTTGTGTTCATGCATGTAAAGGCAAAAACAATGGCGTTTAGCGGACTTCTTCTTGCGCTGACTGTGATCTTTATGGTGTTGGGCAGTGTGATCGAGACGAGCACATTATTTCTGCTGGCGGCGGCATCTTTTTTGTCGGGATCATTATCCGGGAGTTCGGACTTAGGATAGGGAGCGGCATTTTATGCGGCAGGAGTGATACTTGGATTTATTACAGCGCCGAATAAGTTTTATGTGTTTACATTTGCGGCGATGGGATTATACATATGGGGAGAAAGCTGCATGGAGATGGATCGTGCGGCATGTGCGGGAAGAAAAGAGCAGGACGGCGTTTCTTCTTTTAAATACGGAATCTTTAATCTTGTATATATCCCGATCGTTGTTATTTTCAGAATGTTATTTGCAAAAAGCAGTATCGACCCCGATTCTTGTCGGTGTTATGATAGCCGGACAGATAGGAATACTTATCTATGATAAGGCATATGATTATGTTCAGGTTCGCCTTTGGGGAAAGATGCGCGGAAGAGTGCTGTCATAAAGAACGATATAAAAAGGATGAGCCACATTTCTGCGGCTCATGGGGAAAAAGTTTATGAAAAAGTGTTCTCATCTGAGAACACTTTTAGTATACACAGAAAATGTGTAAAAATGTGAGGAACTTTTGAACCAAATATGAAAAAATTTGAACCAAATATGAAAAAAACGGATAAAGAGGAATCTTTGACGGAGAAATCAAGGCATCAGAAAGAAAAATGATATTATTACAATATTTATATACATGAAAAAGTGATAAAAGAAATAAAAAGATGATAAAGTAAATTAAAAAAGTGACTACCCATAAGAAAATTTGTTTTTTGGAGGATTTGTGCTTGTGAAAATGTGAAAATAGAGGTTAAAAAGAAAACAAAGTCCTTGAAAATAGAGAACTATAGATTTATAATGAATAGAGTAAATGGAATACGATCTTCGGGGTAGGGTGCAAGTCCCAACCGGCGGTATAGTCCGCGACCCGCAGCGATGCGGTGGAATCGGTGACTTTCTTAAACAGAAAGAATTCCGATACCGACAGTATAGTCTGGATGAGAGAAGATAGTGCCGCTTATTGCTCAGGAAAGGGCGGTAAGTTACACAGGTGCAGTTTATCCCGAACATGATATATGTTCGGGATTTTTTTATAAAATTGCAGAAACGAAAAAAGGAGAAGAAAAAAATGGAAGAGGAAACAGGAACGGTAAAAATGGTGATGAGTAAGAAGAAAAACAGTGAAAATGGTAAAATGGGAGTGATGGTAGCCATATCGGTAGCGATGGTATATCTTGTTCATTTTCCGATTTTTCCGGCAGTGCCGTTTTAGAGTATGATCCGGCGGATATTTCTATTCTGATCGGAACATTTGCCTTCGGACCGGAGGCTGGGCTTGTTTTGACAGTTGTGACGGCGGTTGTTCAGGGACTGACAGTGAGTGCGGGGAGCGGACTGTGGGATATTGATGCATATGATCGCTACGGGTGTTCTTGTCCTCGTATCTGGAATGATCTACAACAGAAAAAAAGACAAAGGCAACGGCTGTTTTTGGATTGACGGCGGGAATGGCTGCAATGGCAGTTGTTATGGTCGGGGCAAATTTATTGATTACTCCGATGTTTATGGGAGTATCAAAAGATGTCGTATGGAAATTAATGCCGTTTATTATCGGCTTCAATGTGATAAAAGCGGGAATAAACAGGGCGGTTACATTTCTTTTGTATAAGCGGATCGCAATGTTTTTGCGTAAATGATCAAGTAGATGAAAGTCTTATCTGTATCTTTGTTTTGAAAAGATGCGGATAGGACTGTTTTTTTGCGGCAGAAAAAGATGCAGCAAAAAATGAGAAAGAAAAAGTTGACAACTTCTTTTCTTTGTAGTACAATCCCAGTCGTAACATTTTTGTAATATCTGTAATAAATATGAAAACAACACATATTTTTAAAAAGGGGATTATTAAAATATATTGTGAAGATATTGCAAATGTTTACGAGGAGGAGTATATGAATTATAATAAAAAAGAATGATTGTGGCGCTGCATCTTACAGTGTCAAGTGTTATGCTGCTTTCGGGATTTACAAGTCCCGGGACAAAGATGAATACCGCCGGAGATCTCCGTTATGCGGGAGGTGAAATAGCCGTTCAGATCGGGATTCAGTTGTGGACGGTACGATTAGTATGATCAAAGGAACGAAACAGGTTTCGCAAAGCGTTCAAACGGCAGGAGACGTATGGAAAACAGAGGCTGTCCGTATTGAAGAAAAATGATTCGGGCAGAGGAAGAAAGAGCCGCAGAAGAAGCAAGAATTGCCGAAGAACAAGCAGCACAGGCAGCGGCTTTGGAAGCGACACAGTTGGAAGCGGCGAATGTTATGGCAGGGGCAGGAAACTTCTTGCCGCTCTTATCTATTGCGAAGCGGGAAATCAGCCATATGAAGGTCAGGTTGCAGTCGGAGCAGTTGTAATGAATCGTGTGAGAAGCGGTTCTTATCCGAATACGATCAGTGAAGTGATCTATCAGTCTGGGCAGTTCGGACCGGCGATGACAGGGTGGGCTTGATTCGGTTCTTTCGTCGGGAGGCTATACAGAGACAGCGATGCAGGCAGCGGCAGACGCTCTTGCGGGAAGTAACCGATTGGCGATTGCCTTTCCTTCGGAAACGGAAACTGGGGGAATCCAGATCGGGGATCATTTTTTCATTAAATCATAGATACGAAAAGAAGGAAATAGTGTGGATATTAAGATCAGACAGTATGCGGAAGAGGATGTAAAAGAAACGATTGCCATCTGGAACGAAGTTGTAAAAAAGAAGGGATCGCATTTCACAGAAAGAGACTCTTACAGAGTCGACAGGAGATCTGTTTTTAAAGAGCAGACATTTACGGGGATCGCTTATGACGAAGAGAAAAAGAAATTGTCGGAATGTACATTTTGCATCCGAATAATATCGGAAGATGCGGTCACATATGTAATGCAAGTTATGCTGTCCGAAAAGATATGCGGGGACTTCATATCGGGGAAATGCTTGTAAAACATTGCATGAAAATGGGAAAAAAATTCGGCTTTCGCATTTTACAGTTTAATGCGGTTGTGAAAAGCAATGCAGGAGCTTTGAAACTTTATGAAAAGCTTGGTTTTGTCCGTTTAGAACGATTCCAAAAAGGGTTTGAAATGAATGACGGACATTATGAAGATATTATTCCGCATTATCATGAATTATAATTAATGATATGTATTGTAAGGAGGCTGTAATTCTGACAAGAATTTAATTGTTAGAATTACAGCCTCCTGTTGTAACGGCGACGAGACAAAGTCCGGTTTTCCTAAGGCTTTGCCAGCCGCTTATGATTTTGGAATGCTTTTTTGCGCGTTTTGTGATTTATACGCTGTGAAAGCCTTTTCCGATGATCTCGCTTGTGTTTGAGATAAGGATGAAAGCTTCTTTTATCATTTTCACGGATAAAGTTGCGAAGATGCACAGCCTGCATTCTGTTTAAAGCAGTGAGGATGATGTATTTATCATTTCCTGAATACGCTCCCTTGGCGAGACACACGCTGGCGCTTCGTCCGAGCGTATGTACGATGTAATCACAGATCGGCTCAGGGTTATCGCATACGACGTTAAAATATTTCGACAGGTTAAAAAGCTTTCGATAAATGTGTCGATCATGAAAGAACGAATAGAAAGTCCGAGCAGGGAAAACAGTCCGGTTTCTATATCGAAAAATAAAAAATCCGGATGCCGTTATCAATGCATCTGAAATCAATAATGCCTTGCCGATGTCGAAGCTGGAATATTTTTTTTCAGGATCATTGCGATGATATCTGTTCCGCCGCTGGAAGAACCGATGTTAAAAGAATCGCCGATCAAGCGCCGGAAGAGCTATGGCAAAACATAATTCAAGCATCGGTTCATCGGCTAAAAGGAGAGTGCATAGGAAAGAGCCGTTCCAGCACCGAGAGCGAAACGGAGAGAAGGATGCTGCAGTAGGCGGTAGTTGCGGCGAAGGCCCCGAGGATGAACATTCCGATGATGAGCAGAATCATGCTTGCGATAAAGTTAAAGTCACCTGCCGAAATGAGTCCGGTTTTAGCGATAAGAACGGCAAGACCGGTAATTCCGCCAAAAGTGAAATTATTCGTAAATTTAAAAAGTATGTTCCGAATGCAATAAGAAGCGTGCTGAATGTAAGCATAAAGAAATGTTTTTAATTTATTCATTTTATTTTCTCCAAAGTATGAAATTAAAAACTCTACTGAATTGTAATCTTCTAAAAATAAAAAGTCAACGCATTAAGTATAAAAATGAGGAGATAATGTATTAATAAAAGAATAGAAAGAAAGAAAATAAATAAGGAGACAGTATATGGATAAAGAGATGTTGATTCGGGATATATTTGCAAGGGAAATATTAGATTCACGGGGAAATCCTACGATTGAGGCTGAAGTTCTCGCAGGGGAAAATATCGTCGGCAGAGCCGCAGTTCCATCCGGCGCTTCAACAGGAAAATATGAGGCTGTGGAGCTTCGGGATCAGGAAGAGCGTTACGGAGGAAAAGGAGTGGAGCGGGCAGTTGAAAATGTGAACAGTTGTCTGGCAAAAGCGGTGATAGGAATGAACGTGTTCGATCAAAAGGAGATCGACCGTGCTCTTTTGTAAAGCGGACGGAACAGAAAATAAAAGCAACCTCGGTGCAAACGCGATTTTAGGAGTGTCCATGGCGGCGGCAAGAGCGGCGGCGAAAGGACTGAATATTCCTTTATACAGATATTTGGGAGGGGTTCAGGCGAAGAAGATGCCGGTTCCGATGATGAATATTTTAAATGGCGGAGTACATGCCGATAACCCGTTAGACATACAGGAGTTTATGATCGTTCCGGTAAGAGAGACTTCTTTTCGGGAGAGACTTCGTATTTGTGCGGAAATCTATCATATGCTAAGAGCGGTTCTGAAAGGAAAAGGTCTTCAGACAGGAGTTGGGGATGAAGGCGGATTTGCGCCTGAACTTGCAGATACGAAAGAAGCGCTTCGGACGATAAGGGATGCGGCAGAAAGGGCAGGATACCGTATGGGGCGGGATATTATGATCGCGCTTGATGTGGCGGCGTCTGAGCTGTATATTGAAGAAAAAGGCGGATATATTTTCGCGGGAGAAGGGAAAAAGGAGAACCTGTCGTGCGGACGACAGAAGAGATGATCTCTTATTATGAGGAACTTGTTGAAGAATTTCCGATTTTTTCGATCGAAGATCCGCTTGATGAAGAAGATTGGGACGGGTGGAAAAAGCTACGAAAAAGATTGGAAACAGAGTCCAGCTTTGTAGGAGATGATCTTTTTGTCACAAATGCGCAGAGATTGAGAAAAAAGGGATCGAACTTGGAGCCGCTAATGCGATACTCATAAAAGTTAATCAGATCGGTACTTTAAGTGAAACGTTCGAGACGATAAAAACAGCTCAGGAAGCAGGTTATAATGTAATTGTATCGCATCGTTCCGGAGAAACAGAAGATACGATCATCGCTGATATCGCCGTGGCGTTTAATACCGGGCAGATCAAAACAGGAGCGCCATGCCGGTCTGAGAGAGTGGCAAAATACAACAGACTCTTACGGATCGAAGAACAGATCGGTGAGAAAGAAAAGATGTAGGAACGATATGCAGCGAGCGGCGGAAGAAGCGTAAGAGACGTGCAGTGAGGGCTGTGCAGGTGAAGATACGGGAATGGTTGCATATCTTTTCTTCACCTGTTATACTTTTACGCGGAAGCCATCTGGCAAAACGCCGTTTTGATCTGATATTTTATTGGGAGGATGACGCAGGCTATGGCGATAAACAAAGTTGGAAATGAGTTTGAAAAGAACAAGATAAGATAAAAAAGGAGAAACGGATGAGTATGGAAATCAATGAAATGCAAGAAATGAATGAAAGAGCAAAGAAAGCTTTGGAATATCATAAGAAAGGATATAATTGCTCACAAGCAGTGGCATGTTCTTTTGTGAGGAGTTTGGAGTGGATGAAGAAACGATGTTTCGTATTGCTGAAGGTTTTGGTTTCGGTATGGGCATGATGGACATATGCGGTGCGGTTACTGGTATGTTTATGGTGATGGGACTGGATAATAGCGTTGGAAATCCTGACAACGGAAAACTTACAAAAGCAGATACATATAAGAAAGTAAAACTCGTATATTTTAATGAACAATACCGATTTCTTTCATTTTCTTTTTTAGACGAGTCATATTAACCAGTAATACATTTTCGTCTAAATAATATTTGTCGTTCCACAGCTTTTCCAATAGTTCTTCTTTGCTAATAACTTTATCTTCGTTCATAAAGAAGTAGTATAAAATACGAAATTCATTTCTTGTCAGTTCAATGTTTTTCTCTTGATATTTCAAAATGGATAAATGTAAATCAAGGGTACAATCTTTTTTGACAAGCTCACGGAAATTGCTTGGGTTTGACAACTGCAATGCACGCTTGATCTTCTCAAGAAGAATAAGCGTGTCATACGGCTTTGTGATGAAGTCAATTCCGCCCACTTGAATACTTTTCAATTCGTCAGCATTTGTATCTCTGCTTGTTACAAAGATAATCGGTACTGGCATGACTTGTTTTATTTTCCTGCATACTTCATAGCCATTCTCATACGGCAGGTTAATATCAAGCAGAACCAGTTCTATGGAATATTGCTTTAATTCCTCTGTCAGATTTCCAAAGTCAGTCAATAAAACTGTTTCATATCCTTGTGTGTTCAATAGTTTAGAAAGCTCCAAACGAGTGATTTCATCATCTTCGATAATTGCTATTCTCATTTCCACACCCCCTTGATTTACCATTATAATAATTTCACAGCAGGAGAGCTAGAAAAATCTAACTCGCCTCATTGATATTTCGTTTGAAACCGATATACGTCGCTATCCAGTAAATACTATAAATTAGGAAGAAGATAATTAAATTCAAGCCAAAGTACATTAGATAAAGGTGTTTATCTCCCAAAATTTGTTGATACACATTATTCAATGACGACATCATCACGAAAGAACATAATATTGCTGATATTGCAGGGACACAAAATAATATCAATAATTGTTTTCTGATTGTCTTAAATAGCGACTTGTCATTTATTCCTAATCTTCGCAAGGTCAGGTAGCGATATTTGTATTTAGTAGAGTCGCTCAATGATTGAACTGCCAAAATTGTCCCTACTGCGGAAATCAAGATAAATGCAATATACATAAACAGACTGACTACTATTGCAACCATTGCTTTTTGTTGTTCTATTTCTACACCTCTTACGTTTACTCTATACGACTCGTCATTTATTTCTCCATTTTCATCAACCTTTACTAATTGATGTTGCATAGCTTCTTTTATCTTATTTTCTAATTCTGCGTCTGTATCTTCTTTTGTATCTATAATCAAATGATTTTCTGATACTTCAAGTCCTTGAACATATTTATCTGGAAGTACAACAACAAATCTGCCAGTATTAGTTATAGAGTTCCAATAAGACTTAGTGTCATATCCTTTTAATTTCAAATTTTTATTTGCTACTGTTATGGTTTCAATATCTTTGTTATCTTCAACCTCATATGCAAACTTGCTATTTGTAACTATATAGTATTCGTTATCATTTAAAGAAAGCAACGGCATCTTTCTTAATTCTAGTAATCTATTATAACTTTACAATTTCATCAGAACTTGCCACCAAATTAAAAGCAAATATAAGAGAATGCGATAGTAACGGTTATCAGATAAATCAAATAATCTTTAATATTTCTTTTTGTATTTCTATACGCTAACTTACCTAACATTTCCCACTTCACCTCCGAGCAAGGTTAATATATCCAGTATTTCATTGAAGAAATCTTTTCTGCTTTTTTCCCCTCTGAAAATTTCATTGAATATTTTACCGTCTTTCAAGAACAAAATACGTTTACAAAAAGACGCACTAAACGGGTCATGTGTTACCATTAAAATAGTAGCCTGCATTTTCTTGTTGATTTCAGACATTGTTTCCAGTAATAATCTGGAAGCTTTTGAGTCCAAAGCTCCCGTCGGTTCATCAGCTAAAATCAGTTTCGGTTCATTGATTAAGGCTCTTGCACAAGCACAACGCTGTTTTTGTCCGCCCGAAACTTCATAAGGAAATTTCGATAAAATATCACGAATACCCAATTTATCAGCGATAGCATGAACCCGTTTCTCAATATCAGCAGGGTTCTGTTTGTTGATAACCAATGACAAAGAAATATTTTCTCCAATCGTTAAGGTATCTAAAAGGTTGAAATCTTGAAAAATGAACCCTAGATTTTCACGTCTGAAATCAGCAAAATCTTTATCTTTGATTTTGGTAATATCTTGATTGTTGACTGTAATGTGTCCGCTGGTTACAGTATCAATCGTAGAGATACAGTTTAATAGGGTAGTCTTTCCAGAACCACTAGCTCCCATGATTGCGACAAATTCGCCCTTATCTACATACATAGAAATACCGTCTACTGCCTTTGTGATATTTCCAGAGTTACCCCCGTAGTATTTTTTTACTTGCTCTAAATTTAAAATGTGTTCCATTAAAAATCGCTCCTTTCTTCGAGTACAGCTTAAAATTAGACTCTAATCCTGAGTTTACATCGTCCGTGATCGTTGCATATGCCCGCGCAGCTTACAGACTTGCTGCGGAAGGTCAGAGCGGATGCAAGACAGTGTTCGATATCGCTCCGGCATATTTAAGCGCAAAAAGCGGAGAAGAATTAAGAAAAGAGATGCTGTAAAAGCAATCGTCTGAAGTGCCAAAAGGCACATTTCGCGATTGTAAACAGTCGCTGAGGTCCGGGGTTGCCCGGACCTTAGTTTATTGTCACAAAAAAGAGACATCGATGATCTTACTGTTTCTGATCGAATGAAAACAGTGCGATCGATGAATGTCTCTTTAAAATGCTATTTTTTATCTTTTTTATTTTTCCAATATTTTTTAAGTTCCAAACAAACGTCGACAAATATAATAATTAAATCCCCGATAAAGAAAAAATAGAAAATTTTATCTATTTTATTGTCCAGCAAAGAAAATATAATAAGAGATATAAGTGATATGAATAGGGCGATAAGCTGCTTCTTTTCTTTTTTTTATTAGCTTTTTAATCATAAATTGTACCCTCCTTTTTTCTATTAAGAAACTGATATTATTCAATTCCAATATAGCAAAAACGTGATTTTTACCATTGAAAATAAGGAAGTTAAATAACTTTTTTGAAGTTATATGAATTCGGATACGATTATAATAATTGTTCAAATGTATCATAAAAAGTAGGATACGATACGTCCACACATTTACTGTCAAGGATTTTCGTTGTTCCGTCAGCGACAAGAGCCGCGATGCTGAACGCCATTGCAATCCTGTGATCGAGAAGGGTGTGGATCGAAGCGCCGTGAAGTGTTCCGCCTGTGATGATCATTCCGTCTTCTGTGGGGGTGACGTTACATCCCATCGCTTTTAAATTATCTGTCACAGTTTCGATGCGGTCAGTTTCTTTTACTTTCAGTTCAGCGGCGTCTTTGATGACAGTTGTTCCGTCTGCGACGGCAGCCATGACTGCGATGATCGGAATTTCGTCGATCAATGTCGGGATAATATCGCCTTCGATCGTAATTCCGTGCAGACTGCTCGTGCGGACGAGGATGTCGGCAATTTTTTTCGCCGGCCTCACATCGTTCGTTAAGAAGTGTGATATCGCCGCCCATATCTTCGCATACTTTCAAAATACCGGATCTGGTCGGGTTGATCCCCACATGTTCGATCAATATTTCCGAATCGGGAACGATCAGTCCTGCTGCGATAAAATATGCCGCAGAAGAAATATCTCCCGGAACAACGATTTTTTTTTGACCGTATAGTTTTGGGTACGGTTTAATATATGCGGTTGCTTCTGTTCCTGACAGCGAGTGAAGAGTCCGTATGTCAGCGCCGAATTCTTTCAGCATCAGTTCAGTGTGGTTCCTGGAAAGCGACGGTTCTGTAACCGAAGTTTCTCCTTCTGCGTACAATCCGGCAAGCAGGATACATGATTTCACCTGTGCGGAAGAGACGGGGAATCGTAGTGGATTCCGTGCAGATTTCCCGGAGCGATGTACAGCGGAGCGCATCCGTTTCTGAGAATACTTGAAATATTTGCGCCCATCATTGTAAGCGGTTCGATGATCCGTTTCATAGGGCGGGAGTTTAAAGACTCGTCTCCCGAAAGTTTTGATTCAAACTTCTGTCCCGCGAGAATGCCAGACAAAAGGCGGGTTGTAGTGCCGCTGTTTCCGACGTCGAGGATATTTAAGGGAGCGGATAGTCCGTGTAATCCTTTCCCGTGGACCGTGATCGTATGATCTGTTTCTTCTATATTAATGCCCATAGACTGAAAGCAGCGGATCGTGGCAAGACAGTCCGCGCCTTTCAGAAAATTGTGGATTTCCGTCGTTCCGTTTGCAATCGATCCGAACATGATGCATCGGTGGGAAATTGATTTATCTCCGGGAACGGAAACTGTTCCCTTTAATCCTTGAATACCGGCTAATTCCATTGCTTTTTCCTCCTGTTTAAATTATTGTTTCTTTTTTTTCTTAGACTTCGTATACGATATATCGGTATTTTTTCAGCAGCGCAGAAGCTTTGGAAGAGGAGGATTCATCAAAACCCGATTCGAGTACGCCTTCTTCAAATTCGCGGTTGTGGATAATGCCGATATTTTTAATACTGATATTATTGCTTGCCAATATAGTTGCGATCGTCGCGATTCCTCCGGTTTCATCAATAATATCACAGTATACGGCAAACTGTTTTTTGATCGGCCCTGCCGAGGTGTTAGGCATAGAATTACGATAATCGCGGGAAGATTCAAATAAAAGTATAAAGCGCATTTTCATCTTCCGTATCTATAGAAAGTTTAGCTTGTATGAGTGCTTCGATATACTGTCCTAAAATATGCGAGATATTTTTTCCGTTTTTCAGACAGATTTGCTGCCACATAACCGGGGACGAGGATGCGATCCTCGTAATGTCTTTGAAACCGCCGGCGGCAAGCGCTTTCATCAGTTCTTCTTTCGTATCGGTATCCCGGACGAAGTTTACAAGTGTAGAAGCAATGATGTGAGGCAGATGGCTGATCGTTCCGGTTATGCAGTCGTGCTGCCTGTAGTCGAGGACAATAGGCAGCGCTTTTAAAGAAGAAACAAAGTTCCGGTAAGCATTGATTTTTTCTTCGGATACTTTAGCTGAAGGGGTGAGAATATAGTAAGCGTTCTCGATCAAATGAGCTTTTGAGTTGGCGAATCCGTTTTCTCCGAACCAGCCATCGGATGACCGCCTATAAAATATTCTTCCATACCAAGCGAGATTATTTCTTCGTGGATTGAAGTTTTAACGCTTCCTACATCTGTTAAAATACAGTCTGGATCGATCAGAGATTTTAGCTGGGTAAGGCAGGCGGTGTTGTATGAAACGGGGGCGCATAAGAAAATATAGCTGCAGCCTTTAAAATTGTCATCGATCGCAGAACAGGAAGTGTCGATGATGTTTTCCTGGACTGCGAGAGCGAGAGTTTTTTATTTTTATCGAATGCAATCAGCTCATAATCGGGGAAGTATGTGCGGATCGCCTTTGCGACAGAACCGCCGATAAGTCCGAGCCCGATAAAGCCGATTTTTGCAGGAGTGATGTCTGAAAACATAAAAGTAAAATCCTTTCCTTATTATAATATAGAGGTATTTTTAACACGCTGACTTGTAAAAGTAAACAAAGTAATGGTAATAGTTAAGCCGATCCGGTTCGTAAAACCGCACCGTATGCTTATCGTGTATGACGACACTGTTTTCCTCAGAAACAGGAAGAGAACTGCAATGTTGAACTGCACAAGAAATATGTGAAAAATATATAAAATAGTTGTAATTTATAAAAAATTTAGTACAATATACCTATGATGTGCATGGCGAGAGGAAAGAAATACATGCAAAATAACTACATATCAAGGAGGCGGCAGCATGAAAGTTTACAGAACAGACGAAATTAGAAATGTGGTATTGCTCGGACACGGCGGAAGCGGAAAGACGAGTCTTGTTGAAGCGATGCTGTATGTATCAGGCGTTACGAACCGAATGGGAAAGTGACAGAATCTAACACGGTCAGTGATTTTGATAAAGAAGAACAGAAACGTGGTTTTTCGATCAGCACAAGTCTTGTTCCGATCGAATGGGAAAAGGCGAAGATCAACATTCTTGATACACCGGGATATTTTTGATTTTGTGGGAGAAGTGGAAGAAGCGGTCAGCGCGGCGGACGCAGCGGTCATCGTTGTTTCCGGCAAAGCGGGAGTTCAGGTAGGCACGGAGAAAGCCTGGGAGCTGTGTGATAAGTATAACCTTCCGCGAATGATCTTTGTGACAGATATGGATATGGACAACGCCAGCTACCGTCAGGTGGTGGAAGATCTGACAGACCCGTTACGGAAAAAAGATCGCACCACATTTCCAGCCGATCCGTGAGAATGAAAAACTGGTCGGATATATCAATATCATTAAGAATGCAGGAAGACGTTATACCGGTCTGGGCAGCGCGAAGAATGTGAGATTCCGGATTACTGTAAACCGAACCTGGAGATTCTCAGAGACTCTCTGATGGAGGCTGTTGCCGAGACAAGTGAAGAGTTTATGGAGCGTTATTTTAATGGAGAAGAATTTTCCGTAGAAGAGATACGCTCTGCAATGCGTACGGAGGTGATGGACGGAGATATCGTACCTGTAGCTATGGGATCAAATCTGCAGGCACAGGGAGTTGCGAACCTGCTGTCAGATATTGTACGTTTCTTCCCAAGCCCGGATAAGAGAACCTGTGCAGGTAATCAACCGTAGAACGAATGAGATCTTTGAAGGCAAATTATGATTTCGCAAAATCAAAGACGGCTTATGTATTTAAGACGATGGTGGATCCGTTTATCGGAAAATACTCTTTCGTAAAAGTATGCTCAGGAGTACTCAAAGGGGATGACGTTCTTTATAATGCAGACGCAGATGCAGAAGAGAAACCCGGAAAATTTACACAATGTGCGGAAATAAACCGGCGGAAGTTTCCGAACTTGTTTGCAGGAGATATCGGGGCTATCGCAAAACTCGGCAGTACACGCACGGGCGATACGCTTATCTACAAAGCAAATCCGGTATCTTATGCAAAGACAGATTATTCTGTTCCTTACACATATATGAAGTATACGGTGAAAAGAAAAGGGCGATGAAGATAAGGTTTCACAGGCGCTTGCAAAAATGACGGCAGAGGATGTTACTCTGAAGTCGGTAAATGACAGTGAGAACCGTCAGACGCTTCTCTATGGAATGGGAGATCAGCATCTGAGATCGCGGCCAGCAAGCTGGCGGCCAGATATAAAGTGGAGATCATCCTGGAGACGCCGAAGGTCGCCTTCCGGGAGACGATCCGCAAGACGTCCGACGTGGATATGAAATATAAGAAACAGACCGGCGGCCACGGACAGTACGGACACGTTAAGATGAAATTTGAACCGTCTCAGGCGATCTTGATACACCGTATGTATTTGAAGAGTGCGTAGTCGGCGGAGCAGTTCCGAAAAACTATTTCCCGGCTGTAGAAAAAAGGATTGCAGGAATCGGTTCTTAAAGGGCCTCTTGCCGGATATCCGGTGGTCGGGTAAAAGCGACTTTGTATGACGGATCTTATCATCCGGTAGATTCTTCGGAAATGGCGTTCAAAACAGCAACAACCCAGGCGTTTAAGAAAGGATTTCTGGAGGCATTCACCGGTTCTTCTTGAGCCAATCGCTTCTTTGAAAGTGACTGTTCCGGACGATTATACGGGAGATGTGATGGGAGATCTGAATAAGAGACGCGGACGAGTGCTTGGAATGACTCCGATCGCAGGTGGAAAGCAGGTGATCGAAGCGGACATTCCGATGACAGGATTGTTCGGGTATTGTACGGTGCTTCGCTCCATGACAGGCGGAAGAGGAACATACGCATATGAATTTGCAAGATATGAGCAGGCTCCGTCTGATGTACAGGAGAAAGAGATCGCAGCAAGAGCGGAAGAGTAAAACAGCAAAAAAAAGAACAGAAAAAGAACGGTATGCTCAGTTTGCGGACCGGCAGGTATTTCTGTTATAAAAAGGATCAAATACCGCGCATCATTTTTTTATGGTGTGCGGTATTCTGCTTTTCTTATGACGGCGGTTCGTTAAGAATTTGCAAAGATCATTGTACTTTTATGTAAAGGTGCTATAATTGCTCTACTGTCAAGAAATACAGACATAAAATTTAAAATTATAAAATGATATTTAAGAGAATCAGTTAGAGGGAAAGAGAATGAAGATTGTGATTATAGGTGATGGGAAAGTCGGATATAAACTGGCCCGTCAGCTTTCGGCGGATGATTATGACATTGTGATGATCGACAGTAACGAAAGAAAACTTCGGTTTGCTATCGACAGACTTGATATTTTCTGCGTCCACGGAAACGGGGTGGATGCCGACGTGCAAAAAGCGGCGGATGTGCCGCATGCAGATCTGGTGATCGCATGTACATCGGCAGATGAATGTAAATATGTTGAGCTGTCTTATTGCAAGAAAGCTCGGAGCTCGTCATACGATCGCCCGCGTGCGTAATCCGATTTATTTTAAACAGATCGGTCTTTTTAAAAGAAGAGCTTCATCTTAGTATGGCGGTGAATCCGGAATTGATTGTGGCGAATGATATCAGTCGTCTGCTTCTGTTTCCGGTTGCGAGTAAGATTGAGACGTTTGTAAAAAGGAAGAGTTGAATTGATAGAGTTTCCTGTTTCGGAGGACAAGCGTCTTGTAGGAATGCCTCTTGCGGCAATCTATAAAAAGTTTCAGATCAAAATCCTTGTTTGCGCGGTAGAACATGAGGGAAAAGTATTTATACCGGATGGGGAATATGTACTTCAGGCAGGGATAAACTTCATATTACCGGTGCGCATGAGGCGATGGAAGCGTTTTTCAAAATGCATGGAAAACGTCAGCTTCAGACAAAGATCAAGAAAGTTCTTATTTGCGGAGGAGGCCGGGTGGCCTATTATCTGGCGGCGAGACTTTGTAAGATCGGAATGCATGTAAAGATCATCGAAAAGACGAAAATCGGTGTGAAGAATTATGCGATTGTCTTCCGAAAGTAACAGTGATCCACGGAGATGCGACAGATCATGATCTTTTAAGTGAAGAAGGCGTGGAGAATGTAGATGCATTTGTTGCGCTGACAGGAATCGATGAAGAAAACATTATTCTTTCGCTTTATGCGAAAAAGCCAGGCGCGGGAAAGATTATTGCCAAAGTGAATGAAGACAGAAGGGCGAGAATGGTAGCGGATTTCGGTATCGACAGTATCGTTTCGGCGAAACGGCAACGGCAGATGCGATTTTAAGTTACGTCAGAGCGAGAAAGAACTCCCAAAAGAGCGCAAATGTAGAGACGATGTACCAACTTGTGGACGAAAAAGTAGAAGCATTGGAGTTCATTGTGAAAAATGAAACAATTATACAGGTATAACGTTGAAAGATTTGAAAGTGAAACCGAATAATCTGATCGCATGTATCGTAAGAAAGCGTCAGATTATCATACCGAATGGAAATGACAGCATAGAGGCAGGAGACAGCGTGATTGTTGTTACGATGGAAAAACATCTGAAGATCTTTCGGATATTATAGCGCAGGTACAGTAAGATGAATAAAAAAAGATGATAGTGTATATACTGGGAAAATGTTTGGTACGGAAGGGATTTTGCTTCTTATACCGGCGGTGGTGTCTCTCCTTTACAAAGAAAAAACGGGAGTTTATTTTTTTGTAGTGGCGGCGGTATTATTTGCTCTTTATCTTGGATTGGGAAGGAAAAAAGCCGGAGAACAAACAGATCTACGGGAAGGAAGGCTTTGTGATCGTCGGACTTGCGTGGATTTTATGGTCGTTGTTCGAGCGCTTCCGTTCTTTTTGTCGGATTGTATTCCGAATTATATTGATGCGGTTTTGAAACGGTTTCCGGTTTTACGACGACCGGATCTACTATTTTGCAGAATATAGAGGCTCTTCCGAAAGGAATGAATTTCTGGCGGTGCTTGCCACATTGGATCGGCGGAATGGGAGTGCTCGTTTTTGTGATGATGATCACTTCTCTTGATACGGATAATTCTATGTCGCTTATGCGGGCCGAAGTGCCGGGACCGGAGATGGATAAACTCGTTCCGAAAGTTCGTCATACGGCAAAACTGTTGTATCAGATGTATTTTGTTCTGACGATCGCGGAAGTGATCTTCCTTATGTTTGGCGGAATGAATTTGTATGATGCTGTCGTTCATTCGTTCAGTACGGCGGGAACAGGAGGATTCTCCAACAGAAATGCGAGCGTTGCATTTATGACAGCGCATATATTGACGGCGTGATCACCGTGTTTATGATCTTGTTCGGAATCAACTTTAATCTCTACTTTCTGCTGTTGCTTAAAGACTGGAAGAGCGTGTTGAAAAATGAAGAGCTTAGAGTGTATCTCAGGAGTAGTTGCCGCGGCGATCGTAACGATTACAGTGGCGCACGCGTTTCGCTATGCCTCGTTCCAGGTAGGGGCGATCATTACGACAACGGGATTTTATACGGCCGATTTTGAACAGTGGCCCGAGTTATCTAAAACGATACTGATGATGCTTATGGTGATCGGAGCATGCGGGGGATCAACGGGAGGCGGTATTAAAGTAAGTCGTTTTATGATCCTTTGCAAATCGATCCGTCAGGAAATTCATAAGATGCTTCATCCGAATGCGGTGACGATGGTTAGGATGAACGGAAAGAAAAGTAGGCGCAGATACGATGCGCAGCATTAATATTTATTTTTTCGGCATATGTATTTATCATTATTGTGTCAGTGCTGCTTGTTTCGCTTGATAATTTTGATTTTGCCACATCATTCAGCGGAGTTTTGACAACAATAAACAACGTAGGACCGGGAATTTCACAAGTAGGACCGGTACCGATAATTTCCATAAATTTTCAGTTTTGTCAAAGCTGGTCTTCTGTTTTGATATGCTATTCAGGAAGATTGGAAATATTCCCTTATCTTCTGATACTGTCACCTGATCTTTGGCGAAAGAGGTTTTGAATGAGAGAAATTTTTTAAAATGGGATTCCAGAAAGGTAAGAAAAGAAATATGAAAAAAAAATAGGTGGAAAGATAGCGGTTGTACTGGCGGTGATCGCAGTTGCTTGGTGTTTACTATTACGTAGCTCTTCCTGCAGTTAACATTCATGCGACAGAATTTTGGATCTTCCTTGTGATTCTTGTTGTTTTGGCAGCGCTGAATCTATGTCAGGAAGAAAAAGTTAAACAGATAAGATGAAGGAATCGAAAGGATGAGAATATTCTTAAGTTCTGATAGTGATCGTGATCGGCATATCTGTGGGAGCATTGCTGTCTTCTCCGATAGTGAACGCCAAAAAATATCAAAAGCTGATGGCTGTGGAGAACGGAGAATTTTCAAAGGATATTGAGGAATTGTCTTTTGACCAGATTCCTCTTCTGGACCGTGATTCAGCGAGAGATCCTTGGGAAACCAGAAAATGGGAAGTATGGTTGATATGGTTTCTCAGTTTGAAGTGGATGAGCTCTATTCACAGATCAATTACCAGGATCGTCCTGTGAGAGTGTCACCTCTGAAATATGCAGATCTGATCAAATGGTTTACCAACAGAAAGATGGAATACCGGCGTATATCAAGATTGATATGGCAACACAGAATACGGAGCTTGTGAAACTTGAAAAAGGGATGAAATATACGACAAGCGATCATTTTAACAGAAATATTTATCGTCATTTGAGATTTAAGTATCCGACATATATTTTTAATGATTTAAGCTTTGAAGTAGACGAAGAAGGTACGCCGTATTGGGTTTGCCCTGTGAAAAATATAATATCGGTCTTTTCGGCGGTGTGACAGTGGATCGGGTTGTGCTTTGCAACGCAGTTACCGGAGAAACGGTAGATTATAAAGTCAAAGACGTTCCGCAGTGGGTAGATCGCGTATATTCGGCAGATCTTCTTGTTCAATTATACGATTATTACGGAACATTGAAGCATGGATATTTTAACAGCGTGCTCCGGACAGAAAGACTGTCTTGCCACAACGGACGGATATAATTATCTGGCGATCAACGATGATGTATGGGTTTATACAGGAGTTACTTCGATCACAGGCGATCAGTCGAATGTCGGGTTTGTTCTGATGAATCAGCGTACGATGGAAACTAAATTTTACGAAGTTGAAAGGTGCGACAGAGGCGTCTGCGATGTCTTCTGCAGAAGGACAGGTACAGAACTTGAAATATGTTGCGACGTTTCCTTTACTGTTAAATATTTCAGGAGAACCGACCTATTTCATTGCATTGAAGGATGATGCCGGTCTGGTGAAGAAGTATGCGATGGTAAATGTGCAGAAATATCAGATTGTTGCGATCGGCGATACTGTAAGCGGTGAAAAAGCGTTTATACAGATTATTAAAGAAGAAG
>VOFB01001128.1_pt1 | contig 37221 bp, 49 predicted proteins | sample 5384141 | NCBI WGS metagenome assembly VOFB01 (sample SAMN12384721, study PRJNA508395) | human gut metagenome | isolation source: healthy gut A | host: Homo sapiens
CGTTCGGCTTGCCTTTACCATGCCAATCGGATCCGCCAGTCACCAGCAGGTCGTGCCGGCGCGCAATGGTGAGCAGACGTTCACGCTGTTCTGATGGATTGCCGCGATGCCACACTTCCAAACCGTCCAACCCTTCGGGTGATGAGATTCGATTTGCCGGTCGGTCAGTAATGTCCGATTGCGCCGGGGTCTCCGGCGTGGGCGATAACCACCACCCCGCCCGCACCCTTTTTGACCGCAGCCACCACGTCGTGCGTGGTCGGTGATGGCGTGGAATGTAATATTTCGACGTTGCGCTCACCGCATCGGCGAAAGCGTCGGATCGTGTTTCATATACGCCGGCAGCCACCAATGCGTCGGCGATATGCGGCCGGCCTATCGTGGTGCGTTTGCCTTCACGCACCTGCGCGAGCACATCATCCCACGTAATCGGAAAATCCTGCGCCATCAGTTCGACCATGCGCTTGGTTCTACGCAGTCGCGCCTCGCGGGTGGACGCGAACATCTCGCTGATATCGGCGTTCAGCGGATCATATTGGAATGCGAGCATGTGCACGGATACGCTCTCATCGACGGCAGTGATTTCCGTACCGCGTAACAACGGCAATCTGACCTCCCGCGAAGCAGCCAACGCATCCTGCCAACCGGAGGTCGTGTCATGATCGGCAATCGCAACACCATGCAATCGCAATGCTCGCTTCCTGCAACAACGCACGCGGCGTTTCCGTACCGTCGGAAAAACGGTATGGCAGTGAATGTCCCAACCTTCAGCGGGCGGTGCCGCAGTGCCTACGCGAATCATGTATCCATCGTGTTGTTTTTGGCGCGACTCGGCACAATACCGCGTAAACTAGGCGATGACAACGTTTGTATTTTGATTCAAGGATGCAAGATGAGCGATATTTTACGGCGAACAGGTCGCCGAAGCCACTCGACGATGATTATACGAAGCCGCGCGGTTGGCGGCATACCGCGACATGGACGTATCTGATCATGCTGATCGCCTCGGCGGTAGCGCTGGTCGTATCGTTCGTGCTTTCCGCCGAGACACTGAAATTGGCGCGCAATCCCGGTCAGAAGCTCAGCTGTGATGTGAATGCCGTGATGTCGTGTTCCACGGTTGCGGAATCGTGGCAGGCTGAGGTTGTGAAGTTCGCCGGTTTGAGTTTCCCGAATGCGTTCTTCGGCATCGCCGCGGAATCAGTGTTCGTAACGATCGCGGTGATCGGTTTGACGAAGGTCGCCGTGCCCCGCTGGTTTTTGCGTTGTGCACATGGCTGGGTGGATTGGCCGCGCTGGCTTATTCGTATTGGCTGACCTCGCAGTCGTTGTTTGTGATCAACGCGCTATGCCCGTGGTGTCTGTGCCTGATGTTCTCCACCACCGTGCAGTTCATGGCGTTGTCTCATGCCACGGCGGTAGTTCAGGAGATTCCGGCCAAGCGCGAGGGCGTACGCACCTACTACCGTCTTAATTACGATCTGATGGTCGATGCCTTATGGATCGTGACATTGATTGTGATCATTCTCGTCAAAGACGGCCCCCTGCTGTTCAGTTGACGTCAAGTAACGTCCAATCAGCAGTAGGGATTCACTCGCCTACAAGAGAAGCCGACTGGAAACAGCCGGCTTCTTTCTTTTGCGTATCCGCAAATTTCAGTGTTATGCGCAAAACCTTACAGCAGTTCGATTTTGCCGACGATGGTGGCCGATCCGGTGAGTTTCACATCATCGTCGGTCACATCGACGCGCAGAGTGCCACCACGCACGGTGATCGTCCAATGGTCGATGCCGGTTTTGGCACGCAGGGTGATGGCGGTAGCGCACAGGCCCGTGCCGCACGACAGCGTCTCACCGCAGCCGCGTTCGTTGACGCGCATGGTGGCGCTGCCCTCGTTGTCGCCTGCGCTTTGTTCGTCGATGCGCACGAATTCAACGTTCTGGTCGCTTTCAATTCGGGGCGCGACCACCGGCTTGGTCACCAAATCAAGCTGTTCCACCGTCGGCAGGCTGGAGAACGCGTCTTCGCTGACGGCCACCACATGCGGATTGCCCATGTCCACGAACGTGCCGCGTGCGGAACCGGCCGTGCCGGGAATCGTCACTTCGTATCCATCAAGATCGCCACGCTTCCATGAACCCATCTCAACCTGGAACACGTCCTTGCCAAGAGTCGGCACATCGCCAAGTGAAGTCAGAACCTTCACACCGGCACGGGTGCCGAGACGGAACGGTTCACCGCCCGGCTGACCGGCAATACCCTGCCGTTGCGCGAACAGAGTGATCGCACGCGTGCCGTTGCCGCACATCTCAGCCAACGAACCGTCCGCGTTGCGGTAGTCCATGAACCAATCCGCATTGTCGGCAGCACAAACGGCAATCTGCTCGTCGTTCAAATCGGACACCGCCTGCGGATGAGTAAGGCGGATCAAACCATCGCCACCGATGCCGAAATGACGGTCGCACAGGAATCGCACTTCATCGGCGCTAGGCTCGTACGTGCCTTCGGCGTCCAGATACCCCACGAAATCGTTGCCGGTGGCGTGCGCTTTGTAAACAATGCTCGGAATGCTCATACCGATTCACTCTACACGCGGTAGGCTATTGAAGGAGTTGGACGCAACACGCGTGCGCTATGTTGCAGTATGTTTGCGTGCGGAACAAGGGAGGACGTATGACTTCAACGGCACCGATCGGCGTTTTCGATTCCGGTTTGGGCGGGATTTCCGTGGCGCGCGAGATCCGCCGCGATATGCCGAACGAACGCGTGCTGTATTTTGGCGATTCCGCGAACGCTCCGTACGGAACCAAATCACCTGAACAGGTACGCAAGCTGTCCGACGCCATTGTGAAACGTTTCGTGGAGCAGGGAGTGAAAGCGGTTGTCATCGCTTGCAATACCGCCACTTGCGCCGCAGCCAACGAGTTGCGCGACAAATACGACATTCCGATCATTGGCATGGAACCAGCGCTGAAGGTGGCGTGCGATCGAGGCCACGGCAATCGTCAGCGTGTCATCGTCGCAGCTACTCCCCTGACGTTGCGGGAACGCAAGTTCGCCGTGCTGATGGATCGTTTCAAAACAGACCATACGATCTTTCCGGAACCCTGCCCCGGTTTGGTGGAGATCGTTGAGCACGGCCAGCTCGACGATCACGATGTTGTGATGCACACGCTGCACCAGTATTTCGACCAATACGATCTGTCAACAATCGACTCCGTCGTGCTCGGATGCACGCATTTCGTGTTTTACCGCGACTATTTCCGCGAACTGCTGCCCGACACAGCGGCAATCATCGACGGCAACGAAGGTACCGTGCGCCATCTTGGCGTGGTGCTCGAATCGTTGGGCAAGCTCTCTCCGGAAGACGCGGACGGTGGTATCGAGCTGGCCAATTCCGACACTTCCGCGCAAATCGCGCAATTAGCGCAATCGCTGCTTGATCGCTGAGCGCGAATGTTCCGATAGACCGCGTAAAGTCGATTGAAACCCGCAAAAGGGACGAACGGCGAAAGGACGGGACGCATATGGCTCACAGGACGGCAATGATCGACGTCGGCGGCGGTTTCCGCGCGATCTACGGTGCGGGCGTGATGGACCGCATGCTTGAGGACGGCATCAGCGTCGACCATTGCTACGGCGTTTCCGCCGGCAGCGCCAACATGGTCTCGTTCATCGCGAAACAGCACGGGCGCAACCACACGTTCTACACGCAGTACGCGTTCCGTAAGGAGTACGCGAGCTTCGACAGCTATGTCAAGAACCATAATTTCGCCAACCTCGACTACGTGTATAGCACGCTCAGCAATCATGATGGCGAAAATCCGGTTGACTACGCGGCTTTCGAAGCCAACCCGACCGATTTCACCGTGGTTGCGTGCAACGCCGAAGACGGCTCCACGAAGTATTTCAGCAAGTCCGACGTGGGCTACGACAATTTCGACATCATGAAGGCGTCATCAGCGGTGCCGGTAGCTTGCGAACCGTATGCGATCGATGGCGTCCCCCTATTACGACGGCGGCATCGCCGATCCGATTCCGGTGCAGAAGGCCATCGATGACGGCCACGACCGCATCGTGGTGATACTCACCCGTCCGAAAGACACCGTACGCGAACAGAAGAGGGACATCGGCCCAGCCACGATTCTGAAACGCACGTATCCGCAGGCCGCGGAGAAACTGCTCAACCGATATCGGACGTACAACGACGAAGTGGCGCTGGCCAAGGGATACGAGCGGGACGGCCGCGTGCTCATCCTCGCGCCGGAAAGCCTGTACGGCCTGAACACGTTGAGCAAGTCGTTCGAAGGTTTGGAACGCATGTACCGCGCGGGCTATGCGGCGGCCGAGGCCATTCCTCATTCCTAAAGCTGAGGATGGCGTCCGCACACGCATTGGATGCGGACACGCCGTATTCATCGCCTGCGAGCTGTTCGTTTCCAAATTGAGACGTAACACGAAAATTTTATAAAACTCCTATATTGTGTCCTATTGTTTTTCGCCGACATAATCGGCGGAAATACCGACATTAAAGGAGAATGAAATGAAGAACAACGTGTTCCGTCGACTGCTGGCCATGGCCGCAGCGGGCGCCATGCTGACGTCGATCGCCGCATGCGGCTCGTCGTCCAGCGATGACACAGCCTCCAACGGCTCCGATAGCACCTCGCTGATTTCAGTGAACAACAGCGAACCGCAGAACGGCCTAATTCCAAGCGACACCAACGAAATGGGCGGCGGCAAAGTTATTCGATACCTGTTCGAAGGTCTGGTGAGCTTTGACGCAAAGGGCAAGCAACATCTCGAAGTCGCCGAGAGTATCACCCCGAACGAGGATGCCACCACGTACACAATCAAGTTGAAGAAAGGCTGGAAGTTCACCAACGGCGAGGCAGTAACCGCCCATTCCTTCGCCGACACCTGGAGTTTCGCCGCCAATGTGAAGAACGCGCAGAAGACCGCAAGCCGATTCTCCACCATCAAGGGCTATGACGAGCTGCAGGATCCGAACGTCGATCCGAAGGCCACACTTTCCGGTCTTTCCACCCCGGACGACTACACGCTGGTCGTCGAGCTGAACAAGCCTGATTCCGTATTCCCGACCAAGCTCGCGCACCAATCCATGTTCCCGCTGCCAAGCGTGGCATTTAAGGACATCAAGAAGTTCGGTCAGGCTCCGATTGGCAATGGTCCGTACAAGTTCAAGTCCCTGGTCCCACGACAAGAACATCATCGTCGTACCAAACAAGGATTATAAGGGCAGCCGCAAGGTGTCCAACAAAGGCATCGAATACCGCGTCTACACGAATGAGGATTCCGCTTACTCCGACGTGCTGTCTGGCAACCTCGACGTGATGGATCAGATTCCACAGTCTGCGGTGAAGACCTTCCGTCAGGATTCCAGCGTGATCGCCTACAGCCAGGCAGGATCCTCGTTCCAGTCCTTCATCATTCCGGAACGTCTTGAGCATTTCGGCAACGACGAAGAAGGCCAGTTGCGTCGTCAGGCCATTTCCATGGCCATCGACCGCGACCAGATCGTCAAGAAGGTTTACAACAACACGAAGACCCCGACCACCGATTTCACTTCACCGCTCGTCCCCGAATATGTGAAGAAACTGGAACAGAACGGCAGCAACCTGAAATACAACGCTTCCAAGGCCAAGGAACTCTGGAAGAAAGCCAATGCCATCAAGCCATGGTCCGGCAACTTCCGAATCGCCTATAACGCCGATGGCGGCCATAAGGAATGGGTCGATGCCGTGTGCAACCAGATCAAGAACACACTCGACATCGACGCCGCTGGCGAGCCGTACGCCACGTTCAGCGACGTGCGTAACCAGGTGACCAACCGCACCATCAAAACCGCGTTCCGTGCCGGCTGGATGCTGGATTACCCGTCCGCTGAAGATTATCTCAATCCGCTATATGCCTCCAGCTCCGCTGACGGTCATGGTTCGAACGATGGTGATTACAAGAGCGCGGAATTCGACGAGCTCCTGAACGCCGCACTTGCCCAGACCGACGTAAAGAAGCGAACCGAGGACTTCACCAAGGCTCAGGAAGTGCTGGCCAAGGATCTTCCGGTGATTCCGCTGTGGAACGACAACGTCGCCGCCGTGTCCGCGACGAACGTGAAGAACGTGTCGTTCGATTACACCAATCTACCTACCTACAACACCATCACTAAGTGATGTTTCTGGACGGCGAACGAATGATTCGCCGTCCAGAAAGGGAGCTAAAGCACAGCGGGGTTCGAATCCTTCATGGATTCGAACCCCGCTGTGCTTTTGTGACTTGTTTTTGACGGTTTGCCGCTACAGCATCAACTCTGCACGTAGCTGCCCTTCGGAGACTTCCAACCGCAGTTCATCATCTCGCTATTGAATACCATTGCGCCTTCACCATGAGCCGGAACGACGATCATACCGCCATCGCCATGATGACGGGCGACACCATCCAGCGCCGCCTTCGCAGCCTCGATCGGCTCCTCCTTGGCGTACAGAACACGATCGGAAACCTGATGCGCAGCGACTTCCTTGACGAACGCTTCACCGATGCCGGTGCAGGAGATCGCGACGGAATCGTTGTTGGCATAGGTACCACAGCCCGGCAGAGGCGAATCGCCGACACGTCCCGGCATCTGGTTGGTAATGCCACCGGTGGAGGTGCCGGCAGCGATGTTGCCGGACGAGTCACGGGCGACAGCGCCGATGGTGCCATGCTTCTCCCACTCATCGCCGTTGGATTGCGCCTCGCGCAAGGATTCCTGACGTGCCGGAGTGATGAAATATTCACTGTCGCACAGTTCGATTCCCCACTCCTTAAGCAAATCATTACCAGGCTTGGCAAACATGACATGCTTGGTCTTTTCCTTGATGGCACGCGCTACGTTGATCGGATTCTTAGACGTGGTCAGACCACATGCGGAACCAACCTCGCCATCGATACCAGTCATCAGGCAGGAATCCATGGATACGATGCCTTCGCTTGTCAGCGCAGCACCACGACCAGCGTTGAACTCCGGAGCATCCTCCATGACACGGATAGCCGCGCACACGGCATCCTCCGCCGGAGCCCCTGCTCCAGCAACGCATAGCCAGCTTCAAGAGCCCTGTTCAAATCCTGCTCCACCTTTTGGGCACGACGTTCTGGCGTATCCTTTTTGCCACGATTGCCGGCACCCGCGTGAATCACCAGCAGAATCCCGTCCGGATCAGCTTGGGCGATATGGACCGTCGACTGAGGCAGTGCAGCTTCGTTCATTGATATCTTCTCCAATCCATTTTTATTGATTATTCGCAGATATCTTACGTCGTCCTTCGCTAAGAAATGACCGAATACGAAGAAATAAGGCGCATAATCGACGATATCACGGTCTCTTTCACACCCATACGATCGTCTGTTGGAAAGATCACATACACTCTTCTGAATTTATCAATACGCAAGGTTGGCAGGCCATTAAAACAATGACTACCATCCCTCATACCCCCCTCATCATCGGCATAGGATTTTCCTGCAGATACTTCTCCCAGCCGTTCATCCCACAGGCCGACATGATCCTCAGCGCCCAAGCTGATCCGGACGGGATTCTGCTGGTGATTCACGCGTTAGGCCCCAGCATCAACACGCTCAGCGTCGCTGCAGGAATGTGAGTAATGCCGGTACCGTGCGGCATCTTGGCGTGGTGCTCGAATCGTTGGGCAAAATTGCGCCAGATAACGCCAAGGGCGGCATCGAACTTGCGAATTCAGACACTTGCGAACGAATTGCACGGTTAGCGCAATCACTGCTTGATCGCTGACCGTGAATGTTCCGATGGACCGCGTAAAGTCGGTTGAAACCCGCAAAAGGGACGGACGGCGAAAGGACGGGACGCATATGGCTCGCAGGACGGCGACGATCGACGCCGGCGGCGGTTTCCGCGCGGGCTATGCGGCGGCCGAGGACATTCCCGCATTCCTAGAAAGCTGAGCAGAACACCATATGAACGTATCAGCCGATAACAACGCGCACGAAGCCGCCAATACGAGCACCAACACGAACACCGACGTCAATGCCACTGCGAATACCGCAGGGTTCAGTGCGAAAACTCTGAATCCGCAGATTCTGGTGACCTTGTGGAACGTGGAGCGTTTGGGCTCGTTCTCCGCGGTCGCGCGTGAAACCGGATGGTCGCAACCGGCCATCAGCCAGCAGATCCGCAAGATCGAACGTGAACTTGACGCAAAACTCGTGCAGCGCACGTCGCATGGCGTGGAATTGACTCCGATCGGCCGTATTCTGGCACGTCACGGGCAGCTTATCGACAATCGCGTCACCCAAGCCGTCAAAGATGTGGAAGAGTACCAGCGCAACGGATCGACGCATATTCGTTTGGTCGCTCCCCATCGGTATGCTCGTCGTTCGTGGCACGCGTACTCGTGCATATCAGCAAAACGTCCGACATTCGCGTGAGCCTCATGCAGATGGAGCCGCCTGAGGCCATGGACGCGTTGGAACAGGGGCTTGCCGATTGCGCGATCATCTTCCAATACAATTCACTCCCCGCTTTGGCCGGACCGGACGATTTGGAAGTCGCTCCTTTCGGCGTCGATCCGCTGATGCTGCTGATCGGCGCGAACAATGCGATAGCGCGCCAGTACGAAAGCTCGCACCTGCCGGTCCAATTGGTTTCGGCACGCGGCGAACAGTGGATCGCCGGCTGCGAAACCTGCCAGGCATGAATCTGGTGTCGTTGGCGCGTGCCGCCGGCTTCACACCGGAAATCACACATTCGACCGACGATTTTTGGGCCACGCAGAATCTGGTGGAAGTCGGCATGGGCGTCTCGATCGTATCTCGCTTAGCCACAACCGCTGGAATCCAACCCGATTTGGCCGCACTGCCAATCGCTGACAACAACGCATTCCGCACAGTCTGTTTCGTCACAAGAAAAGCGGACGACCGACCGGCAGTAACCCGCGTCAAAGACGAAATCGAAAGGGCGTCACACCAGTATTTGGAAAACATCTGATTCACCGATTCCCCGATAGCAGGATGCTGACGCAAGCGAATGTTTCTTATTTTTTTCAGCATCGACATAATCAGATTAATAATTGAATAGCAAAAGCATCTGATATAAGAAAACTTCATAACCATCTCTGCTTTCAGCACAAGAACACACTGTTCTTTCACCCAACGCGTACGTCATGCTGGAACCATGGAAGAAATCATGGATATCAAGCATCGTACCGATTCCGGCTTTAACGCCGACGCCATCGACCACACCACCGCAGCCGACCTTGCCGAAGTCGGCTCCGACAAGTGGACCCGCTACCCCGGCTGCATCGGCGCATTCATCGCCGAGATGGACTACGGCCTAGCACCCTGCATTCAGGAAGCCATCGACAACGCTTGTGACCATTGCAAACTTGGCTACATTCCCGACCCCTGGAAGCAGCGCGTGGCAGAGGCATGCGCAGACTGGCAGCGCACACATTACGGCTGGAATGTGGATCCCAGTATCATTCGCGTGGTTCCCGACGTGCTTGAGGCATACGAGATCTTCCTGCGCGAACTGGTCGGCGCAGGCAACAGCGTGATCGTGCCGACACCTGCCTACATGCCGTTCCTAAGCGTGCCGAAACTCTATGACGTCAATGTGATCGAAATCGAAATGCTACAAAGCGGCGACACTGAAACCGGTGAGGCGCAGTGGCTGTTCGATTTCGATGCCATTGAACGCGCGTTTGCGGCCGGATGCCATGCGTTCGTGCTTTGCAATCCTCATAATCCAATCGGCAAAGTGCTTACTCTGAGGAAGAGCTGCGCCTAAGCGATTTGGCAGCTCAGTACGATGTGCGCATTTTCAATGATGAGATCCATGCTCCGTTTGTATTCGAAGGCAAGCATATTCCATTCCCCACCATCAGCGAACAGGCAGCATTGCAGTCGATGACCGCCACCAGCGCGTCGAAGTCGTTCAATATTCCAGGCACGAAGTGTGCGCAGGTGCTGCTCACCAATCCTAAGGATCGTGACATGTGGGCAGTCAAGGCGGAGTGGAGCGAGCATCAGACCGCTACCATCGGCGCGATTGCCACCACCGCCGCATATAACGAAGGTGACCCGTGGTTCCAGGACGCGTTCGCCTACGTACGCAGGAATCTTGACCTTTTCGACGAACAAATGCGTGAACGGTTCGCTGGCGTCGGCTACATCAAGCCGCAGGGCACCTATATTACATGGCTTGATTTCGGTCCGCTCGGCATCGACGATCCAGCCACATACTTCCTTGAGAAAGCGCAAGTGGCGTTGACCGACGGGCGTTTATGCGGCGAGGCCGGCGCCGGCTGCGTGCGTGTGAATGTGGCGATGCCTTATCCGCTGCTTGTGGATTGCTTGGACCGCATGTATGGCGCGTTGCATGCGGATGGATTGCTGTAAACTTCGCCACATATTCAGTGTTTCCTTCAACCAACGGCAGCATGACGGTGAGTATCGCACCCTTTGTCCAATTCGCTATCCACCGTTATGGTGCCGTTGAAATCCGCATACTATCGACATGCGATGGAAGGTTGATATGCGTTTGAACGTGAGTACCAGCATTGATGTGACAGCCTGCGAAACGGACGGCGATAATCTGCTGTTCTTGGGATTTCATGGATTCAGCAATGATGAGAATGAGATGATCCGCATCATTGATGCGATTTATGATGTTCCGAAGCAAGACGTATCTTCAACGGACAACTCCATTGCTTCTGCCCAGCATCCAAATTATCTGTCGTTCCGAGGCACGTATGAACGTCCTTACATCGGAAGCTACTACTGGTATCCAGATGGATGTTCCGTAGGAGAGCGTCGACGTGAGTGCAGTGCCGTGGGCGATGCCATCGTACGATTGCTGGATTCGTCCGCATATGTGCGGTTCCGTAAAGTATTAATGGGATTTTCGCAAGGCGGATACCTATCGTATCGCATGGTTGCGGAACATCCCGATGTGTTCGATATGGCGATTTTGATGAGTCCGTCATTCAAAGGTGAAGCCGCTGAGCCCTTGCCCGCGACCGGACGTACGCGATTCGCACTCTGTTACGGCAGCGAAGACCGCACAATTCCACTATCCGACCAACAGTGTGCGCGCAACAAACTCGCGCAAACCGGCAATCTCACCTACTTCGAATATCCGGGAATGGGCCACGGCATCTGCGATCAGGAAATTCGTGACCCGTGCCTGGCTGGGATTGTGATATGCGCTGCGTGAGGAGTTCTGCGCATCTGAGACTCCGCACGCGTGCCCATAAACTCGTTTTCACCCCTCGGATTGTCATTGAAACCAACTCGGAACTCTTGATACACCCTAATCGTCGAAATTTATGGACATACACCCAGTTCATCTGAGCTGAACCGCGATATCTGGCTTATATATGGCAGATTTGGCATCCTGACCGGAAGTTTCGCTTATATATGGCACATGCCCTCGAGAAAAGTTTCCACTTAGGGGCATGTTTTTGACACTTTTCGCACGAACACCTGCCATATATAAGCGAGGTACACTATCCAATAGACATAATCGCCAGTCAAGAGCTGGGGAACTGGCTCGATCTTTGACTCCAGGACGGACCCCTCCCGTCGTGCGCCGTCGGCATGCTGACCGCGCACGAATTAATGTCGTAGGTTTTCTTGTCGTCCGGCATTTCATCGACCGCCATCCGCTTATGCTTTCTGCATCCAACCGTGGACTCGTCATCAACGCCCGAACACCAGGAATCCGGATCACCGAAGCGATACAACCGGTAATCGCAAGCGCGCCCCCTCATTATGCCTCGACAGAAAGCTATATGCAGGTCGAAGTTTTAATTAAAATCATCCCCACGTATGCGGGGAACACCGAGTCGCCCGTCGATGATGACGTCCTGGTCGGGGATCATCCCCGCGTATGCGGGGAACACCTTTTCCATTTGCAGGGCGATGGCTTGTTAATCTGGGATCATCCCCGCGTATGCGGGGGAACACGGGCAGGGTGCAGGTCTGCGCCATTTGCGGGGGATCAGCGTATGCGGGGGAACACGATCCACCAGTGAACGGATCGGACAGTTTCGTGGGGATCATCCCGCGTATGCGGGGAACACACGATATCCCTATACCCCATATCCCACGGGACGGGATCATCCCGCGTATGCGGGGAACACACATGCTGTCGTGCCGTCGCCATGTTGTGCGAGGGATCATCCCCGCGTATGCGGGGAACACTTTGCCCAAGGTTTTGGCGATATTGACCAATTGGGATCATCCCCGCGTATGCGGGGAACACTCGCCTATTTTAGAATCGAGGGGCGCTATTATGGGATCATCCCCGCGTATGCGGGGAACACTTATGCAGCCATCGGAAAAACGACGATATGGTGGGATCATCCCCGCGTATGCGGGGAACACTTGCTCAGTCCAGTCGCGCCGCCTCGCGTAGGGGATCATCCCCGCGTATGGGGGAACACACTTTGCCCGCCCAGATGAACTCGTTCTGTTTCTGGGATCATCCCCGCGTATGCGGGGAACACGGACCTGGCCGCGCCCTTGCCGTTCGCGAAGGGATCATCCCCGCGTATGCGGGGAACACCAAGCTGATCGGTCTCCCCACGCACCCTAAGCGGGATCATCCCCGCGTATGCGGGGAACACTCGCCGTTGCGGGGGTTGGAAGTGATGGTACCGGGATCATCCCCGCGCGGGGAACACTCGGCATTACCAATTTCCCGACTTTCATGGCGGGGATCATCCCCGCGTATGCGGGGAACACTGTGGGGTTTAACGTGTAGACGGGTCGATTGGGATCATCCCCGCGTATGCGGGGAACACTTCTTCGGGGCATGTGCTCGATCTCACATACAGGGATCATCCCCGCGTATGCGGGGGAACACAATCGATGGGAGTACCTCGTGAGTCACCCAACGGGATCATCCCCGCGTATGCGGGGAACACGGTCGAAAGCCGTCTGCGCGGAAGCCAACGCGGGGATCATCCCCGCGTATGCGGGGAACACCGTTGGTTTTTAGGTTTGTTATCTCACGCTTTGGGGATCATCCCGCGTATGCGGGGAACACCTATGGTTTGGTTTGCGATGCGGTAGCGTCTGGGATCATCCCCGCGTATGCGGGGAACACCATCAGACGGAAGGCCAGCTGGCACTTCAGCGCGGATCATCCCCGCGTATGCGGGGAACACGTCCGCGTAATGGTCTTCGCTTTCGGCCTCACAGGATCATCCCCGCGTATGCGGGGAACACCTTGAAATGCGCGACCACGTACACGTGGGTCAGGGATCATCCCCGCGTATGCGGGGAACACAATCGTCTTCCACCGGGCGTTGAGGGTTGGCGGGGATCATCCCCGCGTATGCGGGGAACACGTTTGGTCTGCCCGCATTCCTGACCAAATGTTGGGATCATCCCGCGTATGCGGGGAACACGTGGTATCGGACTTACTGTTTGCCGTGGACTTGGGATCATCCCCGCGTATGCGGGGAACACGAGGGGCGGAAACGCGAGTTGAATCTAAAGCGGGATCATCCCCGCGTATGCGGGGAACACTTGCGCTGCTTGGCGTGCCTTGACGTGCTTTGGGATCATCCCCGCGTATGCGGGGAACACCTATGGGCTGAACCGGCTCACCTCAACCCGTGGGGATCATCCCCGCGTATGCGGGGAACACGCTACAAGCTGTTTGATGGCTTCAATGTCGGCGGGATCATCCCCGCGTATGCGGGGAACACTATACTCATGTGGCGATAGTCGCGGCAGATGGGGGATCATCCCCGCGTATGCGGGGAACACCATAGTATAACTTTCCCCTGAACCTATAGTCGGGGATCATCCCCGCGTATGCGGGGAACACTGTGGGAACTGAATTGAACGTCATGCTGGAGGGGATCATCCCCGCGTATGCGGGGAACACCTTGGCGCTGAGTCTGCTCATGATGAACTGGAGGGATCATCCCCGCGTATGCGGGGAACACTTCAACGCCGTCGCAGTGCCACCTCACCGCAGGGATCATCCCGCGTATGCGGGGAACACATGCCATTGCGATTAAAAGCAAGGTGATATTCGGGATCATCCCCGCGTATGCGGGAACACTAATTCTTTTGATAAAGCCGGGCGGTGTCGGGATCATCGCGTATGCGGGGAACACTCGCAGTCGGCAATCGCATTTACGTGAAATCCGGGATCATCCCGCGTATGCGGGGAACACCGACGCTCGCCTGCGTACCCGGCGCACCAGTCGGGATCATCCCCGCGTATGCGGGGAACACTAGATAGTATTTGACGCTGTTACGCCAGTCTTGGGATCATCCCCGCGTATGCGGGGAACACTGTCGCATTGTCGGCCATGCACGACGAATACTGGGATCATCCCGCGTATGCGGGGAACACCCACGGATGCTGGGTTGGATTTGCGCACGCCTTGGGATCATCCCGCGTATGCGGGGAACACATGGAATGCACCGACATGCTGGGCGAACAAAAGGGATCATCCCCGCGTATGCGGGGAACACTTCCTCGTGCCGTCAATCGGATTGACGGGGGAGGGATCATCCCCGCGTATGCGGGGAACACTCTACCGTAACCAAAGTGCGAAACGCCTACCCGGGATCATCCCCTGGCGTATGCGGGGAACACCAATAGCGACTGCTACTGCTGTGACGTCTCCGGGGATCATCCCGCGTATGCGGGGAACACCGCAAGGCAGACAGTTTGGACATGTCAAGAACGGGGATCATCCCCCGCGTATGCGGGGAACACACGACACGCTGAGTTTGACAACTGAGCGGCGAGGGATCATCCCCTGCGTATGCGGGGGAACACTATAAGCTAACAGGGACAGCATCACTCCTAACCCGGGATCATCCCCGCGTATGCGGGGGGAACACCCTATAACCCATATCCCACGGCACATTGCAGAGGGGATCATCCCCGCGTATGCGGGGAACACCTTCCGGCCATGCAGACATCAACCTCGCTCATCGGGGATCATCCCCGCGTATGCGGGGAACACGTATCAGTTCTTTTCTCGGATTTCGGTATGAAGGGATCATCCCGCGTATGCGGGGAACACCTCGAATTGCTCGTTAAAATCGGCTACCAACTGGGATCATCCCCGCGTATGCGGGGAACACATGCCAACCGGCTGGAAAGATGCCGTATCCTTGGGATCATCCCCGCGTATGCGGGGAACACTGTCGCCATACAGGTTCAGCCCGTAGTTGTCGGGGATCATCCCCGCGTATGCGGGGAACACGTTTCGTCCAGTCCGCAGCGCAGAACACCCCCGGGATCATCCCCGCGTATGCGGGGAACACGCGGCGGTACGCAATGCGCCCGAATATCCATCGGGATCATCCCCGCGTATGCGGGGAACACTCTCTGGCAATGTTGGCGGTGTGGCTGGAGCGGGGATCATCCCCGCGTATGCGGGGAACACCAATAGCGTGTCGCATACGCTCGGTACCAGCGGGGATCATCCCCGCGTATGCGGGGAACACTCGAAAAGCACGAATCGCGACATGTACCGTGAAGGATCATCCCCGCGTATGCGGGGAACACATCATGGCGTTTCGGTTTGCCGTACCCAATTTGGGATCATCCCGCGTATGCGGGGAACACCCCTGCTGAGCCGATCAATGGTTTCCAAGTTTCGGGATCATCCCCGCGTATGCGGGGAACACGCGGCGCTCAACGTGGAAGCATTGGCCGCAGCGGGATCATCCCCGCGTATGCGGGGAACACGGTAGCGAGACAGGTAGCAAAACCGTCTAGCAAGGGATCATCCCCGCGTATGCGGGGAACACGCCAGTTGCTGATATCGATTCCATTGAGAGTCAGGATCATCCCCGCGTATGCGGGGAACACGTTGTTACTGCCAGTGGGATTGCTCGAATCCGGGGATCATCCCCGCGTATGCGGGGAACACATTTCCGGATCGACCGTGGTCGTGCTGGGTGGAGGATCATCCCCGCGTATGCGGGGAACACTTCAACGCCGTCCGAAACGCCACTTCCCCCAGGGATCATCCCCGCGTATGCGGGGAACACTTTCCGGTGGCGGAGTCTTGACCCCCAACGGCGGGATCATCCCCGCGTATGCGGGAACACGCTGAAAAACTTGAAGCCGCGACGGGAACGACGGGATCATCCCCGCGTATGCGGGGAACACTGGGTGCCGAGCTGGGCTTGCGCGTAGGCGTTGGGATCATCCCCGCGTATGCGGGGAACACCCGCCCATATGTTCCCACACATGCACGTCATAGGGATCATCCCCGCGTATGCGGGGAACACGAGATACGTGCGCCCGTAATCGTCCCACTGGTGGGATCATCCCCGCGTATGCGGGGAACACTGCGGCGTCGTTTCCAATGCCTGAATGCGCTGGGGATCATCCCCGCGTATGCGGGGAACACTTTGCCAGATACGCTCACCACTTCCACGCCGAAGGGATCATCCCCGCGTATGCGGGGAACACTGTGAATTGTGGCGCGACGGGGTTAGCGCATGGGGATCATCCCCGCGTATGCGGGGAACACATGCGTGAAATGGAACGCGCAGGTGAATCCCCGGGATCATCCCCGCGTATGCGGGGAACACGAACATGGGCCACGATTTCACGAACGCTTGGAGGGATCATCCCCGCGTATGCGGGGAACACATACCCCTCGTAATCCGTGGCGAACTGAGCGCGGGATCATCCCCGCGTATGCGGGGAACACCATATACGCGCGTGCGGAAAATATCGGTTTTGGGGATCATCCCCGCGTATGCGGGGAACACATCTGCTCAGGTTCGTACGTAATCACGGTTCCGGGATCATCCCCGCGTATGCGGGGAACACTCCTCCAACGAGTTGATTACCATCATATCGATGGGATCATCCCCGCGTATGCGGGGAACACCTTGCTATGGTGGCTAGGTTTTCGTCCGTGGGGGGATCATCCCCGCGTATGCGGGGAACACTTTCCTATCGAAATTGTCTGCGGTTGGGTTACGGGATCATCCCCGCGTATGCGGGGGAACACGGCGACTTTGCACGCTACGCCTCCCACGCCAACGAGTCACAGGCGGACAGCTCCGGCACCGCGTCTAGGGGATCATCCCCGCGTATGCGGGGAACACTTCATTTGAGCATCGATTTTCGCCATGTCGCCGGGATCATCCCCGCGTATGCGGGGAACACCGTGCTGTTGTCAATGCCTAGGTAGTTCACAAGGGATCATCCCCGCGTATGCGGGGAACACGCGTAGGATGCCATGAAACTCGCGTTACCTTGGGGATCATCCCCGCGTATGCGGGGAACACCCGAACGCGATCATCGTAATTGCCCCTATGCTGGGATCATCCCCGCGTATGCGGGGAACACTTCACCTATAGGGACGGATTGACGACGCTGACAGGGATCATCCCGCGTATGCGGGGAACACGTCCAGCAGAAAACGCAGGTCACTAACGAGGTGGGATCATCCCCGCGTATGCGGGGAACACGTTCGATGTGCTGGGCACTCACACGGTCGGCGGGGATCATCCCCGCGTATGCGGGGAACACCTGATGTCCACAAACCTCATTCAGAAACCTCCGGGATCATCCCGCGTATGCGGGGAACACTATTGTATTTGTAGTTGCTTATGGTGGTGTTAGGATCATCCCCGCGTATGGGGGAACACACTAAGAGATTATAGCAATTTCGTGGTTTCTAAATTCATGTCATTCGTTTTTCATTTAGTTTGAATACTTCTTCGCCTGCCGATACTTACTGGCATTACTCCATCCACGGTGAAGAGCACTACCAAACGACACTTCCTTTGGACCAGAAGGACGTTTTACAAGCTCCAAGCCTTCACAGTCTGTCGGAGACCACTCAGCTCCATGCACTTTAAAAGCAAGATGCTGCTCATTTCGAGCCGAATAAACCATAATGGCACGACCGTTCTTTGAGAGTTCAACGATTCGCTCCCACAGTTTTTCACGAACACGTGCATCCAAATGCCCCACAAACACGCCTGGCGATATTTCCAATAGCCATCGAGTAAGGTCACCGCGTAAACCCACCGGGCATGCCGTTAATACAATAACTACCATTCCTCATATCCCCACTCATCATCGGCATAGGATTTTCCTGCAGATACTTCTCCCAGCCGTTCATCCCACAGTCCGACATGATCCCCAACGCTCTGAACATCATCGGAGGAAGATTCTCCCAATAACGTGCGAATGTCTTTCACCATTCGTTTCAGCAAACTAAGATCGTATATTGCATCGCGAACGTTATGCCGTACTGCCGATCAATATCCTCTGGCTGAGTTGCCGCCGTTTCGAACGCAACCGGAATCGACAATTCAGCCTTATAAAGATCGGCTATATCGTAGACGAACGACCGCTCATGACCTACATGTACGAAACCTAACCCGGAGAGCAACCTAGCGCCACTATTGCGGCATGCGCCAGACCATACAGACATGTATGGGCAGCAGACAAGGCTTTGTTAATCTCCGAGCCAGCCATGAAATCATCATGATCATACGTTCTTTTGTCCCACTCCAGTCCCGGTACGAGCGGAACACTCACGGTACACCCGCCGTATACGCGCTCCCTCGCGACCCCGAAGTTGCTGCATGGTCAGGCCACTCACATCTTCGCCTGGGAAACGCATTTGGTACATCTGGCGCGCAACATTCAATCTCTTCCTCGTGTTAGACACGAGAGCCGCCTGTCTTTGCAGCAGTACAGAAGAATGCGTCAATGGTTTGCCGAAGGCATACATACGAACGCCACGCTCCCCCTACCCAAATCACAGTCGCGCCGTTCTCCCCTATGACCGTCATCGCCTGATGTGTCACGCGCGTTCCAGGCCCCAGCATCAACACGCTCAGCGTCGCTGCAGGAATGTGGGTAACGCCGGTACTATCCGTTGCGGTAATGGCATTGTCATCACGCCCGATAGTACAATGTTCGAAATACGCAAACGACAGACGGTCTTCCGCACGGACAAGTTCACTAATCTCCGGTGGCGGAGTACCCATGTGAGTGCCCGTTTTTCCTCGGCTGACGCCCGCCGCCTCAATATAATCGTCTGTAAGCTTGTCGCCATCTGTCGTTTGCGCATTCATCATTCGCCCTTAATTGTTCAGATCCGGAGCAATTGTCAACAATCCACATCCGAAACCTTTCGCCCTTCCTATGCCTTGGCAAAGAGTCTTGCAGAACAGTTCCGCATCGGTGACCTCCAAGCATCCTTCAAAACCACTGTGACCAAAGTAACGGTTGCATCAGCACGTTTGAAGTTCTCCTTATGGCGTTCCCTCACCACCACGTCAGGTCGATCATTCTGGTCGCACAGAATGGCGAAACCATGGGACGCCGAACGATCGATCAGCCACTGCAACTGCTGATCAACGGTAACGTGGCCTTGCACCTTGCCAACGATTCCGCCGTTCCTGCGCCTCCGCCCCTATCTTCTTTTGCCTTTCGGACTGGATTCGCGCGAAGTTTGAAATGCCACCGTTGTCCTTTAGCGATACGCTCAAGCAACGGCTCATAATTCTTCGTTTCCCACTCCGCATGCATCGGCCAACCAGCCTGTTCGACGATATGCATGAAGTCAGGTTTCTCCGGACTCACCACATAGAGCCAAACACCGTTATCGGCCACAGACGTGTCCAGCCTCCACAGGATACGTCCTTCATCGTTGTTTCGAACTGCATTGGGAGGGAATGCGCATTCCACTGCCGCATGCAGCTTATATGGCGAACTAATAAGCTGCCGAGCCCGTAACGCGCCTTGTTCAAGGCTATTCTCGAGATAAACATCGTTCTTTCCTACCTAGATGAAGTTCATCGGATCCGATTCACCGGTAGATTCAAAGGAAGGAGGCCGAGTATCGTCCTTCTCGCCTTCATCCACGGGCTTATCCGGGTTAGGAATGCGGTAATGATGCACCGCACGATTCGCATAGCGTCGCCCCTCCCGGCTGAAACTTAGCGGCAAATCCGATTGCGTCGTTACGTTTTCGACTTCTTCAGCATCGCAGACGATTTCCAAATCCGGATACTTGTAACGTCTCCGATACCATTCCGAAGCGTGCCACACCTCGGAATTCAGAGCCTGGCGAATATCTTCATACTCATCGTGGATGCCCAACGACAACGGATAATTCGGCGGGCACGAACGCCTACCTAGATAAAGCGGCCATTTCGGCGAATGAATCGCATTATCCAACGTTTCCAACACCGAATGATCAGCACCCAGCGCGACCAGAAAACAGGCGTCCGCCAGATAATACCGATAAGTCGGCGACATCTCCTTATCGAACTTCTGGAATTACGTTTCCTTGTCAGGGATTTTTCGGTCTGAAAATCACGGATTACCCTACCGCGTTGCTCGACACGCACACCAAACGATATACCTAGTAAATCCTCGATGGAATCCTCCCGGGTACGTCCCTGCGCCGAAGCCAGCATGCCGATCACACCGCTTTTGGTTGGCTCGTTACGAGTCTCACGCCGAACGAATCGCGAAGAATCGCCCCCATGACTGCAATGGTCCGGCCAATTGCAATAATAGAACGCTCATTTCAACTCCTTCCGAGCATCACGCGGAATACGCGGCGCTCAGCGTTTCTCGCAAGCTCTGCTCAAGCTCCGGCAGCGTAACCTGTTCACTCCATTCATCCAGACTGGGCACAGAACCACCGGACACAACATGCCAAGCCTTCACCGGTTCCTCGCCGTAGTTGATACGAATCTCGTTCAACCTGTCGCCCAGTCGTTCGATGCCTTGTCTGGAGACCGAAATCCCATCCTTCCTCTTGATGGGATTCTCAAAGGCGTCAGCTGCGCTAATCGGCTGTGAATCGCGAAGCACGATCACAATATCCTCAGGAAGTGTGTGGTTGGCGAACGTATTCTGCTTGCCGGAGGGCATAGACTTGACAAAGGCTTCCACGAAGGCGGAAACTCCTTCCACCATTGCATCAGCATCCTGCAGCTGATCCCTCAACGCATCAACGTTCAACGTCGCGTACCGATACAAGGTCGAGGAGTTGAAACCAACAGTATCGATCATGGCAGCACCGGCATTGTCGTCCGATGCACAATCATCAACAGCAGTGAAGTAATCATATTCAGGCGTAATCTGATCGATGGAGAACGCATGGGCAACCTGAGCCGAGGCATCCGTATTCAAATCTGGAGCATCAGCCAGCATGCGGCCAAAGCAAGCGATATCGATAGCCTGCTTACCATGGAACACTGCAGCCACCTCCTTCTTCAACTTCGAGGGATCCTTCCCCTCATCGAATGCGGCAATCGCGATATCAGCCAGCTGTTCAACTTCACGGTTAGCGATGAAAATCAAATACTCTGTAGCAGCTGACCCCTTGTCTGCTCCAGCGCGATCGGATGCCTTAACCTTGACGCCCGTAGCAGTCAGCACTTTCTCTGCCAAATTATTGGCTTCTTCAGCCAAATCCAGCCTTTTCTCAGCAATAGCATTACTGATCAGCGCCACCGCGCTCTTAGTACGCTTCCCCATCTTGCTGCTGTCCAGCTTGCTACTTACCGAACATCTCGCGCATGGCACGCTTCCAAGACTGACTGGACACACGAGCTCTCAGCGCTCCACCAACGTATGCGGTTTTCGGGCTACCGGTATCATCTCGGTTGATATTGCTCGGCGGCACCTGCTGAAGGCAATGGATATCTACGAACATGATTTTTCTCCTAATCGGTTTATTGTGAAGATGTTTTTGAAAAATGAATGATGATTACTTGTCGGCCTTTTTGACCACTTTGCGCTGACGGGAACTTGGAGTAGTAATCCTGCCCCATCGTTGGAACACGGACCCACGGCTATCAGAGAACTGCAACAAATACAGATCGCTAGCCAAGGAACCATAATCAACCTGAATATCAGTGTTGCGCATCAGCATGATAAGAGCGCGCATACTGCGAACGATTCCGTTGAAATGGGTGCATTCTCCGCGACTCTCAATCGTCGCAGAATACCTTTCGCACTGTCCGTATCAGGTTCAATCCTTCTGCACGCACGCCCAAAAGTCATACGTAGGCTTGGATCGCTCTGAAACTTTGCGCGACTCCCTGTTTTTCGAACGCTGATGCACTGCATATAACCCCAGCGCAGCTCTGATTGCGTTGCTCTGGCGCTCGAATTCAGGTGAATTATCCGCTGGCTCATCAAGCTCGGTCGGCCAATTCGAAAACAGTTCGTCGCCAATCAGCATCCAAGACGGGGATGCCCCATCCATAGGTCCCTGTGCAATCTCGAGAGCCTAGCCCTACCCCTCGCGTTGCTGCCGCTGCCTGAGACATAATCACGCTGCACGTCATAAACCAGACTGGCAGCATATTTCCAACAGCTTTCACCTTATCGTATCTTGATAACGACGCCATAGTCATTTCCTCCTTTGGTCAAGTGCGGTCAAAACCCTAGTCTGAGATACGACCAAGTTCCTTGTTCAGCGATCCGCGGAACAACAATTGTGCAAGAGGGGCGCTCATTACGCCGAACCTTCCGGATTCGTGTTCTTCGAAAACCGGCACTGGCGACTGACTCAGGTAATCCCGTCCCATCATCAGCAACATCCGATGGACTTCATCCAACCACGCATTGGAGTACGCCACGGGATTTTGAGACTCATCGAAGTTTGCCAATCTGTCACGGAAAAGCATGTCAAGATCCGCATATGCACTTTCACGAATCTGGTCAGCTATCTCTTGGGTTTTCCCACTATGTTCGCCTGCCGCCGACCGCAGATTTCGGACAAACGTAGTCAAAACCGTCACGGCCTTGTCCGTGCGCTTAACCACATCCACCACTGCAGCAATACCTGCATAATCATGTCGGAACATCATCATGCTTAGAGACAGATTGTCATCGATACCGGTTTCAAAAAAAACTGCTTTTGCGTACCGTAGGTCATGCCCTGAGCATGAATCGTCACCATATTCAGCACATGCTCTTCCGAGCCAAGCACCTCAGTACGAATTTCTTCCAGCCATCTGATGATTAGGACGGAAATCGCCATCATCCCCCACACACAGGATAGGTTCCAAGCCGCGCCACAACGCTTTGCTTGCATCATGGGTAACGGGCATATGCGGAGGAGTGGGAAGCCCCCGCTTCTTCTGCTGCGGAATGCTCCTCCTCCATGCAGTCATCTTTTCAAAACCATCGGTGTTGTATAGGGTTACGGCATCCCCATAACAGTTCACGACACCGATAACCCTTGTGCGCTCTTCATTCGGTACCAATCGAATACGACGCGACTGCCAAGTCATTGCCTGAACAGGACCGGCAAAGCTGCTTTGATCATCCATGTCCGCAGAAGGAACCTCGTCCTTCTCCCATACCGGAATATCGTTCACATTGCCAAACAAACGATAATATTCCAAGTCATAGCGGTCGTCATACAGGACCCAATTGAGCATCAACGTCTCGAAGAGGTTCGCCCCTCCGCATACACACCGCCGATACCGCCAAGCCAACCGGTACCCAGAAGCCCTTGAGAGGGTATATCTTCCCCTTATTAATATGGGTGTTTCCCTTCACCGGAGTCTTAATGCCCGCCGTGTCAAACGACTGCAAAAAACACCAGCCACCGTGCAGCCTCCGGCAGAGAAAGCGTGTCCGTAGTCCCCAAACCACGCATCGCAAACAGATATTTTTTCGGGCTTAGGCATGTCCGCAATCATTTCGGAAACGGGATCATATTCTTTCTGCCCAACATATTCCAGTTCAGGAACCTGGAAGAAAGGCCTGTCCCCGAACAGGAAGAATCTATCTTTCCATTCGTTGAAATAGCCATCCAAGATATCCATATCGAAGTGCCCCGCGAGGAACACATCCGCCCACATATCCCGCATCTGTTCCTCGCTGGGATCTTCAACGCAATATGCGCGATACAGGATGCCAAGTGCTAACCGAAGCATAGTCATCGCCTGCTGAGGAATATCGCCTCGTATTCCCTTAATCTTCTGAGCATCCTCAAAAAGCTGCCGGAGCGACACTTCATCAGGATGCCCATCTACATAGGAAACCGGAATCCACCTATCATCGAGCAATGAGAAGTTTCCGTCCATTCCCCGTCTCCTTTACATATCAGCCTTGATCGCAGGTTCTTTTTAGAGAATATACTCAGAATCTACAAATGTCAACATAAAAGATTTTGTTTTTGTATTTTCCAAAGATGCAACGAGAAAGCACAAAATAGGCAATCCCGTTGATCCAACCCCGCAGATGCGGGGAACACTACGAATCCCAAGTCTTTTATGGGATCATCCCCAAATGAGGACATTTCAATTATCCTCTTTCTTCGCATATGTCAATCCACCACCACGCGAATACGAAATCGTATACCCGCACAACTCATCTGAGGACAAGTGCTTTTCCACATCCTCATGAAGGAACAAAGCAAGCTTTCCCGCAAGCCAAGGCGATTCCTGCCAATACACAGCCTCAGTCTCGCAGCCTTTCTCCAGAGCAGCAATCAACGTATCAATTCGCCCGTGCGCACACAACGCCACAGGCAATCTCACGGAGCATTGTGCTGCAACCTTAGCCACATCATCACAAGGAACTGTATCGACAGGAATAACTGCTCCTCGTTCTATGCCGTTACGCTTATCACCGATCCAAGGCAGCAAACACGCTCACCATCACGCTTGCAGAGCAATATCACTTCCACAGTATCCTGCGTATCTCTTACGGCACGTTGTCCCTTGTCATCATCAGCCTCATCGATCTGAGGAGAAAACCAGTCCACCAGCGAGCGTTTCCGATTCATGACAGCTACCGATTGAATGAGATAGCTGTGAGCATCTGCTCTCTTCTTCTCCTGCTTGTTCACTCGCTCCTCGCAGCCTTTGTCATATTGCATATTCCACGCCGTAGGCACGAGACTCCGAGCGTCATCGCCGTATGCATTCCTTACGGTACGAGCTATGTCCTTCGGCAAACATTGCGCGCAGAAAGCGGAAGAACCAGTCAATTCTAGAACCGCAAGCGATTCCATCAGAGAAGCCACGTCATATACCGCATCCACCCCCTTAGCGAACTCGGGACCATTGTCATTCCAGAATGCAATGCCTCGGAGCACGCCGCTCCCCGCAAGAGACTTGGACGGTCGAACTCGTTGTCACCACGCCTGTGACGATGTACCCTTCCAAGACGCTGCATAATTAAATCAACCGGCGCGATATCCGTCACCAGCGCGTCGAAATCAATATCCAACGACTGTTCCAGCACTTGTGTCCCAACTACGATCATGCGCTGAGGACGCCCGCCATTCCCCACAGTGCTATCCGGCCCTAGCAGCTGACGCAGTTCGGCTTCATTGGACATACGGTCAATATCCATGAACCGCGAATGCGTCAGCTTCACATACTCACTACCGAAATAATCACCTAGCAGTTTCGCCGCATGTTGCGCCCTACTGACCGTATCGCAAATCACTCCTACACAACCGCCATTTTCAAGCAGACGATCAAGTAAGCTAATCAGCGCTTCATCGCTGTCATCAACGATCTGGCAACGCACGTTCATTGATCTGCCAGAGGGTTTCACATCCATGTGTTTGATTTCAGTATCAGAAGTATATGTCAACACCGGATACGCAGACGAGACATTGCGGGCAGATGAATTTTCCTTTTCTTGAACCAATTTAGGTGCGTTGACGCATACCTTCTCAGTCTTCGCCGCAAGCTGCCTTCTTTTGAGTTCCCGAATTCCTCCATGCTTTGCTTCCGACGGAAGCTCAAGCTTGCTGTTCTTCCATCCTTTCAAGTATGCCTCCGCCATTTCCTCACGCTGGCTCTCCGGCAATGTTGCAGATAACAAAATGACCGGAGTTCGGGTACTACCAAGCCATTCCAGTGCCATCTTGAGATACTCGCGCATATATGCATCGTAAGCATGGCATTCATCTACGATGACAACCTTTGTTTGCCATCGCAAGTTGACGCAGCACCACATGCTTCATTTGCAGAGCGCCCATCAACATGATCGACTGTGCACACAAGAAAATTAGCGAGCGCTCCTTTCTTGCGCCCCCATAGCCAATCGGAGATAACGGTTTCAGGAGGAATCTCACCATGTTTCCTTGAGTAAGGTTCATCGGTATCATCCTGACTGAGCGAAGAGAAATGTCGACGTGAAGCTACGATAATGCCTTGGAAATCGTCATTGAGTTTCGCTTTGCCGTGTGCCAACCAAACCGTTTTCTCATCCGTAGAATCACGGGACGGCAAAGCATCCAGCCACCGATGCACTCGTGAGAACATGGCATCCGTGGTAGCCATCGTCGGCAACGCTACGCATATGCCGCCCCTGCCTGTACGCTGCGCTAGGATTTCTGCAGCGGCGAGGGCGGCCTCAGTCTTCCCTTCGCCCATGGGCGCTTCGATTATCAGCAATCCTGGATATCCGTATTACGAGCAACACGAACGGCTTGTTCTTGAACAGGACGCGGATGCGCCCCTTCGGGCAGTCTGAATCTAGTCGAGAAAAGATCTTGGCAGGATGACGGTATATCTGCCGGCTCCCACGCATGAGGCAATTGCACACACGCCCATGCGCGTTCTGCTCTTCTTTTCAGCCCCTGACCATGACTGAATATCATCGTATTCTCGCTCCGTCATGCCGAATGACTCCTCATCTTCCCACAGAGGATGCACTCGCACTAGGGGGAACATATCAGCATCACTGTCACTGGCAATCCAATCGGCCATAATGACCAAGCCTGTTGCAAGAACAGCGGACTGAGCGCTGAATCTCTTCTTAGAGAGCAATTCCACTCTTCATCCCCCATGCCAACGGTTCCGGCAATGAATTCTATAAGCTCATTCTGAGTTGTCTTCCATACTTCTGAGTCCAGACCGGATTCCGTTTTCCCCAATCTCGCGCTTTCAAGCTTGCTTTTATCCGGCGGAGTTCCGTGATGGCCTCCCACAACGCAAGCGTATTGCCTCGACTCTCTTCCACCCCATTTATGAACCAGCGAAAATACCTTTCGAGAATGACCTGCCCGGCAATAGGATGAGTGGGATGACTGGTGTCCCTAAGTCCCGCAATCATAGGAAGCCCTGCTTGCTCCGGCTTCCAGACAAGGCTTTCCGCATCGGGACCGAATGAAATGGGTTTCGCCTGAAACACAGGCGTCGCCTTGCCGATGTCATGCACACCGGCAAGGAAAATCATTAGTTTTCTTGCTAAATCGTCATCATTACCAAGGTCACGGGATATTATTGATTTCGTTCCATAAGGAACCCAAGTGTCCCAAATTCTCGCTGCCATCGCAGCCGAATCCGCCATGTGGACATATAGGGGCAACCATTCAGTATCATCCACTCGATTTGTTTTGCCCCAAAGCGATTTTGCACGGTCAGATAGTTCTATTTCTCCATCACACATAACATCCTCGTTTTCCACAGCACGACTCCGCAAAACAATCGTGCGCGCTTATCATGACATGCAATATACCGCATGCTAGCAGATCAACCCCTACGGATTGCTGTGTATATCCACAAATCACAAAAAGAAACACGCGTATGCATATTGCGGTGAGGAAAACAGCGAAAAACGGAACCGCGCGAGCGCGATTCCGGTGTGCGACTGCTTCTCAAATGTGTGCTTGACTCACATGGATGCTACTGAGGACCATTCGCGTAACGATCTGTTTCCACATGCGAGTCGTACGCGCAATGCGATCACATATGTAAAGTGCGCGCCGACATAAATTACATGCTTACGGATACAGATCAAGTCTGCAAGGCTTGAAGCCACGGGTTCACTGTAGCTTCATGTTTGAACATTTCATGGTCGATTGTTCAGTTCCGCCAAAAGACAGACAAAATACCGATAGAAGACCACCAAAAGACCATTTAAAAGGTCCCGAACCTTCTGGAATAATCCATCGGATTCGGGACCTATTATGCTAGCGACCGTTCAGCTGTCAGCCATCAGCCAAGCCACCTGTCAGCCCATTCAGGCCTTGGCAACCTCAACGTTCAGCTCATCGCCGGCCGTCACTTCGAAAGAGGTGGCGAGCGTTTCGGAAGAGACGAGTTTCTTGAACTGTTCGACCTTGGCCACGTCTTCGGCGGGCACAACGAGCTTCAGTGCGATGCGGTCGGAGATCTGCAGATCGGCGGCCTTACGGGCATCCTGCACGGCGCGGATCACGTCGCGGGCGTAGCCTTCGGCGATCAGATCGTCGTTCAGCTCGGTGTCGAGGATTACGAAGCCACCGGTCGGCAGTGCAGCACTTACAGAGTTGGCGGCCTCTTCGGCGTTCTTCTCCTCCACGCTGTTGATCAGCTCGTATTCGCCTTCCTCAAGCACGATCTCGCCGTTCGGCGTCTCGCATACCGGAGCGCCGTCTGCGTTCACATGCCATGCGCCGGACTTGGAGGCCTTGATGGCGAACTGTACGTCCTTGCGCAGGCGCTTGCCTGCCACGCGAGCGTTCACGCGCAGCTCGTTGATGATCTTCAAGCCTTGGGTTTCGGCATCTTCAAGCGTGCACAGTTCAACGTTCTTCACGTTCAGTTCGGACTTCAGGATCTCGTCGTATGCGGCCACGGCGACAGTGTTCTCCACCACCACGGTCAGCTTATGCAGTGGCTGGCGCACGCGGATCTGCTTTGTCTTACGCATAGACAGGGTGCCGGACACGACCTCGCGCACCTTCTCCATCGCGTCAACCAGAGCCGGATCGTCAACAAGCACACGGCCCAGTTCGCTCGCTTCGCCAGTCCGCTCGTCGGCAAGGAACGGCCAGTCGGCCAGATGCACGGATTCGCCACCGGTCAGACCACGCCACACGGCTTCCGCTTCCATCGGAGCGAGCGGTGCGATCACGCGCATGAATGCTTCAAGCACGGTGTACAGCGTGTTGAACGCGTTCGCATCCTCGTTCAGAAACGGTAACGATTGTTGCGGATATACCAGTTGGTGAGCATGTCGATGAAGTCGGACACGGCTTCGCATGCGTCAGAAATCAGGAAGTCATCCAGCGAATGCTGCGTCTTTTCAATCAGTCGGCGGGTACGCGCCAGCAGATAACGATCCATTTCCGGCAGTGCGGCAACCTCATCGGCACGCAGCGCACGAGCATCGAAACCAGCACCATTATTAGCAGCGTTCGCATACAGGGTGAAGAAGTAGTACGAGCTCCACACCGGCAGCATGACCTGGCGAACGGTGTCGCGAATGCCATCGGCAGTCACGATCAGATTGCCGCCGCGCAGAATCGGCGAGCTCATGAGGAACCAGCGCATGGCGTCGGAACCGAAATCGTTGAACACTCCGTTCACATCCGGGTAGTTGCGCAGATGCTTCGACATCTTCTGGCCGTCGGAGCCAAGCACGATGCCGTGGCAGATCACGTTCTTGAACGCCGGCTTGTCGAACAGGGCGGTCGCCATGATGTGCTGCACGTAGAACCAGCCACGAGTCTGGCCGATGTATTCCACAATGTAATCGCACGGGAAATGCTGTTCGAACGTTTCCTTATTCTCGAACGGATAATGGTACTGGGCGAAGCTCATGGAACCGGATTCGAACCAGCAGTCCATCACGTCGCTGATGCGGCGCATGTGGCTCTTGCCAGTCGGATCATCGGGTTGACGCGGGTCAGCTCATCAATGTACGGGCGGTGCATGTTGACATTGCCCTCATGGTCGCGCGGATAGTCACCGAAGTCGGCCTTCAGCTCGTCCAACGAACCGTACACATCCACGCGTGGATACTTCGGATCATCGGAAACCCACACCGGAATCGGCGAACCCCAGAAACGGTTGCGGGAGATCGACCAGTCACGGGCGTTGGCCAGCCACTTGCCGAACTGGCCGTCCTTCACATTGCCCGGAATCCAGTTGATTTCCTGGTTCAGTTCGAGCAGACGATCCTTGATCTTGGTGACGGACACGAACCACGAGCTCACCGGCTTGTAGATGAGCGGCGTGGCGCAACGCCAGCAGTGTGGGTAAGAGTGTACGTAGCTCTTCTCCTGGAAGAGAATCGCGCGCTGGTCTTCCGGAATACGCTCCAGAGGACCGTCGCCGGCACGCAGGTTACGCAGGATCGGCTTGTTCGCATCGAACACGTACATGCCCTCGTAGTCCGGGCACAGCGCGGTGAACTTGCAGCCCGCGTCGAGCACGTCAACGCTCTTGATGCCCTTGGCGTTGAGCGTGTTCATATCGTCCTCGCCGTACGGAGCCTGGTGCACGAGACCGGTACCCTCAACGGTATCGACATAGTCGGCGGTGAAGATCTGATAGCCTTCCGGACCCGGAACCTTGCCTTCGACGGCGTTCTCGTCGCCTGCGAAGTACGGGAACACCGGGTAGTAGCGCCAGCCTTCCATCTCGGCACCCTTGAGTTCGCGCACGATCTCATAGTTGTCGCCGAGTTCCTTGGCGTAGGAGCCGAGCAGTGGCTTGCCCAGGTAGAACTTCTTGCCCGCGAACTTGCCTTCGGTCGGACGCACTTCACATAGTCGATGTCTGCGCCGACCGATGGCGAATTGGTGGGAACGGTCCACGGCGTGGTGGTCCAGAACACCGCATAGGCGTCTTCCTCGTCGCGCAGCTTCACGGCCACGGACACGGTGGTGTCCTGACGATCCTGATACACGTCGGCGTCCATGCGCAGCTCGTGCGCGGAAAGCGGCGTCTGATCCTTCGGACAGTACGGCAGCACGCGGTAGCCCTGATACGCAAGGCCCTTGTCGTACAGCTGCTTGAACGCCCACATCACGGATTCCATGTATGGAATGTTCAGCGTCTTGTAGCCATGCTCGAAATCGACCCAACGTGCCTGACGGTGCACGTAGTCCTTCCACTCGTTGGTGTACTTGAGCACGGAGGCGCGGCAGGCATCGTTGAACTTGTCGATGCCCATTTCCTTGACCTGATCGACCGAATCGATGCCCAGTTCCTTCTGGGCTTCAAGCTCGGCCGGAAGACCGTGCGTGTCCCAACCGAACACACGGTTGACCTTGTGGCCCTTCATGGTCTGGTAGCGCGGAATCACATCCTTGGCGTAGCCGGTCAACAGGTGGCCGTAATGCGGCAGACCGTTGGCGAACGGCGGTCCGTCGAAGAAGACGAATTCGTTCTGGCTGTGATCGCCGGAAGGACGGCGTTCAATGGACTTCTGGAAAGTATCGTCCTTCTCCCAATAATCAGGACGGATTCTTCCAGCTTCGGAAAACTGGGGTTAGGTGCCACATTAGCGCTCTGCTCACCCGCAGCTGCCTTCGGATACACGTTGTGTTCGCTCACCGTATCTCCTCGTAGGTTCTTACTACTTGTCTCCTACGAGGACGATGACTATAGCGCCTGCTGGACGCCGCCACCGCGGTACCACCTCGTTTGCCATGCTTTTGTTACGCGCACGACCGCTCGTATGTTCGGCTATTCGGGCCTTCCCGCCGGGTCTAATAAGTCGCTGACACGACCGTTCTTCCGGAAGCTCCCCGCTGATAACGGATCACCGCTCGCATTTCGGTTGCCACTATAGCATGCAGCGCGAACTATTTTCGCCTGTTTTGCATGATTATGGACGATTCACAATGGGCTTCATAGACGATTCACGATAGGTCTTATACAGGATTACCTACAACAGAAATGCCGATACTGACAGCCCATCAGTATCGGCATTGCAAACGTATTTTCAATATGTATTTTTAGAAAATACTATGTTCGATCATTCGGAGATTTCACCAGCGGCAAGCTTGGCTTCGAGCTCCTCGACGATCTCGTCGTGCATCTTCTCGGTGATCTTCACCTTGAAGAGGAACACGATCAGGCTCAGCACGATGATGCCCAGCGGCACGTAGAACGCGCAGACCTTGAACATGCCGATGTTCGCGGCGGTCATATCCGCGGCGGTTGCGTCACCGATCATGCCTGCGGCTACAGCGATGAAGCCGACGATACCGTTGGAGCATGCGCCTGCGATCTTGTCGAGCATCGGGCGGACGGACAGGGTGACGGCCTCGTTGCGCTTGCCGTTCTTTAGCTGGCCGTATTCGATGGAGTCGGTCAGCGACAGGATGGCGGTCATCTGAATGAAAGTCTGCGGCAGGTAGAAGAAGACCAGACCGACGATGACCATTGCCAGATTGCTGGAGCCGACGGCGAACAGCAGGTAGCCGACGATCATGAGCACCATGCCACCCAAGTACAGGTAGCGGCGCGGAATGCGCTTGTTCAGGATCGGGTACAGCGGGCCATAACCAAGCCGGTGATGACCGGGATGACGCCCACGATGGGTATGCGGCGGTGTTGTCGAGGATGTACTTGAACAGATACATGAGCACGCCGGTGGTGGCCACGTTGGCGATGGCGTACAGCAGGTAGCTCAGGGCAACCCACAGCAGCTGATCGTTCTGGGCCAGAGCCTTGAAGGCCTGCAGCGGGCCGCCGTTGTCTTCGGCCTTGGCACGCAGCGTGGTGGTGCTTTCCTTGGTGCCAAACGCCACGGAGCACACGGTGAGGATGCCGAGGATGGCCACGATGATGGCGAAGCAGGTCCAGCCGGACTGGCTTTCGACGTACTTGCCGGTGAACACCCAGCTGAAGTAGGTGACGATCGGGATGACCACGATGGTCAGACCGTTGTAGCCGATGGAGCCGCCGAAGGAGCCGAGTGCGGTGTAGGTGGAGCGCTCGTGGGAGTCGGAGCTCAATGCAGGGATCATACCCCAGTAGGAGATGTCACGCAGCGAGTAGAACACGTCGAGCACAATGAAGGTGATGACGAACAGCACGATGAACAGGGTAGTATTCACGTTCACCAAACCGAACAGACCAGTGTAGACGAGCACCAGCAGGATGGCGGAAACGGTACCACCGATGAGCTGCCACGGCTTGAAGCCACCCCACTTGGTGTTGGTGTTGTCGATGATGTTGCCCAGCAGCGGGTCGATGAAGATTTCTGCGATACGAATCACCACGACCAGGCCGGTGATGATGCCAATCAGCTTGGTGGCGACGCTCTTATCGACGCCAGAGAACAGCGAGCTCGTCACGTAGACGATGAAATAGGTGCTCAGTGCGTTGTAGAACGCGGACTGGCCGACGTTACCGAACGAGTACGCCACGCGAGACAAGAGGTTCCCGCCTTTGGAACCGTTGTTGCCATTTCCCATCTTTGCTTCTCCTTAGAAGTCAGATACAGGTCCTTCTTTGACCTAACTATCAGTATATCCCCTTACCTGTAGTTAGTAAAATTTATCACTGAACATATCGCCTATCGGCGTGTCATATTTTGTGAGCTTCTGTTCGAAAGATAGCCAAAAACGTTATTTTTTCGCCATTTACATAACAAAATAGGCAAACTGTCGCATTATCTTGTGGCAGCTTTTACCAAAATCGATATTTACGATATGCAAAAGCTTTCACGTCGAAACGAAACCAAGCCAATCTGGAAATAGCCCGATTACTATACAGAAGTAAAGAAATAACCGCTATTTTGCCGGCACAAAACTATCGCGCACCACCAGCGACGTCGACAGGTACGCATGCTGACGAATCGTGCGTTTGCCGGAAATGGCATCACCCAACATCAGCGTCGCCACGCGCGCAAGCTCGTTCTGATCGATGGAGAATGTGCTCAACGGCGGCGAGGTCAACTGCGAAATCGTTTGATTGTTAATGCTGATCACGCTGATATCGCGCGGCACCAGCACGCCAACCGCATTGAACGCCTGCAGCACGCCAACCGCAATCACATCGGCAGCTACGATCACGGCATCAGGCAGCACACCATTATGATCGCGCACGAATTGCTCCCCCAACGCACGGCCGTTGCTCACGGTGAACAAGCCGTCGGAATACACCAATCCGTCGGATTGAATACCGAAACGCCTTGCCTCACGACGGAAATATGTGGCGCGATTCTCCTCATCGACCTCATAAAAGTTCATCAGGCAGCCCTTGCCTCCGATGAATCCAACGCGCTTCATGCCCTTGGCAGCACAGGCCGCGACCGCATCATGCATGGTCTGCTGCAAATCAGGCTGCACGGAATCAAACAGATTCGGCGCCGGATTCACGTCAATGAACACGCCATACGGCATGGCCCTATGCAGCCGCTCCAAGTCTTCCTCGCTGATCTGGTCGGCGCCGATCGCCATGAACCCGTCGAATTTGGAACTGCGAGCGATCATATCGTCGAGATTGTGGAACACCGTCATTTCCATGCGTTGCTGTTCCGCATTGCGTTCGAGCGCTGAACGCAAATCGGTGAAATAGGAGTCCCGCAACGCCTCGTCGGACTTTTCATTGTCAAGCAATGCAACCTCATGAGGGATGACGATGCGCTTGGTCTGCACGCTATAGCCGAGGTCCTCGCTCGCCTGAATGATCTTGCGACGAGTCTCTTCACGCACCGATAGGGTGGGATCCCCGTTCAGAAGTCGAGACACCGTAGCCTGAGAAAACCCGGTACGTTGCGCAATCTCTTTAATCGTCGCCATGTCTCGCTCTCCAATTTAGTAAATCGTTTACCCATGAAAGGATAACCTATTATTGACATAACGACAAACCAAGCGAGATTTGTGCAACGATTACGCAAGCCAATTATAATCGCTGCTCATGCAGCAGTCTCATGAACGTATGACGGAACCGCCTTCACGGAAGGCGGGCTGGCCGCAGCCGAATACCATGCATGGCAAGACAATAAGAAATCCCTCGCTTCAAAATCGCAATTTCAAAGCAAGGGATTTTCCAGAGGATCCATGCCGTTCAAAGCCACCGGCCATAAGGGCGGTATCAGCCGACAGGGATCGAAGCGCGGCTAGTGTAGAACGCTAGCGCGTGCTCGCATCGCTCCAATTCAGGAGACTATTAGATTATTCGAGTTCTACGGCACCTGTGTAGAGCTGGTAGTATTCGCCCTTTTGCGCGATGAGCTCGTCATGCGAGCCGCGTTCGATGATACGGCCATGGTCGAGCACCATGATCACGTCGGAATTGCGCACGGTGGACAGGCGGTACACCTGCTACGAGACACCGCGTCAACCGCGAGCGAAGCGGCCTGCGCCCGTGGTTTTTACGTCGGCAAGCCATTTCATCTGAGTGTTCCGCAAGCGCACGGAATCCACACTGCAGCAGTGGCACAAACTGCAGGACGGTGAGGAGCACATCTGAACAAACGAAACCCGGGCGGCGTGTAGCGTGAGACTTCGATCAGCCTTCCATATCCTCCAAAGCGACGCCCTTCGTTTCCTTGACGAACTTGAGCACGAAGAAGAAGGAAACCAGTGCGAAGAAGGCGAACAGGCCATACACCAAGCCAACGTTGATGCCAAGCAGAACCGGGAAGCTGACGGTAACGATGAAGTTGGAAGTGTATTGCACTGCAGTACCCACCGACATGCCGGCGGAACGCATGGAGTTCGGGAACATTTCGGCAAGCATGCCCCAAGAAACCGTGCCCCAAGTCAGGCCGAACGCCACCACAAACGCGTTGGCGAACACAAAGGGCGAGAGGGCCGGTGACCGCGCCGAGCGAAGGAGCGCCGTTCCCCATCGGAGCGGTACCGAACAGCACCGCCAAACCACCTTGGGCCACGACCATGCCGATGGATCCGGCGAGCAACATTGGGCGGCGGCCAACGCGATCAACCAGGAAGGTGCCGCCGATGGTGGCTGCGATGTTGATCAGCGATGTGATGGCGGTGATGGTGAAGGAGTCTTTTCAGTGAAGCCGACCGCACCCCACAGCGTGTTCGAATAGTAGAAGATGACGTTGATGCCGGTGAACTGGTTGAGAATCATGAATCCGATGGCAACCCACACGACTGGCTTCAAACGGCCAAGCGGGGTGACCAGGTCACGGAACGACGGCTTGTGGTCGATGCCGATGGAGTAGCGGATGCGGCCAATCTGATCGGAAATCGGAGTTGGGTCAACGCTGATGCGTTCCAAAATGGCTGCGGCCTGCTCGTCTCGATGTTGGGCAACCAAGTAGCGTGGAGATTCAGGGATGGTCATGGCCAGCAGGAAGTAAACGATCGATGGGATGCCCATGCACAGGAACATCCACTGCCACGTTTCGAGCGGACCCATGAATACGCTGGCGCCACCGGAAATATGCACCAGAAGCGCGTTGACCAGCAGTGAGATGAAAATACCCACGACGATGCCGAGCTGCTGGAATGCTCCAAGCACGCCTCGCTCGTCGGTCGGCGCGATTTCAGCGATATACACCGGCGCGACCATGGCCGCGACACCTGCCGCGAAACCACCGATAATACGGAATGCGACCAGCACCACAATATTGGGAACAATGGCACAACCGATGCTGCAAATCAGAAACAGCACCGCCGCGATCTTCATCATCGGCACACGACCGATTTTGTCGGAAATACGCCCCGCAAGCAGAGCGCCGATGCCGCCGGAAATCAACGCCGACCCCACAGCCAAACCAAGCAGTGCGTCACCCGTGGCGAATTCGGTTTTGATGGCGTTGGTCGCTCCGTTGATCACCGCCGAATCGTAGCCGTAGAGCAGACCACCAAGAGCTGCGATCAAAGCAAGCTTACGGCACAGGTTCTTACGGGTCTTGATGGTACGCTCGTCAAGAGGCGTACCGGCTGCGCTTGAAATTGCAGAAGACATGATTATCCCTTCTTCCTTGAAGTTGGAGTTTGTAATGCAGATAAAAAGCCGATTCGGAAAATCCGAAGTTCAGGTTGGAGAAAAACATGAACGAAGAGAGATTCGAAAAACTTCCGAACCGGCAAATTCGTGACTTACCTCAGCAGGGTTTCCCTGCGGGCAATGAGTGCGTCAATGGCCTCCACGCCATCGAGCACGGTGAACGTAACGGTTTTACGTTCCGCAGACTGCGAGCAAGCATGTGCAGATTGCCGCGTTCCTCATGCCAGCCTCGACCGTACACCTTGGAATTGAGGGTTCGAGCCCGACCAACGTAGTCGCCCGATCCCATGGATTTCCATTCCATGAAATGCGGGAAATCAGCCACATTGAAGTCGATGACCACACCCAAGCCAAGTTCGCGGTTGATCACGGCGGCAAAACTGTTGCCCTGCTCGTCGGCGGCCAAATCGTGAATGTACACGCTTTTCCGGCTTGTTATCTTCGGAGCGCCAATCTCGTTCCACGCGGTGGTGTCGGCAGCGGTGGTATCGTCACGCGGCGTAACGTTCC
>VOFB01003724.1_pt1 | contig 37206 bp, 39 predicted proteins | sample 5384141 | NCBI WGS metagenome assembly VOFB01 (sample SAMN12384721, study PRJNA508395) | human gut metagenome | isolation source: healthy gut A | host: Homo sapiens
CCCGAGCAGACCAACTGGATGAGCGCCACCGTGGAGACTTTGGACCAGAAGATCATCCCCTATATCAAGAACATCTGCAAGCGCGACCCGCTTCCACCGGCCATGTGGTCACCGGCGGCATCGTCACTGTCAAGGACTCCCAATGGCTGCTGAGCTGGACCTTCAACCGCCAGCCCCAGTTCCGCGACCAGCCCAAGGACCACTGCCTGGTGTGGGTGTACTCCCTGTTCACCGACAAGCCCGGCGACTATGTGAAAAAAGCCTATGCGGGCGTGCACCGGTAAAGAGATCTGCATGGAGTGGCTCTACCACATCGGCGTTCCCGAGGATCAGATCGAGGATCTGGCGTCCAACAGCGCCAACACCGTACCCGTGATGATGCCCTATATCGATGCGTTCTTCATGCCCCCGCGCCTACGGCGACCGGCCCAATGTGGTGCCCGACGGCAGCGTGAACTTCGCCTTCCTCGGTCAGTTTGCCGAGACGCCCCGCGACACCATCTTCACCACCGAGTATTCCATGCGGACCGGCATGGAGGCCGTCTACACCCTGCTGAACGTGGACCGCGGCGTGCCCGAGGTCTGGGGCAGCGTCTATGACGTCCGCGACCTGCTGAACGCCACCGTAAAGCTGCGGGACGGCAAGAAGGCCACCGACATGGAGCTGGGCCTGATGGAAAAGCTGGCCGTCAAGAAAGCCCTCAGTAAGATCGAAAACACCGATATCGAAAAGCTCCTGGAAGGAATACCACGTCATCTGACAGCCCCAGCATCACCCCCAAAAAGAAAGACCGGCTCTCGCCGGTCTTTCTTCTTTATTCTCATGCGTCGGCGGGGTAGGACCGCCGCGGGAGAAACTCAGTTCTCGCGCTTTTTAGCGGTCCACGCCATACCGGTCACGGACAGCACCGCCGTCACGGCGTAGATGCCCATGCCCGCGTCGAAGGTCTTGGGGCTGGTCTTGCCCTCGTCCTTCTTGGTATCGGTAGTCGTGGTGGAGTTGTAATAGTAGCGCGGCGCGGCCTTGACCGTCACGGTGCAGGTCACGGTCTTGCCACCGGCAGTCGCGGTGATGGTCGCCGTGCCCTCGGCCTTGGCGGTAACAATACCATTAGCATCCACCGTAGCAACCGCATCATTGCTGGAAGTCCAGGCCACGGCCTTATCGGTGGCATTATCCGGCGTAACCGTGGCAGTCAGCGTCAGCGTCTTGCCCACCTGCAGCTCGGCACTGGTCTTGTCCAGTCCCACACCGGACACCGGCATAGTCACAGTCCAGACCTTGATATTGCCGGTACCGTCATAAGACACCTTTGCACCGCTTACCAAATAATTTTTAATTTCATCTTCTCCCCAAACGGTATTGCCGCCGCTCTTGCGCAGGTCCTTAAACGTACCCGCCTCAATTTTCAGGCCGTTTCTCTCGTTTTCTTCAATAGTAAACTTATAAGTACCGCCCTTGATAAGGGTCTCAGAATTCTGTACCAGGACAAATTTACCGGCTTCCATATTGCAATTCAGCACCAGCTTGCCATAGTTGGTCAGCGCCGCAGAGGGCTTTGCGTCCCCGGTGATGGTAAGGCTGCCACGATTCTGTGTTTCGTTCCCGATATTGCCGCCGTTGATAACGACATTTGCACCGGCTTCAATGTACAGATGCGGGTAAGATTCATGTTCGCTGCCGCCAAGTGTCACATCCTCGGCAATGACCAGCCGCTTCGCACCGGATACCACTCCCGTATTGGCATTACCGGCAGCCGTCAGCGCCACCCTTTTTGCACCGGATTCAATTGCGACCCAACCAACGATGCCGCCTGCATCCATGTTGTGGTTAGTTGCGCCAGTCACGACCTCCACACCGCCGCTATTTTTGCAGCCGCCGATCGTCCCTGTTCTATCCGCATTACTATCACCACCGACGCCGCCAACGATACCGCCAGCAGCACCCTTAGCGGTCACATCCGCAGTGTTTACACACTCGCTGATAGTAAAGGCCGCACAGTTAGTCCATGCAACAATACCGCCTGCACCATAGGTTGCAGTCGCCCCCGAAGTCACGCTGCCGCTATTTGTGCAGTTCAGCACCTGCGTCTTGAGTTCGATCAAATTTATGATACCGCCCGCTCTGTCGCCGGTGGACTGTATGGGGCCGTAGTTCTTACAATTTTGAATGGTCGCTTCACCGCTGCCCTTGGTAATGACAACGATACCCGCTGCCTTCCTATTGCCGGTAACCGTCGCCTTGTTGACGCAGTTCTCCACCGTACCGCCGTCCATTCTCGCCACGATACCGGCCACATCCGCGCCGGTAATAGTGCCGGCCACCGTCAGGTTCTTGATAGTCGCGTCCTTAACCGCGCCGAAGAAACCGGCGTAGCCGTCGAAAGCGGGATCGAGATCACTTTTGATGCCATTGATAGTCACCGTCTGGCCGTTGCCGTCAAAGGTACCGGCAAACTTGTTGTCGCTGCCCTTTTGTCCGATGGGCGTCCAGTTCGTCACATTGATGCTCGCGCCCAGCTTGAAATACTTGCCGCTGTACACCGTACCACTATTCACATCCATGGCCAGCTTATTCAGCCCCGTCTCAGTCGTGATCACATACGGGTCAGCCTTCGAACCGGAGCCTGTCCAGTCTCCCTCTGCCGCCCATGCGCTCGTACACAGGCTCAGCGCCATGACCAGCGCCAGAATGGTTGCCAACAATTTCTTCATGTCTCAAACCCCATTTGTTTTAGATTTCCGCAGGACGCATCGTTTTAAGATCGTTAAAACGCAAATGCAGAAGGTACCTCTGCATTTGCGTTTTAAGATCGTTAAAACGCAAATGCAGAGGTACCTCTGCGGATAGTCAGATTATAGCACAGTCACACCGTTTGTCCAGCCTTTTGTGGAAAATTTCCGTTTTTTTGCCATTTCCGGTAATGGAAATCGTGCAAAACACCCCTGACGCCCAAAAAGAGACGGCAGTGCCGTCTCTTTTTGTGTTCAGTTATACTCCCGCACCACGGCGGTGACCTTGCCCAGCAGCGTGGCCTCGCGGCCGTCGATGGGCCGGTAGTTCTCGTTCTCCGGCAGCAGCCACACCTCGCCGTTCCGGCGGCTCAGCCGCTTCACCGTGGCCTCGTCCCCCAGCAGCGCCACCACGATCTCGCCGTTGTGTGCCGTGGGCTGGCGGTGCACCACCACCAGGTCGCCGGGCAGGATGCCTGCGTTCAGCATGGACTCGCCCCGGACCCGCAGGGCAAAATACTCCCCCTCGCGTCCGCCGGTGTCGAAGGTCAGATAGTCCTCAATGCACTCCTCCGCCAATATGGGGCTGCCCGCGGCCACGCTGCCCACCACGGGGATGCGGTCCGCCGCCGGCGCCGCCTCCTCCTGTACCGGCGCGCCGTCAGGCATTTCCCCCTGCATGGGCTGCGCCAGCGTCAGGGCCCGGCCCTTGCCGGCCCCCTTGGTCAGCACGCCCAGCTCCTCCATATGCTTCAGGTGGAAATGCACCGTGGACGGCGATTTCAGTCCCACCGCCTCGCCGATCTCCCGCACCGAGGGGGGATACCCCTGCTCCCGCAGTGCCTGGGCGATGTAGTCGTAGATCTTCTGCTGCATTCTGGTCATCTTCGCCATAGCCATGCCCCTTTCACGCGCCCCGTGTCGGCGCAGGTCCGTTTTTTGTATGTGCGCCGCGTCCGCTGTTCTTCCGGCTCTATTATATCACACCCTTTCGCGCATTGCAACATTTGTTCTATTTCTTTTTGCAGTTTTTTCTGAGGCTGCAGCAAAGACGACCGTGAAGTAATACAAAAAGCAATGAAAGAAATCCCGTTTCAACGGGCATTTCACTCTTGACAAGGACCGACGGTATATAGTATAATGATTTTCGCTGACACGGTGACATAGCCAAGTGGTAAGGCAAGGGTCTGCAAAACCCTCATTCCCCGGTTCAAATCCGGGTGTCACCTCCATAAAGAGTTACCGGTATAGATGCGTCTGGCGCAAAGCCAGGCGCATCAACCGTTTCCGGGCTTTTTCGAGCCCGGATTTCTTCTTTTGAACCATAGATTTTTATGGAGGTTTTGGAGCAACTGACCGGATTTGAACTGGAGGATCTCATGTCTTGGACATTTTCTAACCTCCAGCGCCCTTTTAGAGAGGACTTTTCTCTCGAAAAAAGCGGCATCATCGCAGAAAAGAATCACAAATATTTGGGCGTCGTTTTGTCGGCTTTGACAGGCCGAAAAAAGCGGCGCCCTTTTTCAATTTCTAAAAGGGCGCTGGCTGCAGCGTCTGAAACGGCAGGCCGGAGATGACGTCTCCGACCTTATTTTTTTACAACAGGAGGATCGCTCACATGGACACCCAAAACACAAGTCGTCAGTTCCGCTACCTTGAAGAAGTCCGTATGTGCGGCAGACGGATTGCTCCGGCGCGTTTATCCTGCTCAATGCTTCACTCAGCTCTGATTCCCGCCGTGGATTCCCATGCCGGACTGTATGTGCAGCGCGGCAACGCCGAGCACACCACCGGAGACCTGCTGCTTTATCGCGGCATGGCGGACATCGGGCGACGGCATAAGGTAATGCCTCACCGGAAGTGGGCGCAGGAATTTGACCTGTCGAGCTCCCCCGGCCTTGCGGAGCATCTGGAAAAAGCGTCTGCGCCCATAGAGCGCAGCTGCCGCACCACAGAGTTCATCACCCTGCCCGGTACCACAGAGCAGGCAATCCTTCTGACCGTCCCCATAATCGGCACGGACGGCACGGTATACGGTCTGTGCGGCTTTTCCGTCAATCAGACCTACTTCTTGGCGCACCACACACAGCCGGCCGGCATTGGCAGCCTTGCCTGTGTTCTGTCGGATGCCGCGGAGGGGCTGGATGTTCAAAAAGGGCTTCTGACCTATCCCACAGACGACTTCTGTTTTGTGCCGGATGAGCTGCTGGAAAAAAGGAGCCTGCGCGGTGAGCTTACCGCTTTTGTAGGGTCGGAGCTTTCCTTTGTCGGCATTTCAGAGCCGTTTACAGTGGCTGTCGGGGATGAGGTGCCTCACGATCTGACAGTGCTGATCTCAAAAGCCGCCTATGACCGTGCCATGTTGAAAAGCGGGATAGAGATCGCCGCCTTGCTGACGCTGCTGGTACTTTTTGCCGTGGGCTGCTGCCTGTTCTATACCCGCCGCTATTTCAGACCCATACTGGAGGACATCGATCATGTCACTGTGGCGGGCGGTGAGGAGGGAAAGCCCATCTTTGAGGAGCTGCTGCCCATCTCCGAGAAGATGCGATCCCATGAGGAGGCTGTGACCGCTCTGAAGGCGGAACGGCAGGATGCCCAGGACAGAGCCGAGCAGCTTTTAGGCGAAAAGCTGGGGCTTGAAGAGCAGGTAGAGGGTATGCAGGGGCAGCTGGACGATTCCCTTGCGGAGATCCGTCGTTTGGCGCACCTCGGAAAGAAGGAGCTTGATCCGGCTGACTATGATAAATTCTTAAAGGGCTACGCCAAGCTGAGCACAAAGGAGCTCGAAATATGCGAGGCTCTTGTCAGCGGCCTGAGCACCCGCCAATGTGCGGAGCAGATCGGCTGCGCCTCCAGCACCGTAGATACATACCGCAAGAGGGTCTATGAAAAGACCGGCATCCACAAGGTGCGGCAGCTTCAGCTCTGCGTTGCGCTCATGCGGACGGAACAGCAGGAGTCGGAAACACAGAAAGAATAATGACGGCAATGGCGGCGGCGCATCTCTCCACAAGGTGATGTGCCGCCGCATACTTTTCTGTAACCATCAAATCTAAGTGCGCGTAAATCCCAAGGCTGGCAGGTCAGATGTAAGCGTCAAATGCGTGTGAAAATGGACCGTACTCGTTGAGTCGGTCCATTTCAAATCAGAAGCTCCCTCTTCAATTTTTGAAACTGCAAAAGTCTCCGCACAAGGCAAATCTTTACGCTTCAGAATTGGCGCTACAGTCACGCCCACCGGCGAAACGCACTACGAGATACGGGCGCCCGACATCGATGTAACGGTGAATCCGGCCGCCGGCGACAGTCTTGACACCGTCGCGCTTACGCTGCCGTATGCGGACACCGGCAAGCACGCCTATACGCCGGACTGGTCGAAGCTTCCCAGCGGGCAGACTTGAAACTACAGTAGCTCGCCCAACGTCAGTGAAGGCTCGAACGCAAAGCTTACTACATTCTGCTGGCAGAAAGACGCTGGTGGACGCGGAACTGCCGCCCTACGCGGTAACGGCGCTGATAAGCTACACCGGCACCGCGGCGCTGCTGCGCCGCCGCAAGCGTGAGGCCTGACGCGGCACCGCAGAAAACAGGAAACACCACCCAATGGGTGGTGTTTTTTTCGGCGGAACAAGCAGGCACCCCCGGTAGTCCGGGGGTGCTTTTTATTGCTTTCGCGCGGTGATATAGTCGTCGCCGGGGCGCCAATAGGGACAGGATCGGGTATCGGCGGCCAGGAAACGGGCCAGCTCGTCCTCGTCCAGATCCATGTCACAGATATAATCGTCGTAGTCCTCGTCATAGACGTACCACACGCAGGTCTCACACTTGTCCATCATACGTCCTCCACCAGCCGGTGGCTGTCGAATTTGCAGAAGCGGTAGTAGATGAGCGTGGCCACGCTGCACACGAACCAGCCGGCGGGGTAGCTCATGGCGATGGGAATGATCTCGTTGGAGACATAGTTGGCCACGATGTAGAGGTATATCTGGCGGAAGACCACGAAGGAGCCCAGCATGATCCACATGGGCACCTGGCTGTTGCCCGCGCCGCGGAGGGCGGCGGAGTAGATCTGGTTGATGCAGAAGAAGAAGTAGAAGGGCGACAGCAGCCGCAGCAGCAGCGCGCCGTAGGACACCACCTCGGCCTTGCTGTTGAAGAACGCCGTCAGGTCCGGGGCCAGCAGCAGTACCGGCACCAACAGCACCGCCGTGACGGCGAAGGACAGGTACAGCGCCGTGCGGACGCCCTTCTTGGCCCGGGCCGTGTCGCCCACGCCCAGGTTCTGGCCCACGAAGGTGGTGCCGGCCATGGCGATGGACTGGACCGGCAGGATCACCAGCTGGTCCACCTTGGTATAGGCCGTCCAGCCGGACATACAATCCGGGCCGAAATAGTTGATATAGCCCTGGACGAACACGTTGGAGAAAGCGGTGATGGCCATTTGCAGGGCGGCGGGTATACCCACGGACACGATCTGACGGAGGACGGACCAGGTCATACGCAGGGCGCGGAGCTCCACGCGGATACAGCCGGCGGCGCGCATGAGTACCCAGATGGTCAGTGCGGCGGACACCGCCTGAGCGATGATGGTGGCGTAGGCCACGCCCTCCACGCCCATGCCGAATTTCAGCACGAAGAGCAGGTCCAATCCCGTGTTCAGCACGGCGGACACCAGCAGGAAGTAGAAGGGGCGGCGTGAATCGCCCACGGCGCGGAGGATGCCGGAGCCCATGTTGTAGAGCAGCAGTCCCATGACGCCGGCGAAGTAGATGGTCAGGTAGGTGGTCTGCTCCGGTGCCACCTCGGCGGGGGTCTTCATCAGGCGGAGCATCAGGGGCGTCATGGCGATGCCGGCGGCGGTGAAGACCGCGCCCATCAGCAGCGTCAGCACCAGGGAGGTGTGGACCGCCTGACGGACCTTATCCTCGCGGCCGGCGCCGTAATACTGGCTGATGACCACGCCGGCACCGCTGGACAATCCCAGGAAAAAGCCGATAAGCGTGTTGATAATAGGGGTGACGGTACCCACGGCGGAAAAGGCCTCGTTGCTGACGTAGTTGCCCACCACCCAGGTATCCACCATGTTGTAGAGCTGCTGAAAAAGATTGCCCACCATCAGCGGCAGGGCAAAGTTGATCAGATGCTTTGTGATGCTGCCCTTGGTCATGTCCACGTCATAACGGGCGGCGCGGTGGTGGGTGTGGAAATGCAGATGCAGATGGCTGGAATGGCGCATGGAGGCTCTCCTTGTAACATACTTCTTTACAGGAATTTTACCATAATACCAGCCGGGGCGCAACAGGGAGAATGCCGGTTTTTCGGCGCAGACAGCGCCGCAGAATGGGCGGGAATGGACGGAGGAAGCGCGTTATTCCGGGAATTCCGTCCGGTCCGCCGGACGCATGATGGACACTTCGTAGGCAGTGCGGTCGGTGGTGACGCCGTTCTCCGTTTTGGAGTAGACACGGCTCTGGACCCGCCCCTCGGCGGTGAGCCGGGCGCCGGTGTGCAGCAGGGACACCTGCTGAGCCACGGCGCCCCAGGCGATGCAGGGCAGATAGTCGGCGCGGCCGTAGCGGCGGTTCACCGCCAGGATCATGTCGCATATCTCGCGGCCAAGGGGCGTACGGCGGAGGGCGGGCTGCTTGCACAGCACGCCGCTGAGGAAAATGCGGTTCAGCGGTTCGCCGGCGTCATGGGTCAGCGTCTGGGCGAAGGTGGAGATGACCAAACGGCTGCCCTGGCCGCTTTTGTTGTTGAAGGAACGCAGCTGGCCGGTGATATGTACGCCGTCGCCGGGGGACACCGGCGTCAGCAGCAGAAGCGGCCGGGGGACGATGACGGGCAGCTTGTCCGCCTGACCGGACAGGCGCAGGACGGACAGGGTAAAGCGGTAGAACGCACAGCCGTGGTTCACATGGGACAGCAACGGCGCGTCCTCGGCCACGCCCCGCAGCTCCACGCGGTTGTAATTCAGCTCCATAGTACACCTCGTTTGTTGAGATGTCACAGCCTATGTGGGGCGGGGCTGGAATATGCCCCCTTTTCAAAGCGTTCAAAGTATGGCATAATACAGCAAAAGGAGTGATGACCATGCGTTATAAGGGAAAGGTATACCGACCGCCCAGCGAGGCGTACAGCCTGATCGTGCAGGTGACCTACGGGTGCAGCCACAACAGGTGCGCCTTCTGTGATATGTACGACGACAAGCACTTTGCCATGCGGCCCATGGACGAGATCCGGGAGGACTTCGAGCTGGCACGGCGGGTATACCGCCGGGTGGAGCGTGTCTTTCTGGCGGATGGGGACGCACTGATGCGGAGGACCGGCGACCTGGTGGAGATATTGGGGCTGGTCTATGGGCTGTTTCCGGAGTGCCAGCGGGTAACATGCTACGCCTCCCCCACCAGCCTGCAGATCAAATCCGAGGACGAGCTGCGCCTGCTGCGGAGCAAGGGCCTGCAGATGGTGTATATGGGGCTGGAGTCCGGGTGCGACGCGGTGCTGGAGAAGATGCAGAAGGGCCACACGGCGGCGGAGATCGTGGCGGCGGGACAGAAGGCCCGGCGGTGCGGGCTGGCGCTGTCGGTGACGGCCATCTCCGGGCTGGGGAGCGTGGCACACTGGCGGGAGCACGCCGCGGACACGGCCAGAGCCGTCAGCGAAATGAAGCCGGACTATCTGGGGCTGCTGACGCTGATGGTGGAGCCGGGAACGCCGCTGGAGGCCTGGGTACGGGAGGGCAGCTTTACGCTGCTCAGCCCCCTGGAGGTACTGAAGGAAACAGAGCTGTTTTTACAGCACGTGGACAGCGAAGGAACCGTGTTCCGCGCCAACCATGCCAGCAACTATCTGACGCTGAAGGGCACACTGAACGGCGACCGGAAGGCGCTGCTGGCGCAGATCGCCGCGGCGCTGGACGGCCGGCGGGACCTGAAGCCGGAGTTTTTGCGGGCGCTGTAATGCACGCGTTCAAAAAGGGCTTCCCGCCGGGAGGCCCTTTTGCTGTCCAACCAGCCCCGCGCTCTGCGGAAAAGGGCGGACTTGACAGGGTAGGTGGTTTTGTATATAATAGGTAAGATTTATATCAAAAGGAGGATACAGGGCGATATGGATACCGACAGCGGCGACCATCCCGGGAACTTGCCGGGCTGCCATCTGTTTTTTGCGGCATATCTGCGCCGCCTGACGCGGGGCAGACGTGCTTTTTTGCGCCTTTAGACCAGTGTGGATCACAGAAACAGATGACAGAAAAAGGAGCTATTGATCGTGTCAACGACTACATATATCATTATTATGGCGGTATGCCTGCTGCTGTCCGCCTATTTCTCGGCCACGGAGACGGCGTTCTCCTCGGCCAATGTCACGCGGCTGAAAATGCTGGCGGAAAAAGGCAACAGCCGTGCCGCGCTGGCGTGCCGGCTGCTGGAGCGCTATGACAAGCTGCTGTCCACCATTCTCATCGGCAACAACATCGTGAACATTGCCATGGCATCCCTGGCCACGGCACTGTTCGTCAAAAGCTTCGGCGATGCCGGCGCTACGCTGTCCACCATCGTGGTAACGGTGGTGGTGCTGATCTTCGGCGAGATCTCCCCCAAGAGCATCGCCAAGGACTGCGCCGAGAACTGGGCCATGACAGCCGCACCGTTTCTGCGGTGCCTGATCTGGCTGCTGATGCCGCTGAACGCGCTGTTTTCCCTGTGGAAAAAGCTGCTGGCCAGGATGTTCCATCTGGATGGGGACAACAAAATGTCCCCGGAGGAGCTGCTGATGCTGGTGAACGAGGTGCAGCAGGAGGGCAGCATCGACAAGGACGAGGGCGACCTGCTGAAGAACGCCATCGGCTTTTCCGAGCAGGAGGCGCAGGACATCCTCATCCATCGGGTGGACCTGGCGGCACTGCCGGTGGACGCCACCAAGGAAGAGGTGGCGGACCTGTTCACCCAGACAAAGTATTCCCGGCTGCTGATCTATCGGGAGGACATCGACCACATCATCGGCACCATACACCAGAAGGACTTTTATGTGGGCTGCGGCGTGACGGACAAGCCGCTGGAGGAGATACTCTCCCCGGTCATGTTCGTGCTGGAAAACGAGCCCATCAGTCTGCTGCTGAAAAAATTGCAGCTGGCCAAGACCCAGATGGCCGTGGTGGTGGATGAGTACGGCGGCACCTGCGGCATCGTGACCATGGAGGACATTCTGGAGGAGCTGGTGGGCGAGATCTGGGACGAGCACGACGAGGAGGAGGTCTTTATCCGCAAGGTGGACAAGGACACCTATCTGGTGGACGCGGCCATGGACTTTGACGATTTTGCCGAGTTCTTCCATCTGAACGAGGAGACGGAGATGACGTCCGTCAGCGGCTGGGTGATGGAGCAGTGCGACCGGGTGCCGGAAGTAGGCGACCGGTTCAGCTGCCAGGATCTGGACGTGCTGGTGACGCGGGTGGACAATCACCGCACTTGCGAGATCAAGGTGGTCCGGCTGGAAGCGTCCGGCGGCGAGATCACCGACGAGACATAAGCAGAAGCACCCGGAGGCATAAGCCTCCGGGTGCTTATTTTTTCCTGTGAGGAACCTCCCTAATGTGAGTCCAATACTACCATACCACCATCCGCCCGCCAATGCAAGAAGAACTTTCGCTTCTGCAACAATTTCTCCCTAATTCTATATATTATATGATAATTCCGATGAAATATCTGCGTTTTGCACCGTTGACAGCGGAGTATGGGGGTGTACCATCGGAGCATATTTTTTACAGGGGAGATGGCGGGATGAAGTATATTTTTGTGACCGGCGGCGTGGTGTCCGGGCTGGGAAAGGGCATCTGCGCGGCATCGCTGGGCCGGCTGCTGAAGCAGTGCGGTCTGCGGGTGCGAAACCAGAAGTTCGATCCGTACCTGAATGTAGACCCGGGAACCATGAGCCCTTACCAGCACGGCGAGGTGTTCGTCACCGACGACGGAGCGGAGACGGATCTGGACCTGGGACACTATGAGCGCTTCGTGGATGAGGCGCTGACCGGCGACAGCTCCGTTTCCTCCGGAAAGATCTTCTGGTCGGTGCTGAACCGGGAACGGCAGGGCGGCTATCTGGGCGGCACGGTGCAGATCATCCCCCATGTGACCGACGAGATCAAGCGGCGGTTGTACGCCATGGATGACGGACAGACGGACGTGGTCATCGCGGAGATCGGCGGCACGGTGGGTGACATCGAGAGCCAGCCGTATCTGGAGGCCATCCGTCAGGTGGCGGCGGAGCAGGGACGGGAAAACGTGCTGTATATCCACGTGCCGCTGGTGGTCTCCATCCCCGGCAGCGGCGAGCTGAAGAGCAAGCCCACACAGCACTCCGTGAAGGAGCTGCTGAGCGTGGGAATCCAGCCGGATATCCTGGTGTGCCGCACCGACAGCCCGCTGCCGGAGGACATGCGGAAGAAGATCGCACTGTTCTGCAATGTCAGTGAGGACTGCGTCATCCCCAACCTGACGGCGTCCACCCTGTATGAGGTGCCCCTGTTGCTGGAGCGGGAGGGGCTGTGCCGGGTGGTGTGCCGCAAGCTGGGACTGGGCGCCGGCGAGCCGGATATGCGGCATTGGCAAGAGCTGGTGACGCAGATACACGCGGCGGAGCAGCATCATGTGACCATCGCGCTGGTGGGCAAATACACGGAGCTGCACGACGCCTATCTCAGCGTAGCGGAGTCGCTGTTCCACGCGGGGACCGCCTGCGGCGCACAGGTGGACATCCAGTGGGTGGACTCACAGCACCTGACGGCGGAAAACCTCACGGAAACGCTCTGCGGGTGCAGCGGCATATTGGTGCCCGGCGGCTTCGGTGACCGGGGCATTGAGGGGATGATCCTGGCGGCACAGTACGCGCGGGAGAAGGGTATCCCCTATCTGGGCATCTGCCTGGGGATGCAGATTGCGGTCATCGAATTTGCGCGGCACGCAGCCGGGTGGGCGGATGCCCACAGCGCAGAGTTCAGCGCCGTGACGGCACATCCGGTCATCGACCTGATGCCGGACCAGGTGGGCGTGACCGCCAAGGGCGGCACCATGCGGCTGGGCAAGTATCCCTGCGTGCTGGCGGAGGGAACAAAGGCCCGGGAGGCCTACGGCCAGCGGGAGATATGGGAACGCCACCGTCACCGGTATGAGTGCAGCAACGTGTTCCGGCCGGAGCTGGAGGCCGTGGGCCTGCGGGTAGCGGGTACATCGCCGGACGGCCGTCTGGTGGAGATGGTGGAGATACCGGACCACCCGTGGTTCGTGGGCTGCCAGTTCCACCCGGAGTTCAAGAGCCGGCCGGACCGGCCCCATCCCCTGTTCCGCGGCTTTGTGGCCGCAGCGCTGGCACAGCAATAAGGAGGTACAAAAAGGCCCGCCCCTGCGGGGCGGGCCTTTGCGCTCAGCGCATCAGGGCTGCATGGCGGCAGCGGTGGCCGGGTCAAGGTAATACTCCCCATCGCCGCCCCGGTAGTAGATATTCTGGATAAACCCGTGGAGGTCATACTCCACCTTGGTGTTGGGCTCCGCCGCTATGGTGTACATCTCCTCCGGGAAGATGTCCTCCCGGCTGTTGATCTCCTCCTCGGTCAGGTCGCCGCCGCTTTCCACAGTGCGGTTCAGGTGGGCGTCGTAGTACACCACGGAGTAGTCCTGCATCCACATGGGGATATAGACCACCTTCGTGCCGGTCTGCCCGTCCTCCTGCGTCTGGGAGATGCCCTCCACCGGCGGCACGTCCTTTTCATCGGCGGGCAGCGTCTGTGCGCCACAGGCACTCAGCGTCAGCAGCGCCAGCAGGCACGCGATAACGGTGATTTTTTTCATGGTCTTAACTCCTTTCGCTCTCATATATGCTCTCCGCCACGGACACCAGCTCCTGCCGGGACTGACCGCCGATCAGCAGGAACAGGCAGTTGGCTCGCTCGTCCACCCACACCAGCGCCGCAGCGCCCTCCGGGATGGACACCTGATGGAAATGCACGGGGTCGCTTCCCCGATAGAACCACAGGCCGCAGCCGTGCTGCACCTGCGGAGAGGTGCCCTCCGCGGGCAATATGCGGTACAGCTGCGCGGACAGGCCATGTACGGTCACATTCTCCGTCTCGTAGTCCTCCGGCTCGCCCGCCCCGCCCGTAGGACGCTGCCCCGTCTCCGTGGAGGAGAGGCCGCCGGTGCTGCTGCTTCGCAGCTCCACGCTGATAGGCTCGTCGCCGGTCATGGGCACGGCCTCAAACAGCAGATCGCCCTGTGAGGACGTCCAGCGCATGACCCGGATGCCGTTCTCCCTGCCGGTAAAGTCGCCCGACAGGACATAGCCCAGCGGGGCGGTGGGGGTGTAGTCCTGCACCGTGTCCCCGGCATCCGCCGGGGTGATGCGGTAGGCTGTCACCAGCTCCGTTATCTGCACGAACCAGCGGCTTACCGCCGCCCGCGCCACCGGACTGGCCGCCAGTATTACCCCGCAGGACAGGCACACCGTCACCAGCGCGGCAGCTGTTCTCTGCCACATTCTCCGGCGGCTCTGCCGCCGCGTGCCCTGTTGTACCACCGGCTCCATCCGCCGGGTGAACTCCGGCGAAGGCGGGGCATCGGTCTCCGGCAGCTCAGATGCCAGCAGCGCCGCCATCCGCTGCGCGCCCTGCCGCAGCACACGTTCGTATGTGATATCTGTCATACAGTCAATCCTTCCTTTTCCAGCTCCTGCCGCAGCGCGGCCTTAGCCCGCTGCAGAAGCTTCTGGGCCGCGGCAAAGGACAGCTCCAGCAGGGACGCCGTCTCACGGGTGCTGTAGCCGCAGCCGTAGCGCAGCAACAGCGCCTCGCGGCAGCGGGGGCGGCAAGCGCCCCATAGCGTCGGCCACCGGGTCGCCGCAAGGCGGTGGCGTGACCAGAACGGTGTTCTCGTCAAAGGGCACGCCGTCACGGCGGGCCTGCTGCCGCAGGATGTCGATGCATTTGCGCTCCACGGTCACCACCAGATAGGCCTCCAGCTGCGTCTCCGGCAGCTTCGCCAGCCGGGAAAAGCGCTCCGCCAGTGCCAGGAACGATTGCTGCACCGCGTCCTCGGCGTCCGCCTGAGCGGACAGCCTCCGCCGCGCCAACGCCAGCATCCGCCCGCAGCAGGCGCGGTATACGTCCTCAAAGAGCCGCCGCTCCTCCGCGCTCTCCAGCGCCGTCATGCACACCGTCAAACGCCCACCTCCCCGCAGCTTGTTGCATTCATCATAACACAGGCGGCCGCCCTGTGTCATCACTATATAAACGCCGCAGCGGAGCAAATGCGGACAGGAAAACCGAAAATTTTTTCAAAAAACGTGTTTCCCTATGGAAAAAGGACGCCGGGGCGTCCTTTTCGGGTAAGACTGTTCATACATATACAGAAGGCGATGCCGGCTACACCATGACGAACATATTATAATGCTTCATCAGGCGGATATCCTCCTTGGATATCATCAGCTCCTGGACCAGCGCCTTATCGATGGGAAGCGGTGTTTTGCTGAGAAGACGCTTGGCGGCAGAGGGCATCAGCGGACGGCAGGAGATGCCATAGGTCAGCACCCACTTCCGGTCATCGTCCATATAGGGCTGGGGAATGCCGATCTGATATTTGTCCATGGGCATATCGTCATTCTGGAACAGCATGGCGCTGAATGCCTCATAGTGGGTCAGGGTGCCGCGGTAGGTGCTCTCACAGACCCGGTAGTGGGCCAGATCCTTGATGTTCATGTACATGAGCACCTCGGCCGTGCTGCTCTCCTCCGTGGGGAATATATCGATCACGGTGCACTGGGCGCGGTTGACCCGGCCGTCGAAGAAGTACATATATAATTGGGAGACCTCCCGGAAAAAGGCGGGCACCTCCGCGTTGTACTCCTGGTCAATATCCGGTGTATTGCGGTACAGCAGATCATAGATGCTGACCTTCAGGGCATTGGCGATGTCGTAAAGCGTGGCAATATCCACGGATATCTGCCCATTCTCGTACTTGGAGATGGCAGAACGCGTTTTGTAGATAGCCTGGGCCAGCTCGTCCATTGACATGCCCCGGCTTTTGCGGGCGTAGCGGATACGGCTGCCGACTTCTCTTGTAATATTTTCTCTTGCAGTGTCCATAGGTGATTTCCTCAAAATCAATTCAGGCTCATTTTTGCGCTGGTTTTTAACGATTATAGCAAAATACGTCAAATATGTCAACAAACGTTCCGTTCAAGAAACATAATTTGCACAAATTGTTCCGCAGGGGGAACAGGCGGCAAATTGCCACCCGGTCCATTTTCCGTTATAATGGCAACTAAGGTAAACCTTACGTACGCAAAACTGTACAAAATCACAATAATACTACGTTGAAATTGGAGAGGTGTACAAAATGAAGGTCAAAGCTGATACGTTGTTTTATGGCGGCAAGATCTACACGATGGAAGCGCCGGGCGTCTGCAAAGAGGCGGTGGTGCTGAAGGACGGCAAATTTGCCTATGTGGGCACAAAGGAAGAGGCGCTGGAGCGCTTTGACTGTGCGAAGTGCATTGATCTGCAGGGCAAGACTGTGCTGCCCGGCATGGGCGACTCCCACCTGCACTTCTTCGCCTTCTGCCAGACTTATACCACGGTGGATCTGGGCGGCGCCACCTCCCGCGCCGAGGCACTGCAGCTGCTGCGTGACCGCGCGGCGGAGACGCCCAAGGGCGAGTGGATCAAGGGCTCCAACTTTGACCAGTCCAAGTGGAAGGACTGCGAGGACCGGCTGCCCACCCGTCTGGACCTGGACGAGGCCAGCACCGATCACCCCATCGTCATCAAGCGCGTGTGCCTGCACACGGCGGTGGCCAACACCATGGCGCTGGAAAAAGCCAACATCACCAACGGCTACGTGTACGGCCCCGGCGGCCTGGTGGAGCTGGATGCCGACGGCAATCCCAACGGCATTTTCCGTGAGCAGGCCTCCAAGATCTACGACAATCTGATCCCCGACCCGTTCCTGGTGCCCGCCACCCGTGAGAAGTGCATGAAGAAGGGTCTGGCGCTGGCCTCCAGCCTGGGCGTGACCATGATGCACACCTACGCCGCGGAGATTTGGCACTATGACGAGGACTTCGCCGACTATGTGGCCCGCAGCGACCGCGGCGAGCTGCCGGTGCGTATGGCCGTGTGCCTGGACTATATGTTCGACCCGGAAAACCTGACACCCGAGCAGCGGAATGATCCCTATCGTGCCGCACGGATGGGCAGCTTCAAGAGCTTCTCTGATGGCTCCCTGGGCTCCCGTTCCGCCAAGCTGTACACCGACTACGCGGACGATCCCGGCAACACCGGTATTCTGGTCATCAGCCCTGAGGACCTGGCCAAGAGAATGTACGAGGCATACCGCCACGGCCTGCAGCCCGCCACCCACTGCATCGGTGACAAGGCGCTGGAGGTCACTCTGGACGCGGTGGAGTACTGCCTTGAGCAGGGGCTGAAGGATGGCATGACGCCGGAGGAGCAGGCCAAGCGACTCCCCTTCCGTCTCATCCATGCCCAGATGGCCACGCCGGAGCTGATCGAGCGTATGAAGAAGCTGCCGCTCGTGCTGGACATCCAGCCCACATTCCTGATGACCGACCTGCACTGGATCGAGGAGCGCGTAGGCAAGGAACGCGCCGTGCTGAGCTATCCCTGGAAGACGTATCTGGACGCGGGACTGATCATGGCCGGCGGCTCCGACGCACCGGTGGAGAGCTTCAATCCCTGGATCGGCATCTACGCCGCCGTGACCCGCCAGGACATGGACGGCTATCCCGTGGGCGGCTATCACCCCAACGAGAAGGTATCCGTGTATGACGCGGTGTGTATGTACAGCAAGAACGTGGCCTACGCCAACGGCGATCAGGACCTGATGGGAACCATCGAGGCTGGCAAGTTCGCCGACATGGTGGTCATCGACCGCGACATCTTCCACATCCCCGAAAACGACATCAAGGATATACAGGTGCTGAACACCTATATGGCCGGCATCGATCGAGATATCACCGCGATTGATACGCGCAGCACAACAAAGGAGCTAAGTCATGAAACTAAATTCTTTTGACAAGGTCAAGCAGTTGACGGAAGAGATGGTCGCCATCCCCAGCATCAACAAGGAACCGGGCGGCGAGAGCGCCGTGGCCCGCTATATACAGGACTTCTATATGTCCCTGCCCTACTTCCAGGCACATCCCGAGCAGGTCAAGTGCTTCCAGACCAAGAACGACTTTGTGGTGCGGCACAGCACGCTGGCCTATGTGAAGGGCACCAAGGGCAATTCTAACCGCACGGTCATCCTCATCGGTCACATCGATACCGTGGGGGTGGACGATTTCGGCACCATCCGTGAGTACGCGTTCCGCTGCGAGGAGCTGCCCGCCAAGCTGCGCGAGACGTTCGTGCTGCCCCAGGAGGTCATTGACGATATCGAGTCCGGCGAGTATCTGTTCGGCCGCGGCGCGCTGGATATGAAGTCCGGTGTGGCAGGCCATATGTACCTGATCCAGTACTTCTCTGAGCATCCCGAGGAGCTGGACGGCAACCTGCTGGCCATCGGTGAGTGCGACGAGGAGGACAACTCCAAGGGCATCATCACGGCCCTGGACCTGCTGGAGGAGCTGAAGGAGAAGGAGCATTTCGAGTATGTGGCGTGCATCAACGCGGACTACTCCACCAACTACGCTCCCGGCGACGAGAACCGCTACATCTACTACGGCAGCATCGGCAAGCTGCTGCCCTGCTTCGCCGTGTTTGGCAAGGAGGCCCATGTGGGCCAGGCCTTCAGCGCGCTGGACCCCAACCTGGTGCTGGCCAATATCACGCGCAAGATGTCCCTGAACACCGACCTGTGTGACATCGCCCAGGGTGAGGTCGCCATCCCGCCCATCTCTCTGAAGCAGATGGACACCAAGGGCCCCTACACCGTGCAGACGGCGCTGACGGCCTTCGGCTACTATAACTTCTTCACCCACGGCTGGAGTCCTTCCATCGTGCTGGAAAAGAGCAAGCAGATGGCCGTGGAGGCCTTCGACGAGACGGTGGAGTACCTAAATGCCCAGTACAAGCGCTTCTGCGAGCTGAGCAAGGTGGACTTCCATCAACTGCCCTGGAAGACCCGTGTCTACACCTGGAACGAGTTCTATAACGAGCTGGCCGCCGTGCACGGCGAGGCATTCAAGAAAGCCATTCACGAGTTCACCGTGAAGCTGCATGAGGACGATCCTGAGCTGGATCTGCGGCTGTTTGGCCTGCGTGTGGTGCAGGAGGCATGGAAGTGGTCTGAGGACAAGTCCCCCGCCGTGGTGGTGTTCTTCGGCTCCATCTTCAGTGCCCGTATCGAGATGACCGGCCGCACGGCCAAGGAAAAGGCCCTGCTGGATGCGGTGGAGAGCGCCATCGAGGCGGTGCGGCCCGAGGCCCAGCGCCAGATCAAGACCCGCATGTTCTACCCCTACATCTCCGACTCCAGCTTTATGGCCGTGTGCGACGACACTCTGGCTATCCAGGCGCTGGAGACGAATATGCCCCAGTATGGCGTGAAATACACGCACCCGGTGGATAAGATCCGTCAGATCGACGTCCCCGTTGTCAATATCGGTACCTTCGGCCGCGACGGACATATGCTCACCGAGCGCGTGGATATGCGGCAGACGTTCCAAAATGTTCCCAACATCACCTATGAAGCGGTGAAGCGTCTGCTGAGCTGAGCTATCCCTCCCTACGCTGAGAGACCCTGTCAAAACGCACAAAACGCACCAAGCACAAAACGCAAAACGCACAAGCGCAATCACAGAGAAAATCACCTATTGTTTCGCGTGAAAGGAGAAAAGTATGGTTATACTGCAAGCTATTCAAGATTTTGGTAACTGGTTCTGGGGCATTCCCATTTTGATCCTCATCGGCGGCGGCGGCCTGTTCCTGACCATCTATCTGGGCTTCCCCCAGATCCGTCACTTCGGCTACGCCATGAGCCAGACCTTCGGCAAGATGTTCGCCAAGAAGGAAGAGGGCAAGGTCCGTCCCATCTCCGCCGCATTCGCGGCCCTGGCCTGCGCCGTCGGCGCTTCCAACATCGTCGGCGTGCCCGTGGCTATCGCCCTGGGTGGCCCCGGCGCCGTGTTCTGGATCTGGATCCTGGCTATCCTCGGTATGTGCACCAAGTACTGCGAGGTTGCGTTGGGCATCAAGTACCGCCGTAAAAACGACGTGGGCGAGTGGGTCGGTGGCCCCGCCTACTACCTGCGCGGTCTGGGCAAGAAGATCGGCGTCGTGTTCGGCGTCGGCTACGCCTTCTTCTTCATGATCGAGCTGGTCCCCTCCCTGGCCTCTCAGGGCGTTTCCGCTGCTGAGCAGTTCAACGTCTTCGGCGCAAACCAGACCGTCACCGGCATCATCATTGCCGTTTTGGTGGGCGTTATCCTGGCCGGCGGCTTTAAGCGTGTGTCCAGCGTCACCGATATCCTGGTGCCCGTGATGGCCTGCCTGTACGTGCTGGGCGCTCTGGTCATCATCTTCGCCAACGTGGGCGAGCTCCCCGCTATTTTTGGCATGATCTTCCAGGATGCCTTCACCGGCCGCGCTGCTGTGGGCGGCTTCGCCGGCGCCACCATCATGGCGGCTATCCGCTGGGGCGCTGCCCGCGGCGTGTACTCCAATGAGGCGGGCGTAGGCTCCACCATCGCCGGTCACTGCACCGCCGATACGGATCACCCCATCCGTCAGGCCCAGTTCGGTATCTTTGAGGTCTTTATGGATACCATCGTCATCTGCACCATCACCTCCCTGGCCGTTCTGTGCTCCGGCGTGTGGACCCAGGAGGGTCTGAGCTCCGGCCAGCTGGCCCTGGCTGCTTTCCAGTCCGTGTTCGGTAACTTCGGCGCCATTTTCGTCGCCATTACGGTGTTCATGTTCGTGTTCTCCACGATCATTTCCGCCGGCTTCTTCGGCCAGATCCAGGCCGAGATCCTGTTCGGCCGTAAGTTCTCCAAGATCTGGGTGTTTATGTATCCCCTGTTCATCGGCATCGCCTGCGCGTTCTCCAACGTGACCACCATGTACATGATCACCGACGGCTTCATGGCTATTATCGTCATCCTGAACATGATCGGCCTGCTGCTGATGTGCAAGCAGGTGAAGGACCTGCAGAAGGAGTACTACAACACTCCCGGTATGTACTACCTGGCTGACAAGGCCGCCAAGGAAGCCAAGAAGGCTGCCAAGTAACGGCTGACACAGCATAACACAGTGATAACGTAATTCCCCTGTACTGACATTCCCCGCGTTTTGTGCGTTTACCCCCCCTGGACCTATCAGCGAAGGGTGCTGGTCCCCTCCAGCGCCGGGGCTCGGTCCGGCCTTGTGCCGGGCCGGGCTTCCGGCATTTCAGGGGCCTGTCCTCCCCACGATAAAGGGAACGACCGCCGAATGGGCGGTCGTTCCCTTTTGTGTGGCGGGTGCTTGTTTAACCAAAGGTGCCTTTTTTATACACATCACTATCCGGCGGATCGCACCGTTATTCCTTTGCGGGCAGCGTCACGGTAAATGTGGAGCCATTTCCAGGGCGGGAGAACACCGTCACCCTCCCGCCGCACAGCGTTACCACCCGGCGGACAATGGAGAGGCCCAGGCCGTTGCCCCGGTCATCCGGGTATGGTGCAGCCCGGTAGAACCTGTCGAAAATGTGCCGCTGTGTCTCCTCGTCCATACCGATACCCGTATCGGAGACAGACACGGTGACCTCTCCCTCACCCCGCCGCAGCACCACGGTGATCTGCCCGCCGGCGGGCGTAAACCGGATAGCGTTGGAGAGCAGGTTAGACCAGATGTGCTCCACCAGCTCCTCATTGCCGTAATAGTCCACCGGATCCAGGTCTCCCTCCACGGTCAGGCTCTTTTTCAGCCACTCCCTCTCCTGCTGGCGCACACACCGGCGGAGCTGTTCATCCAGGCTGTACAGCGTCTTGTCGGACACGATCTCGGTGTTTTCGTACCGGGCCAGCTCCAGAACGTGGGTGCTCATAGCAGCCAGCCGTTCGGACTGCTGCACCACGGTGTCCGTATAGGTCCGCCGCTGCTCCGGTGTCAGGTCGTCGTTTTGCAGCAGCTTGGCAAATCCCCGGATGGAGATAAGCGGCGTTTTGAACTCGTGGGAAAAGGTATTCACAAAGTCCATTCGCAGCAGCGCCACGCTGGACAGTTCCTCCGCCATTTTATTAAAGCTGCGGATATATTCCGCCACCTCGCCCCGGGCGCCCCGCATATCCACCCGCACGGTATAATCGCCCTCCGCCACCGACTGCGTGGCCTGCATCAACCGTGACAGCGGCGCCAGATACCCACGGAAAATGAATATGGCCAGCAGTACGCCCAGGATGGCACTGACCGAAAGGATGAGGATGGGCCACAGCAGCGTATAGCTGGCGTCCTCCAGATGCACCAGCCGCTGCACCAGTGTAAATATCCCCAACGCCATCCCCACATACACCGCCACCAGCCCCAGCACCAGCAGGAACATGGTGCCCAGCAGCCGGACAGGCGGCTTTTCTTTTTTCACCTTATTTCTGGCCATTGCCGTCCTCCCGGGGCATCCCCATATAGCCAAATCCCCGAATCGTCCGCAGCTCGAAATCCGGGTTGTCCCGGAATTTCTCTCGCAGTCGGGAGATGTAAACCTCCACAGTGTGCTCGTCCACATCACTGTCCAGATCCCATATGTCGTCGATAAGCTGCCGTTTTGTGAAAAGCGTCCGGGGGTAAGACAGCAGCTTATACAGCAGCAAAAACTCCTTAGCGGACAGCTGCCACGTACTCTGCGGAGTGATGACCTGCAGGGAGCCGCGGTCCAGCACCGTGGTGCCCACCGTCAAGCGTCGGTCTGCCCGGCTGCAATACCGCCGCAGCAGGGCCTCGATACGCCAAAGCATCTCCTCCTCGTCCACTGGCTTGACCATATAGTCATCCGTCCCCGCCCGGAAACCCCGGCGCTTGTCCTCCTGGGTCACGCGGGCCGTCACCATCAGCACCGGCAGATCGCAGTTCCCCTCCCGCAGCGTCTGGGTGAAGGTGATGCCGTCCATCCGCGGCATAGTGATATCCACCACCGCCAGATCGCACTGGTAGTGTTCCATCACCTCCAGCGCCTCCACACCGTCCCGCGCAGGGCACGGCTCGTACCCGGCACGCCGCAGCACCTCGCACATCAGAAATCTGGCGTTGTCATCGTCCTCGGCCACCAAAATGCGGAACATGTCTGTCCCTCCCTTGTGTTTTTTTGGATTTTATCACACCTGTTCTCAAAAATCGAGATTTTTTGAGCTTACGTTGAGGTTTCTTCGGTATACTGCCGTTACCATAGGAAAAATAGGAGGAACACCCCATGCCCAGACCTGTCTGCATCACCTACGACAGCACCTGTGACCTGACGCCCCAGCTGCTGGAGCGCTTCCATATCCGCACCATACCCTTGACTATCCAGAGTGGCGGGCGTGTCTTCCCTGATGACGGAAACTACACCTCGGCGGAGCTGTACACCGATTACCGCCGGAACGGCACCCTGCCCAAAACAACAGCGATCAGTCCAGAAGCGTTCAAGGCATTTTTCTCCCCGCTTTTAGCGGAAGGCTATGACATCGTCCACATCGACATCAGCTCGGAGCTGTCCTGCACCTGCCAGAACGCGGTGCTGGCGGCACAGGAGCTGACGGGCCAGGGACAGATCCACGTGGTGGACAGCCGCCAGCTCTCCACCGGCGGCGGGCTGCTGGCACTACAGGGGGCCAAGCTACGGGACAGCGGTATGACGGCGGCGGACATCGCCGCAGAGCTGCGCCGCCTGACACCCTGCAGCGACACCAGCTTCGTACTGGACACACTGGAGTTTATGTGGAAGGGCGGCCGCTGCAGCGGCGTGACGGCGCTGGGCGCCAATATGCTGAAGCTGAAGCCCTGTCTTGAAATGCGGGAGGGCAAGCTGGCAGTCTGCAAAAAGTACCGCGGCGCCATGGAAAAGGTGTACCGCCAGTATATCACCGAACGGTTGGCGGATAAGACAGTTGTGGCTGATCACGCTTTCATCACCCACTCCGGCGAGGTGGCGGAGGGCACTCTACAGGAGCTGACGAAGCTGGTACGGGAGTTGGCACCCTTCCAGGAGGTATTCGTCACTCAGGCTGGCTGCACTGTGTCCTCACACTGCGGCCCCGGCACCCTGGGCGTGCTGTTCCTACGGCAGCCAGAGCAATAACAAGCTGCACATCAGTTGTGCACCCATGTCCGCACCAGATTGGGCACCCATCCGAACACACGGCGGCACTCTGCCCTACATTCTTGTTCGGTACAGTCCGGATGTGCGGCCATATAGGCCAGCAGGTACGTCCGTACATTCTCGCGAAGGTTTTTCCGGGCGAACCGGAAATCATACTTGGGAATTGCGTCCAGCGCAAATGAGGTCAGCGGGGCGTCGCTGTAACAGGGTTTGGTCAAGTTCACACGGGTCGTGTGGCAGATGGTGTGACGGGCGTCCGCAGGGTGGAGTATGTCCTCCAGATGCTCGAAGTCCGCTTTCGTTTTGCCGGTGCTCAACAGCACGCGCGGAAGCTGCGTCTGCGTCAGAAAGTGCCCGTTGGCGAGAGTAGCCTTCAGCAGAAAGGACAGGCAGAAATCCTCCGAATTTGATAAGCAAATATCCACACCGCCGTAGCCTCGCTCATGGAAATACATCTGTCCAAACCGGTTTTTTTGCTTGCGGCTGCGATGGGTATTGTAGTCGGGGAAATGCGTTTCGTCATAGCAATAGGCCTCTACCCATAGCGGCTCAATGGTCACGCCAAAGACCTCGATGCGGCAATCATTGATAAGCTTATCGCCCAGCATTTGCAGAATATGTACCTGTTCATCATAAGCGGCATTTTTTAAATTGCTGACCAAGGTCCACAAGTCGGCAGCACGGTCCATACACTCAGTCCTTTCCGGGGCGTTTCAAAAAGTATATCACTTGGATGGCGTTCGTACAAGTTCCATAGGAAGAACTTTGCGTAAGGGTACACATTCGCTGCGTTAGTTCTGCAAAATGGCGTGGATGCGTTTACGGTGTACCCATTCATGCCAAGTAAGATCCCCCAATCCCCTGTACTGCAAGGGATTGGGGGATCTTCTCGTGTTGATGTGTTTTAATATGTATCGAGAAGTTTTGCGTAGATTTGGGGCGTTTGTTGGAAGGATCGTTGGAAAGTGACTTGTGTTAACCAAAACGTGACATAACAGGAAAGCCATTGCCTGAAAGCACATTTCCAGTGATTGGTACGTCTATTTCCTCCTCGAGAGCGAGTCTCGGTAATGCAAGTCTACCGGCCATAAATGATACTCGTAGCTCACAACAGGAAACATATTCCATGGAAATAGGTGTTCTGTCACCACTTCCATGTCGCGCTACGCAGGTAAGAAAACAGGGAAAAAGATTGCCGACGAAGAAACGGCGCAGAAAATCATCGCTGCACTGGAAAATGAGAGCATCAAGTATGAGACATACTTCAAGCTTATCATTGCCACGGGGATGCGGCGCGGCGAGTGCTGCGCCCTGCAATGGCGGGATATCGACCGAGAGCAGCTCAATATCCACAGCCTGCGCCACACCGCTGCCAGCCTGATGATCGCAGGCGGTGCGGATATGGCAACGGTAGCGGGTATCCTCGGCCACAGCCAGCTCTCCGCCACGCTGGATATCTACTACCCACGCCTTCGATAAGAGCAAAAAAGCCGCCAGCGCGGAGCTGCAAGGAATGCTGGAGATATAGAGTACACCAACAAAGAAGCAGGCTCGATTCGCATGCGCTGATATGCTCCCTCCACGATTGACAGTCTATTCTTTCGCTGTCTCTCATAGAGGGAGCATATACGACGCACGACTTTCGAAGTTCTTCGCAGTAGTAGCCAAATAACCGTCCGGGCGGGTCACAGAATAACTGATTGCTGTAGCTGCCACAATAGACTCATCAAAAGGCTTTTGCGCCACAATGCGGTACCCGCCGACTGGTCTTCATTCTTCCACCTCAACGATCATCTCCGCCTCAATGGGAATGTTAAACGGCAGTTGCGGAACAGCCACGGCAGTACGAGCGTGCTTGCCTTTTTCGCCGAATACCTCCACAAACAGGTCGGAGACACCGTTCATCACAGCGGGTTGAGCCATGAAGTCCGGTGCGGATGCCACAAATGCCTGCACCTTTACAAACTGCTTGATGCGATCCAGATCGTCCAGTTCCTTTTTCAGCTGTGCAATCAGGTTCAAGCCAGTCAGCCGTGCGGCGGCATAGCCCTGTTCTTGGGTCAGTTCGTCGCCAACTTTGCCGAACACTACGGGCTTGCCTTCCTCAAAGGGACCAGCGCCGGAGAAAAACAGCAGGTTTCCCACTTGACGGCAGGTGACGTAATTGGCCATGGGCGTGGGCGCTGCGGGCAGCGTCAGGCCCAGTTCTTCCAGTTTTGCTTCGATCTTCATGGTTCGTTCCTCCTATTTTTATTTGCGGGCGATGCCGTTTTCCACACCTGTACCGGTGGGACATACATGGCAGACAGTTCCGCCACAGGGTCTCCATCCACCAAAATCAGATCAGCCTTCATCCCCGGTTTGATCTCGCCCACATCGGAAAGTCCTGCGATCTGGGCGCTGTTTTTTGTAGCCTGCAGCAGAATGTCCATATTTTCCATGCCGCAGTACTCCTGCGGAAGCGGAACTCTACGCCGGTATCGTACTGGGGAGACATAGGTGCAGAATCTGTGCCAAAACCAATCAGTGCCCCGGCGCGATAGGCATAGCCGATGGCCTTAGCGCAATCCTCCAGCATGGGGGTGAGGCGAGACAGCCAGAAGCGAGCGCTCCTGAGGATCCGTCTGACTGACATACATGGCTGCCAGCGTGGGCACCAGATAGGAGTCCTCCGATGCCAGCAGCAGATCCGTGGTGGCCTCGCTGAGATAGGTGACGTGCTCAATGGTGCGGACACCTGCCTGCACGCAGTCACGGATGGCACTATCAGCATGGCAGTGCGCCGCCACATAGAGGCCATTAGCACGCGCTGTATTCACAGCTGTCCGGATCTCTTCAATGGTCATGATAGGGTGCTTGGGCACGCCGGTAGGAGAAAAAGCAGAGCCGGATGCGTAGATTTTGATAAAATCTGCCTGCGCAGCCACTTCCTCCCGTACCGCCTTGCGGAACTCCTCCGCGCCGTCGCAGTAATGGGTGATGTCGCCCACGCCGGTGCTGGCGGTGACGCTGGGCATCAGCGTCTGGCCGCAGGCCAGAATATCCGGTCCTGCCATGAGCCTGCGATCAATGAGCTGCCTGACATAGTTGGCGCTGCGGCGGATACTGCCGCAGTCACGGATGGTGGTAAAGCCATGACGCAGGTAGCGGTCAGCCTGTGCGGCCGCCTCCACTACCAGCTGCATGGGGTCGTGGGCCTGCGCCACGCCTACGTTCCGCAGGAAGGTAATGTGGGTATGCAGGTCAATCAAACCTGGCAGTAATGTACGCCCACCGCAGTCATAATCATCCGCTGCGTTGGGACGGGCTGGACCCACGGACACGATTTTTCCACCGTCCAACTCCACGCAGCAGTCCTCGCCGGCAAATCCACCGGACAGCGGTGCATAAAGTCTACAATGGTTCAATAGCATGGTACATTCCTCCTTACTCCCGGATAAACTGTCGAATCTCCTTCGTCAAAGCTTCCACCATGCCCGTGCCCACATAGGAGGCATGGCCGGAGGGCAACACCGTCTGACGTATCCGATCGCTGGGCAGATCGAAGCGGGACAGGTAGTAGGTCACAAAGTCAAAGGTGGACTGCAGGTCGTAATAACCGTTGACAAACATCATCCGCAGGGCGGGCCGCCGCTGCATCAGCTCCACCGGCAGGGTCAAAGTGTCCTTTTCGTACCCGCGGTAGTCCCACCGGCGGGCGATGGACAGCATGTCCTCCGCTGCCTCCCGCTGAGGCGGGCACAGCTCGTCCGCCGCGTACATAGCCAGCGCGCGGTCATAGACCGGCCCCACCGCCGCCATGAAGGCGTCCTGCGCCATATCCGGCTCGATGATACCGGCGCTTTCCATACTGTTTTCGCTGTATCGCTCGTTCTGTCTTGGACGGTACAGCAGCCGCGCATCGTATGTACTGACCACAGCCCCCGGGCAGCAGCCCAGCAGGAAGTCCACCTCTCCAAAACGCAGATCGTGTTTGTCCAGAAAATCATGATCCATGCCTGTGAACCGACTAAGCCGCTCCAGCACGCTCTCCCGTTCTGCCTCGTTCAATCGGTTCCCCAACAGCAGAGCGCGGGCGTAGTCGCCATAGGCAAAGTCCATGGCCTGCGCCACGAAGTCCTCGCGGCTGCACTCATCCTGATGGTGGTGATACCAGCACACGGCGGCATTGGCGCCCAGCCGCCGGACATTGGGTTCTACTAGCAGGGTAGTCCTCGCTCCCACGTTCAGGGACGTGCCCACGTGAATGATGCCCCGTAAGTCCACCGTCTCCGGCAGCACATCAGCCAGCGCCACGTTGCGGATGGTACCATAGCTCTCGCCCAGCAAGTAGACCGGTGCGTGCTGGCGGCCGTTCTCCGTCAGCCACGCACAGATGAAGTCGGAGAAATCGCGGGCGTCACCGGCGGTGGAGTAATGGCGCTTCGCGGTGCTCTCATCCAGCAGACGGGCCCAGCCGGTGCCCACCGGATCGATGAGCACGATGTCACATTGATCCAGCAGGAGGTCAGGGTTGGGCGTCAGCTCGAACCGCGCCGGATGGCTCAGCCCGTCAGGATACTCGGGCAACTGTGCCAGCACGGGCCCCAGCAGGCCCATGTGCAGCCAGGCGCTGGCGGCTCCGGGACCGCCGTTATAGGCAAACACCACCGGCCGCCGCGAGCCGCCGCCCTGACCGAGATAGGACCAGCTGAACATGGTAGCTTCAGCCTTTCCATCGGGGCCAGCGAGAACGTGATCCGCCAGCCGCACCCGATAGCGCACGCCACTGGGTGCGATCTTTTCTGCCTCCCAGCGATAGGGACTGAACTCGCTCATGTCTTTACCTCCCCACCGCTTCAAACACAGAGAAGAAGCGGTCGATATCCTGTGTGTTGTTATAAAGGTGGAAGCTCAGACGCATACCCCGCTCCCCGTTCTCGTCGGGGGACTCGAAGTGGGCGAACACGCCTGCCTTTTCCAGCATCTCATCGGTGACGGGACAGCCCGCCGCAACCTTGATATACACGATCTGGCAGCGGTTCTCCGCAGGGAAGTCGTAGGCCAGACGCAGCCACGGGGTCTGGGCCAGCCTGGCGGTGAAATAGTCCGCCAGACCACAGACGTACCGCTCCACCTCTACCCCGCTCAGCATGTCGTACTGCGCGGCCATCAAACCCAACCCATAGATGCCGTCGGCATGGGGGTAGCCGATTTCAAACCGGCCCGCGTCCTCCCGCAGGGTCAGACGGGCCTTGCCGGTGTTGAACCGGTCGTCGTCGGACATCCAGCCCGCGCCCCAATGGCGGATCAGGGGCTGCAGCCGCCGACTGATATAGGCGTAGCCGGTACCGCAGAAGTTCATCATCCACTTGTAGTCATTGCCTACCAGCAGATCCACACCCCAGCGCTCCACATCTACCTGCAGTGCGCCCAGCGCCTGCACGCCGTCCACGAACAGCAGCAGGCCTCTTTTGCGGCACATCTGGCTCAGACGGTCCATGTCGATGCGGTAGCCGGTCTTGCTCTCCACCAGATTCACGGTGACGGCGCGGGTGTGTTCGTCGCACAGGGTCATCAGCTGCTCCGGCGTGACGGCACCGTTTTCCGGCACGGCGTACCGCACCTCCAGCCCCTCATCCTGCCTCTTCTGCCAGGCAAAGCGGTTGCCAATCCAGCCGCGATCCACCGCCACCACGTTGTCCTCGGGGCCGTACTCCACGGCCTCCGTCACCATGGTGAACAGCTGCGTGGAGCTCTGGCCAAAGGTGATGCGATCCGGTGCGCCGTGGATCATCCGCCCCAACGCGACCTTTGATCGCTGCATCATCTCCAGCGTTTCAACAGAGGTGCCGGGAAACTCCCACACAGAGTTGCCACCCTTACGGTAACGGTCGTCCAAGTAGCGGCGTACGCCGTCATATACAAAGTCCGGTACCAGACCGGTGCTGGCCGTCTCGAAATACGCCCACTGCTGTGTCACCGGCACGCGGGCACGCAGTTCCGGAATGGACTTCACAAAATCAACCATGGCGTCCCTCTCAGTTGTAGGACTTTTCCTTGTCCTCCCACGGCTGGTAGGGAGCCTTCATCTCGGCGATCAGATCCACGCCCTTGCCCTTGAGGTACTTGACGCGGAAGAAGAAGTACACATAGCCCACCACGAATACGGCCAGGATACCGGCCACAGCGCCGCCGCTGAGAGTAGCAGCCATCTGCACGCACAAATAGGCACACACGATAAATGTAAGGACAGACAGCACATAGGCGACCTTCCGGTTCATATGTACGGAGGAGTTGTCGCAGCACTTGGGATACTTCTTATAGGCGAACATGGGACTCAGCGTATTGGGCAACTCCGCCAGGGTATTGCAGAAGGAGAAGATGGTCATGACCACACCGAAGGTCGCACCGGTAGCACAGATGGCGATGGCGATGCCCATGACGATGAAAAGGCTCCAGTAAGCCACGCCGTACTTGTTTTGCTTTGCCAACACCTCGGGAAACACCTTGTTTTTAGCGGAAGTCTCTACCAGAGCCACACAGGCCAGCGCCACGGGAATTAGAGATGTGATAATACCGCAGATGGGACCGCCTACGATGAAGAAGGTCAGCAGTGCCGGAGACATAAACTGCGCCGCCACATCGGACAGCGAAGTGACCTCTGCTGCCGGGATCACGCCGATGGTAACAACAGCCATCAGGATATAAATCACCGCTACAATAGCCGGACACAGCACCAAAGCCAGCGGCACCGTTTTACCTGGATTCTTTTTACATCATCGGCCACCTGTGCCACCGAACTGGCACCGGACAAAGAGGATGTCAGCACACCCACGGCAGCTGCCAGCGTACTGATGGATACACCCGGGCGTACAATCTGGCCAAAGGTCACATTGGCCGTGTCGATATGAGGCAAGCCGAGGAAAATATACAGGGCAATGGCGATGAGCAGCAGCACGACCATCACATTTCCCGTATTGATCGTCGTCTTATTGCCGAACCAAGCCACTACCGCAAATACCACCAGCAGTGCCACGGCGGCTACAGTGCCATTAATCTCCGTATTGGGAAACAGGGGCTGGAGATACATACCGAACAGCACGCCAAACAGCGATACCATAGTAGGCATCAGCAGTGTGGAAAAATGAAACAAACGCGCCTGCGATGGGATGCATCAGTTTGGCGGCCCACAGGAACTGCGACCCGCTGGCAGGAAGTGCAGCAGAGGAATATGTCGATGCCAGTGCGCGCAGGACAACCACCGCTGCCGCACCGATCAGTGCCCACACTACGCCGGCACCATATTCATTTGCCACCGTGGGTAAGGTACCAAAGATGCCAGAGCCAACAATGCAACCGATGCCCATTAGAATGGCACCCAGTAGACCAATTTTCTTCTTCTCCATAAGTATCTCGCTCCTTTTTGATGATTTCACTGATAATATCAGCATCCTACATGAATAATACCACTGATATGACCAGATGTCAATCACGTTTTTTCTCCCACTAACAAAACCGCGGTCGAGCGACTCGACCGCGGTTTTGCTTACCCTTCCATACATCTGCGATATCCGTTATAATCCAATATTTCGCCTGCTCTTGATCCCGTGCCAGCAGTGCATCAATGATGTGGTGGAAATTACTGTAGTCTGGTCTGCGCCTGATTTGGGTCATGGAAGCAATGTTCACCAGTTTCTCCAATGTTTTTACCAGCACGGGGTTGCCCGATATGCCAGCCAATCCCATATGAAAACGATAATTGACAGTTTGTTCTGGGCTTTCGCTCATATCCGCTCCGATGGTAGTATCTCGCAGCCGTCCAATTTCCTCGTCCGTGGCATTTTCAATGGCTAGCTGGACACAAAGTGTCTCTAAGCAGCGGCGGATCTGCTGGATTTGATTAACTTCCTCGTTGGTGAAGCGTATTCACCATATAGCCCTTACGAGGATAGCTAACCAAATACCCCTGATCCGCCAGCAGGTGCAGGGCATCCTTCACAGGTGCCTTGCTCACGCCATATCGCTCAGCAATCTCGCTTTCGCTAATAAAATCCCGCGCGGTGTACTTCCCCGCGATAATATCGCCGCGCAGCTGCGCAAAAATCTTCTCTGACAGTTTTTCTTTCATGCTGATGATCTCCTCTGATATGTTCTCTGTACATTTCATTCTACCGGATAATTTTCAGATGTCAAGACCCTCTGCCTCTACATTGTCAATATCAAGCGGATCTGCGTCTGCAGGAGCAACAACAAGCGTTCCAATATACCGCCTAGACCTACAGCGAACAGGTATTAGCTGCAGCCATTTTTCTGTTCCGCCGGCAGGGCACACACCTGCTCATAATGCCCAGCCCTCTATCACGCTGGATATCTATACCCACGCAAGAACAAAAAAGCCGCCAGCGCAGGATCGCAAGGGATGCTTGAGATATGGCGCAGGATAGCTCCGTACTGAGTATCCTGCGCCTTCCGTGTGGCAGGAGTGACGGCAGTTACGGGAAAAACTGCGGGGTCACGGTAAAAATTCAAGGAGAAAAAGTACGCTTTCTGGCTTACGCCGGAAGCGAAGAAAATGATAGAAATAAACGCGCCGCTGGCCAACTGCGGCAGCCAAAGTGAGTTCGTGGAAAAGGCGGTTCGGTTCTATGACGGCTACCTGAAGGTGCAGAACGCCGGAGCGTTCCTGCCCCACGCCGTTGCGGATGTGCTGGAAGGTACGCTGGGCGTGTTCGCAAACCGTATGGCCAAGCTGCTGTTCAACCTGACCGTGGAACACAACATCACCAACCACCTGCTGGCAGCAGACGTGGACATGACACGCGAGGAATACAACAAGCTGCGCGGCGGCAGCGTCCGTGAGGTCACCAGCACACGGGGTATGCCAAGAATCTGACTTGGCACTTAACAAACCCCCTCGTTGCAAAGCGCGGCAGTCCATGTTACAATAAAAATATCTTAAAGCAAAAGGAGGCTGCCTCATGCGTGATTTGATCAAGCACATTGTTTTTGAAGAATTTTCGAAACTGACCACTCTGATTGAAAAGGATTTCTCCGGCAATTATAAAAGGAAAGTCAATAATTTTCTGCTCAGTCAGATGGACGAAAACATTACCGCCAGTATGGTATTCGTAAGCAGCTTTGAGTCTAAGAGCGGTTTTGCTATTGAGACCTGCGCCAAGCGCATTGCGCGTCTGAAATTCGGCGAGGAAAATGTGCCCGCAATCGTAAATCCTCGCCGCCTTATGCATAATATCGACGAAAGCAAGATTTCCGGTCAAGTTGTCGTTACAGATGTCGATACTCATAACGGAAACCTGCGCGGCGAAATCGCCACTTTCCGTGCGACCAATGAAGCTTCCGGCTCCGGCAGAAGCCGTACCGAGAGCGGTGTGACCCAAAACAGCATCAGGACAAATCTTCTCCCCTTGGCAAATAAATATCGCTGCGGCACTATCCAGGTCAAGCCCGTGGATCTTGCTTTTTGACGGAGAAAACTGGAATATCTTAGAATTGAAAGCGGGCGGCGACCTTGACAGTTCCAATGCTCCTTCTAATGTTGAGAAGCTTCTTACTATCTACGTTGACATGGGTATTGAAAACTGCAAAGCATACTTCGCAACTCTATACAACAAAGACGGCGAGGGAAACACATGGAAAGGTGCTGTGAAAAAGCATCTGGCCTATCCTGAAATGTTTCTTATCGGCAAAAATCTGTGGAAAAAGATCTTGCCCAACGGTATTTCTTTTGAAGAATTTGAAGAGATCTACAAAGAAGCCTTGGAAGATATTCATCTCAATGAGCGCATCGTTCGAATGATAGAAGAGTGTGTTGCCAGGTGATATGCACAAACTCACAAAAATCAAAACGAGGAATTATACTGTCGTCAACGGCGATTGCCTCGACTATTTAGGCCAAATCCCGGATAACAGCATCGATCTGATTCTTACGGACCCACCTTATAATATTGCCCAATACTCCACCGGCAACATCAATTTGCCAGGAAGATCCGCCTTAAATAACGACCTTGCGGAATGGGATCTGATTCCTATCGATCCGTTCGATCTGCTGCCCGATTTTAAGCGCATTATAAAACCGGATGGAAACATATTTGTTTTCACAAGCTACAATCTGATAGGAAAATGGCACGAAGCGTTTGATAGTGAGTTTGATACGTTTCAGTTTTTCATTTGGCACAAGACGAACCCTGCTCCAAAGATATTTAAAAATGGCTTTTTGAACAGCTGCGAAATGATTGCCTGTATGCGGAATAAAGGACACAAATGGAATTTCAGCGATCAGCGCAATATGCACAACTTCTTCGAAAGCCCCATCTGCATGAAACCGGAACGGCTGTCAGAGCCAAAACACCCCTCTCAAAAGCCCGTGAGGCTGTTAGAGCATATTGTCTCCATCGCTTCAAATGAAAACGACGTTGTCTTTGACCCTTTTATGGGCGTGGGATCAACCGGTGTGGCGGCATTAAGAAACAAGCGGAGGTTCATCGGAATTGAAATTGAGAAAAGCTATTTTGACGCCGCTGAAATGAGAATGGGGGTCTACAGATGAAAAAAGAATTAGAACAAATTGCGGAAAATATGAAGGAACTCGGGCTTGCCGCGCTTGCCCATGTGAACAACATACGGCTTATGGAAGACAGATGGTCGGGTATTCTATCTGTGTTGCAGGTAGCACACGCCATGGAGATTTTGGCGAAAGCGCGTATTGCACAAGAGCATCCGCTGCTTTTGTTTGACACATATCCCAAACCCACAAAAAGAGAAAACAGAATCATAAACGAGATGACGCTCTCACAGCTCTCGGAAAAAGGGCGAACGATTGAATGGTCAAGTATAATCGAAATGCTATGGCTTGTTGCCGATATGAAAACTGTGGATATTTCCGCATTCAATGAATTCGGGGAAATACGAAATGCTATTCAACATTTTGGCATAGTTTCCAAAGAAAAGAGCGTTTCTTATCTAACTTCGCTCCAGTTTATATATGGAACTATCGACCCATTCATAAACGAAAGTTGGGGCCTGTTTGCGGTCGATTACTGTCAGGACTATCACGAAGATTCAGAGGATAATTCCAACTATTGGAATTACATAAGAGAGTGCCTAATCGGAAACGAAATCATTTTTAAGGTCTCCCCATTCCTCGCTGAGAACAAGGCTTTTTGGTGGTCATCAATCAAGGTAGCCGAGGAATTTACTGCTCTGGCAGAAGAAAGTGATTTTATTGAACCAATCGAAGTGAGTAAAGAATACTATGATGCGATAAAAGAGCAACTGCAATTATACAATGTCTCTGTCGACTGAATAATAAACGAACCTCCCTGTCTCAGACAGGGAGGTTCGTTATAATCAGATGCTTTGCATCTCTGCTGTTCCGGCTACGCACGTTATATGTATACCGTTTATCAAAGCTCAATATGTGGAAGTCCTTCTCATATAAGCCACTGATAAAATCAGTGTTCTTGATCACAAGAATAAAGCGGGCTAAGGTCTTCTTCAGCACATACGCAAGCCGTTCTTGGTCGAACTTCGTAAAGTTCACTCCATCATAGTCTGAAAAGTCTGTGTCATAAGGCGGGTCCAAGAACATAAAATCCTTTTCAGACAACTTGACCTTGCTTAAAAGTTCTTCAAAATCGCAGCAATGAATGTCCGTCTTCGCGAACAGCGCCTCCATTTCTCTATTGAACATACCGTCTATTTTCGATCTCATATCTTTGCGATTATATGACATCCCACCGTAGGGAATATTAAACTCGCCCTTCGCGTTAAAGCGAAACATTGACCCGTAACAGTATTCCCGAATAAAATAGAAATTTGCGGCTTGATACTGTATTGACTGATCCGCAATGCGTCCAAGTCGGATGTCATTGAACACCTTGCGGAAGTACATATAATATCCGCTCGCAAAGCCGGTGATCAAGTTTTTGCATAGATCCTCTGGTGAAAACGGCCGCCTTTCGTGATTTTTTGCGGTTCGAATAAACTTATCCTCAACCATTCGGTAAAGCTGGTCATCAAAATCGTTCTTATCCAGCAGCAATTTTTCCGAAAAGCCGGAATTGATCTTATCCGACAAGCCCATTATTAGCTCGCCTAATACTTGGCCAAGCTCTTCTTTGGAAATTCTTCCTTCTGTAAGCTCGGAAAAGATATGAAGCAATTCGCTCGATTCCCTGCCGCAGACAGAAACAATATTGTTGAAGCTGTTGCTATAGCACACAAGCAACTCATACAGCTTCTTGTCCTGCGCTTTGATCAGCTTGTAATACTGCATAAGCGACTCGGAGATGTCATTGATTACTGCGGCTTCAGGCGCGAGATGAAAAAACAGGGCTCCGCCACCGAAAAAGGGCTCGATATATCGATTATAAGATGGTATCAAAGGCTCTATCTCAGCGATCTCTCCGGACTTCCCGCCGGGCCATTTGATAATCGGTCTCATAGGTCCACCTCTTCTCAAGTATAGAATATCATAGAAAAGTAAAAAAGGAAAGAGGAAAATCAACCTCATGTATTACTGCTTCCGCCTGTGAATAGCAGTGTTGAGTTAAACTCCAATGCTCGAAAAAGTAACAGCTTTCTTCGTGGAGTTGTGGTATGTGTTGTGGCTACCAAGAAAGGAGTTGATTCTATATGGCTAAGAAACGCGCCAACGGCGAGGGCAACATCCGCAAGCGCACAGACGGCACCCAGGGTGTGGGTCAGGTGGTTGATCCACATTTTGACCCGCACTGTTTTCAACATTTTGCAACAAAAAGCACCGAAAACCGAAGTTTTCGATGCTTTTTGAGCTGCTGGGCGGATTCGAACCGCCGACCTCATCCTTACCAAGTGATAAAATGCCCTCCAGCCGTTGCGACATAAGGGTTTGCGGGCGTTTTTACCGCAAAAAGGATGAGGTCGAAAACGCTTTGCTCCATGTGCTCCGTCCGTTCGTTTTCCCGTGTGGGTCACGGTGTGGGTCAGCACCGCAGGCAGCGCCGGTGTGGGTCAACTTTCTCTGGCAGTGGAATGGTCACATTTTGCGCTGCTGGAAACAATGAAAGGGTATCAAAACGAAGAAATAGAGCCACTGGGCGGAGCGCAATGCTCCCGCCAGGTGGCTCTGCAGGTTTTCGGTATGGGTCAAAATGTGGGTCAAAGCGTTTTCAGCGCATCAAGAAACGGCGGCAGAACATCGTAGATG
>VOFB01000463.1_pt1 | contig 37126 bp, 43 predicted proteins | sample 5384141 | NCBI WGS metagenome assembly VOFB01 (sample SAMN12384721, study PRJNA508395) | human gut metagenome | isolation source: healthy gut A | host: Homo sapiens
GGTCATCGGCATCCGCGAAAGCGCCTGCTCGCTCAAGGAATACGGCGTGAGCTATGCGGAGGTTCCGCTCAAGGCGGACGGCTCGATTGATTACGACGGCGTCCGCGCGGCGATCAACGCGCGCACCAAGCTCGTCACCATCCAGCGCAGCAAGGGCTACGCCACCCGCCCGACGCTCTCCGTCAGGCAGATCGGCGAGCTGATCGCGTTCGTCAAGTCCATCCGTGCCGATATCATCTGCATGGTCGATAACTGCTACGGCGAGTTTGTGGAAACCATCGAGCCGAGCGACGTCGGCGCGGATATGATCGTCGGTTCGCTGATTAAGAATCCGGGCGGCGGTCTGGCGCCCATCGGCGGCTATATCTGCGGCACGAAGGCCTGCGTCGATCGCTGCGCCTATCGCCTCTCCGCGCCGGGTCTGGGTCAGGAGGTCGGCGCGAACCTCGGCTTGATGGCCGCGCTGTATCAGGGCTTCTTCCTTGCGCCGACGGTCGTTTCCGGCGCGCTCAAGGGCGCGATTTTCGCCGCGAATATCTATGAAAAGCTCGGCTACCGCGTCGTGCCCAATTCCACCGAGTCCCGCCACGACATCATTCAGGCCGTCGAGCTGGGCAGCGAGGAGGCCATGGTCGCCTTCTGCCGCGGCATTCAGGCCGCCGCGCCGGTGGATAGCTACGTCTCCCCCATTCCGGGCGACATGCCGGGCTACGACAGTCAGGTCATCATGGCGGCAGGCGCGTTTGTGCAGGGTTCCTCCATCGAGCTTTCCGCCGACGGCCCGATCCGCCCGCCCTCCGCCGTCTCTTCCCAGGGCGGCCTGACGTGGGTGCACGCCAAGCTCGGCATCCTGATGAGCCTGCAAAAGATGGTCGAGGCCGGGCTGGTCAATCTCTAATGCGTTCCCTTTTATAAAATTTAATACGAGAGGATACAAACAACTATGTGGTTCTGGTTTGCACTCATCGCGCTGCTCTGCTGGAGCGGCTCCGACCTCTTTTCCAAGATCGGCTGCCGCGAGGCGAACGACAAGACCGCGCACCTGAAAATGGTCATGGCGGTCGGCATCGTAATGGGTCTGCACGCCTGCTTTGAGATCTTCGTCAACGGCGTGGAAATCAATATGCAGATCATTATGACCTATCTGCCCGTCTCCCTGCTCTACATCATCTCGATGGCGATGGGCTACATCGGCCTGCGCTACATTGAGCTGTCGATCTCCTCCCCGATCTGCAACTCTTCCGGCGCGCTGGTGGCCATTGCGACCATCGCCATGAGCGGCATCGGCGATATGAATGTCTGGCAGCTTGCCGCGATTGCGCTGGTGGCCGTCGGCGTGGTCGCGCTGGGCATCACCGAGGCGACTGAGGACGACGAGCTGCGCGCGGCGCGTCAGCAGGCGAGCAACCACAAATACGCCAAATCTCTGCTGGCGCTGCTGCTCCCGATTGCCTACTGCATTCTGGACGCGGCCGGCACGTTCGCGGACAGCCTTGTGCTCGAAACCCTGAACGAGGATTCCGCCAACGTCGCCTACGAGCTGACCTTCCTCGCCGCGGGTCTGGTCTGCGGCGCGTATGTGCTCTTCGTCAAGCGCGAGAAGCTGACCCCGCGCACCGAAGCGCCGAAGTATATCGGCGCGGTCTGCGAGACCATCGGCCAGTTCTTCTACATCTATGCGCTGGCGGACAGCGCGCACGTCGCCATGAGCGCCCCGATCATCTCCTCCTACTGCGCCGCCTCCGTGCTTTGGAGCCGCATTTTCCTCAAGGAGAAGCTGAGCGTCAAGCATTACATCTCCATCCTGATGGTGTTCATCGGCATCGTCATCATGGGCGTATTCGATATGTAATCTTCGTTTTCAAAGAGCGTCGTTTCCGGCGCTCTTTTTCGGCTTCGCCCATGAAAGTGAAAATTTTTTCAAAATAATGGGAACATTTTTCCCCGTTCAAACGTCTATAAGATGTCCCCCACCAAATGACAACCGACCGAAAGGAGAATCCCACATGAAAAAACTTCTTGCGCTGCTGACCCTTGCCGCCCTGCTGATGACCGCGTTCGTCTGCCCGACCCTTGCGGAGAGCCCGATGACTGGCGGCTGGAGCACGTACACCGACGACCCGACCGAAATCCCGGCCGAAGCGCTGGACGCGCTGAACGCGGCGCTTGAGGAGCTTGTGGGCTGCGTCTACAAGCCGATTGCGCTGCTGGCGACGCAGGTTGTCGCGGGCACGAATTACTGCTTCCTGTGCGAAACGACCGTCGTTGCGCCGGATGCTCATCCGAGCTACGCGCTGGTCTACGTCTTTGACGGGCTTTCGGGCGAACACGAAATTCTGCGCGTGCAGGAGATCGAGTTTTCCGCATTTGAATGAGTGCTCTTAAACAAACGCATTCGGGCGCTGCCGCAGACGGTTTTCTGGCGGCAGCGCCCGTTTTTTATGCTGTTTTCATTCCACCCCGGCCTTGATGCCGGAGGCTTCAATCTGCTTGCGAATATCGTACATCTGCTTGTCCGTCCGCGCGACAACCTCCGCGCAATCCTGAAGCTGCCGGGCAATCGCGTCCGCCGTCTCGGCGGGGATGTCCTTTTTATAGCGCAGCTTGTGCTCCAAACTCGCCCAGAAATCCATCGCAATCGTCCGAAGCTGCACCTCCACGCGCATATACCGCTTCTCGTTGGATAGAAAGATCGGCACCTCAACGATCATGTGCAGGCTTCGATAGCCGCTTTCCTTCGGATTTTTTGATGTAATCCTTCGTTCGAACAACGTATACGTCGTCCTGCACAGCCAGCATGTCCGCCAGCTTGTAGATATCGTCCACAAACGAGCAGATCACGCGAACGCCCGCGATGTCGTTCAGGTTCTTTTCGATGGCGTCCACCGAGATCGGCAGGCCGAGGCGGTTCATCTTTTTTTCATAGATGCTTCTGGGCTTTTTGAGCCGCGTTTCAATGCTTTCAATCGGGTTGCGGTCGAATTTGTTGGAAAACTCGATGTTGAGCACCTTGAACTTGGTTTCCACCTCGAGCATGGCACTGGAATAATAGCTCATCAGCCGCAAATACTCGCGCCCTTGGGACTGCAATTCCACAAACAATATATCCGCCGTCAAACCCGGCGCAAATTTAACCTCTTTGATTTCTTCCATGGTCGGTATAGACTCCTCTCGGACGGTTTGTCGTTCACCCTTTTTTATTGTACACGACATCGCGAAAAAAAGCAATTTATTTATTTTGGCCAACTTCATTCTTTCCAATTTGGCGAACATGGAAAACCCCCTCGAAAAAGGGGGCTAACGCCTTCAGGCAGCTTTCTCAAAGCAGGAAGCGCCGCGGCAGGACTGCGGCGGAAAGCGTTACAGCAGCTTCAGTCCGTCAATGTTCCGTCCGACGGCGGACGCGGAGAACGGCCTGCCGAACATCCGGTGCGCGACGCGCTCCACATCCTCCTTCGTCACGGCCTCGATCTTGCGAATCACGTCCTGCGGATCGACGGCATGGCCGCGCAGCAGCTTGCTGCGGCCGATGGCGCTCATGCGGGCGGAGCTGCTCTCCAGCCCCAGCACATAGCTGACCTTGAGCTGCTCCTTCGCCATGTCAAATTCCTCCTGCGTCACGCCGCCGTCGCGAAGCAGGCGAATCTGACCCAGCAACTCGTCGGCGACCTGCTGCGCCGTCTCCGGCGACGTGCCCGCGTACACGGTGAATGTGCCGCAGTTGGTGTAGGTGCTCGGGAAACTGTATACGGAATACGCCGCGCCCATCTCCTCACGGATGCGCTGGAACAGCCGGGAGGACATGCCGCCGCCGAACAGGTTGTTCATCACGCTGATGGGGTACAGATCCTCGTCGTCCTGCTCCACGCCGGGGAAAGCCAGACAAATGTGCACCTGCTCGATCTCCTTTTGCGCGTCAGCACGCGCGGCGTCGTGCCCTCCACCGGCGCGGGATGTGCGTCTCCCCCTCCGCGTGCCAGCCGCCCAGCAGCCGCTCCGCCATCTCGCGAAACGCCGCCATGTCGAACTGACCCGCAATCGCCAGAACGGTGTTATCTGGGCGATAGTGCTTTTTTCTTGAACGCCAGCAGCGCCTCGCGGCTGATGGAAGCAATCTGCTCGTGCGAGCCGAGAATCGGGCGCGCCAGCGGATGCTCGCCGAAATACGCCTCCGCCAGCAGATCATACACCAGATCCTCCGGCGTATCCTCGCACATGGCGATTTCCTCCAGAATAACGCCGCGCTCCTTCTCAAACTCCGCCTCGTCCACACGCGCGCATTGAGCAGCATGTCGCAGAGCAGATCCATCGCCCGCGGCAGATGCTCGGCGATCACCTTCGCGTAGTAGCAGGTACATTCCTTGGCGGTAAACGCATTCACCTGTCCGCCCAGCGCGTCCATCTCCACGGCGATATCCTTCGTCGTGCGGCGCTCCGTGCTTTTGAACAGGATGCTCGACAAAGTGCGAAAGGCCGTTCTCCTCCGCGCTTTCATACATGGATCCCGCGCCGATCCACAGGCCGACGCTGACGGATGGGGAAATTTTCGATAGGCTCGGCAACGACCCGCAGACCGTTGGAAAGCACGAACTCTTCGCACATGCGCTTTGTCCCTCCGATCATAATTTCTCCTATTCTTTTCGTTTTATTTCAGATTATACGATCCTCGAGAAAAATCAAGAGGCTGTCATGCGTAAACCCGATATTCAAGAAACAAATCTCCAAGCACTTTTCTGAATATGAGGCATTGCCCCATCGCCCTTTGGAAACCTTCGGGCGCAAACGCTTCGTTTTGTTCCTGATCTATCCGGTTTATTGGCTTGACAGCCCCTGATTCATAGCTTAGCGGCGGTTCGCATCGCGGCGCGGCGGGCGCTGACCGCGCTGCGGCGCGGCATCTCCGCGTTGTCATACTCGATGTCGTTGCGAACGAGGTTGATGCGGCCCTGAGAGTCGATCTCCGCGACCTTCACCTCAAGCTCGTCGCCGATCTTCACAACGTCCTCGCACTTCTCCGCGGCCCTTCGCCAGCTTGGAAATGTGCACCATGCCGTCCTTGCCCGGCAGCAGCTCGACAAACACGCCGAAGTTCATCATGCGGACGACCTTGCCCGTGTAAACCTCGCCGACTTCGATATCCTTGGCAATGCCTTCGATGATGCGGCGCGCCTTCGCGGCGGCAGTCTCATCCGGCGTCGCGATATACACGCTGCCGTCGTCGTCGATGTCGATCTTCACGCCCGTCTCGTCGATGATCTTGTTGATCATCTTTCCGCCCGGTCCAATGACCTCGCGGATCTTGTCCGGGTTGATGGTAAAGCGGATGATCTTCGGCGCGTAGGCGCTCAGGTGCTCGCGCGGCTGCGGCAGCACTTCGAGCATCTTGCCGAGGATGAACAGGCGGCCGTCCAGCGCCTGAGACAGCGCCTGACGCAGAATCGCCTCGTCAATGCCCTTGATCTTGATGTCCATCTGGATGGCGGTGATGCCGTTCATCGTACCCGCGACCTTGAAATCCATGTCGCCGAGGAAGTCCTCCAGACCCTGGATATCGGTCAGCACGGCCACCTTGTCGCTGTGCGCATCCTTAATCAGACCCATGGCCACGCCCGCAACCGGCGCCTTGATCGGCACACCCGCATCCATCAGCGCCAGCGTAGAGCCGCAGACGGAGGCCTGAGACGTGGAGCCGTTGGAGGAGAGCACCTCGCTCACCACGCGGATGGCATACGGGAACTCGTCCACAGACGGGATCACCGGCTCAAGCGCGCGCTTGGCCAGCGCGCCATGGCCGATTTCGCGGCGGCCGGGGCTCTTGAGGCGACCCGCCTCGCCGGTGGAATACGGCGGCATGTTGTAGTTGTGCATGTAGCGCTCGCTGGTCTCCGTGCCGAGACCCTCGATCACCTGCGCCTCGCTCACGGGCGCGAGTGTCGCGATGGAGAGCACCTGCGTCTCGCCGCGGGTAAACACGCCGGAACCATGCACGCGCGGCAGAACGCCGGTTTCGCACCAAATCGGGCGAATCTGGGTCAGGCTGCGGCCGTCCGGGCGCACGCCCTGCTCCAGAATCTTGGTGCGCATGATTTCCTTGTTGAGGTAATACAGCGCGTCGTCCACCTTCGTTCAGGCGGCCTTCGAAGCGCTCGGCGTAGAGCTCGTGCGCCTCCTGCTTCACCTGATCCTCGCGCGCGCTGCGCTCGTGGCGGTCAAACGCCTCAAACGCCCACGCGCAACGGTCGAAGAAGTCCGCGCGAACGGCGGCCTTCACATCCTCGCCCGTCTCGGCAATCGGGAACACGCGCTTTTCCTTGCCGATTTCAGCCACAATCTGCTTCTGGAAGGCGACCAGCTTCTTGATCTCCTCGTGGCCGGTGAGAATCGCGCGGAGCATGTCCGCCTCGCTGATCTCCTTCGCGCCCGCCTCGACCATCAGCACGGCCTCGTCCGTGCCGGCAACCGTCAGGCTCAGCTTGGAAACCGCGCGCTGCTCCTGATTCGGGTTGATGACGATTTCGCCGTCCACCAGACCGACGGAAACGCCGCCGATCGGGCCCGCCCACGGGATATCGCTGACCGCAATCGCGGCGGAAGCGCCGATCATCGCGGGAATATCCGGCGGCACGTCCTGCTCAACGGAAAGCACAGTCGCCACAACCTGCACGTCGTTGCGCATGCCCTTGTTGAACAGCGGGCGCAGCGGGCGGTCGATCAGGCGGGAGGTCAGCGTCGCCTTTTCGGACGGACGACCCTCGCGCTTGATGAAACCGCCGGGGATCTTGCCCACGGAATACATCTTCTCTTCAAAGTCAACGCTCAGCGGGAAAAAGTCCTGACCCTCGCGCGGCGTGTCGCTCGCCGTCGCGTTGACCATGACCACCGTGTCGCCCAGTCGAACGATCACCGATCCGTTAGCCTGACCGCAGTACTTGCCAAATTCCATAACCAGCGGGCGCCCCGCCAGCTCTGTGGTATACGTCTTGACCATCGGGTGGAATCTCCTTTCAAAATACCTGCCTGCCAACACTTCTTTTCAGACGCGAACCCTCGCCGCCTGATATACAAAACCGACTTCAGCGTTCGGTTTCGTTTCAAAGGAATGAAAAAGACCGCCGCTTGGGGCGACAAAAACTGTCTCCCAAACGACGGTCATCTGGGACAAAGCCCTTTTCGTGAACGAAGCGGAGGAATTACTTGCGCAGACCCAGATTCGCAACCAGCGCACGATAGCGCTCGATGTCGATACGCTTGAGGTACTCAAGCATATTGCGGCGCTGACCAACCATCAGCAGCAGACCACGGTGGGAGTGGTGATCCTTCGCGTGGGTCTTGAGGTGATCGTTCAGGTGATTGATGCGCGCGGTCAGCAGCGCGACCTGCACCTCGGGGGAGCCGGTGTCGCCCTCGTGACGGGCATATTCCTTGATGATTGCTTCCTTCGTCGCCTTATCCATGACAAAATCCTCCAAATAAATATGTTGATGCCAATCGCCGCCCGCATAGAAGAACGTGTGGAGAACGCGATCATCTGCGCGCGCGGTTCAGACCGAAAGATATTGTAACACGGAAGTCCCGCTTTGTAAACAGAACTTCCGTGTTTTCTATGAATTTTTCATTTTTTCGCATAGGCGGCTGCGTAAAATCGCCCGCACATGCAAGACCCGGCGCTTTGCGGCCTTCGGCGGAGGGGCAGGCGGCTCAGTCCGCGTCTTACCGCCGGTTTTCAAAATACGTCCGCACCTGCTCGCGGTTCTTCATCACCTCGTCGCGCAGCGCTTCCAGCGAATCAAACTTTTTCTCGCTTCGCACAAAGTCGCACAGCAGCAGCCGCATGTGATGGCCGTAAAGCGAGCCGCCCTCGTAATCCAGCAGGTTCGCCTCGATGGTCGGCGGGCCGCCCGGCGCGGTCGGATGCGTGCCGACGTTCACCGCCGCGATGTACCATGCCTCATCGACATAGACCCGCGCCGCGTAAACGCCCTTTGGGGGAATCGCCTTGCCTTCCGGCCAGAGCAGATTCGCCGTCGGGAAATCCAGCTTGCGCCCGAGCTGCTTGCCGCGCTGAATCACGCCGCAGAGCGCATACGGGCGGCCGAGCAGCCGCGCGGCCTCCTCCATTTCGCCCGCTGCAATGGCCGCGCGCACCCGTGTGGAGGAAACGGGCAGGCCGTCGATCTGCACCTCGTCCACAACGTGCGTCTCAAAGCCGTATTTTCCCCCGAAGCGGCGCATATCTTCCGCCTTGCCCGCGCCCATCCGGCCAAAGGAGTAATTGAAGCCGATGACCACGTGCTTCGGATGCAGCGCGTCCACAAATGCCTGCACAAACGCCTGGCGACTGCGCGGCATACGCCCGGTCAAACGGACGGAGCACCGCCGCGTCGATTCCGAGTTGAGCGATCGAGCGAATTTTTTCCGAGCGTGTCTCCAGCTGCGGCGGCGTCTTTTCCGGCGCATAGGTCGCCATCGGATGCGACGAAAACGTGTAGACCACGCTCTTGAGGTCATGCAGCGCCGCCAGCTCGTTGGCCTTGCGCATCAGCTGCGCATGCCCTTCGTGCACGCCGTCAAACATGCCGAAGGCAACCACCGTCTCCCCGCCGCGCCACTGGCGCTCGTGTGTCAAGAGTATCATTCTTTTTTAGCTCCACAAACGATGATCGCGCGCCCTCACTCAAGGAGCATCGCGTCAAATTTCAGGGTCTCCCCGTCAAATCGGCCAATCCCGCAGAATTGCCCGTTCAGATACAGCCGCGTCGGCTGCCCCGGCTGAATGTCGCCGATCAGCTCGCGCCGTGTCAGCCTGTTGCCGTTGCGCACAAAGCGCTCCGCCTTGGGCTGCACATCGAGCCGCGGCAGATGGCCGAGCGGCTGATCCATCGCCGTCAGCAGCGGCGACAGCTCGTCCGCCGCGTCGATTTCCTCTATCGTGTGCGCGTCGTCCAGCGTAAACACGCCCGTCTGCGCGCGCAGCAGCATGCCCATGTGCGCCTTCGTGCCCAGCGCCCGCCAATATTATGGCATAGCGTCCGGATGTACGTTCCGCGCCCGCAGCGGATTTGCAGCATGAAGCTGCCGTCCGCGTTTTCGTGCAGCACCTGGATGGCGTACACCTGCGTCGGCCGCGGCTCAACCTTCACGTCGATCCCCTGCCGCGCCAGATCGCAGAGCTTCTGCCCGTCCCGCTTGAGCGCCGAATACATCGGCGGAATCTGCGCAATTTCACCGATAAACCGCGGCAAAACCGCTTCCAGCTGCGCCCGTGTCGCATGCGCGCCCTCGCCCGCGATAATCGCCCCATGCGCGTCCTGCGTATCGGTCGCATAGCCGGGTTTGATCTGCGCAACGTATGTCTTTTCCTTTTCGACCAGATAATCAAACAGCCGCGCCGCGCGCCCGATCATCAGCGGCAGCACGCCGGAGGCCTCCGGGTCAAGTGTCCCCGCGTGGCCGACCTTCACGCCCCTGCCCAGCTTGCGCCGAACGCGAACCACCACGTCGCTCGAGGTCATTCCCGGCGGCTTGAGCACACAGAGAAACCCGTTCATGCGCGTTTCTCCGGCCGCGGGGTCTTATCCAGCTTGTCTTTCATCGCGGCCAGCATCTGATCCAGCGCCTCCTGAAGCGGCGCGTGAATCGTGCAGCCCGCGGCCTGCGCGCGTGGCCGCCGCCGCCGAAAAGCACGGCGATATCGTTCACCGTGTCCGGCTCGACCGCGCGCAGCGACATCTTGATTCCGTCCTCACGCTCGGAAGCCAGCACCGCCATGCGAACGCCTTCCACTTCCAGCGCCTTGTTGACCAAGCCGTCCGCCTGCCCGAACGTGCAGCCGGTTTCCTCAAAGTCGTGCTTGTCAAAATCAATCACGCCCACCTGCTGATCGAACATAAACCGCAGCTTGTTGTCGGCAATGCGGGTCAGCTTCACGCGGTTCATCGGCTGGGTGCGATACAGCCTGCGCGTCATCGCGGAGATATCCACGCCCAGCTTGAGCAGCTCGCCCGCCGCAATCAGCGTCGCCGGGGAGGTCGCCGGGTATTGGAAATGGCCGGTGTCGGTGCTCATGCCCGTCAGCAGGCATGTCCCCATGTCCTTCGTCATCTCCACGCCAAGCCCCAGAATCGCCTCGTATGCCAGCAGGCAGCAGGCCGATTCGCCCCTGCGGATGAAATTCGCCTGGCCGAAAGCCGGGTTCGTCGCGTGGTGGTCGATCACCATGCGGAAACCCGCCGCGTCAAACACAGCCTCGCTCTTGCCCAGCAGCGAGCGGTCGCTCACGTCCACGGCAATCGCCGTGTCATAATCCGCGCCGTTCACATTCTCCGGGTGCAGCATGGCCTCGCTGCCCGGCAGATATTTCAGGTTATCCGGCATATCGCCGTCGCAAATCACATCAGCCTGCTTGCCCAGCGCCAAAAAAGCAAGGCGAAGCGCCAGCGTAGAACCCACGGTGTCCCCGTCCGGGGAAATATGGGCCAGCAGCGCCACGCGCTTCGCCTGACGGGCGCAGCTCAGCCAATCCTCAAATTCCCGCTTCTCCTGCGTCATCGGATCGACTCTCCTCCGTCTTTCTCACCTGATTGATCAGGCTCGCGATATGCACGCCGTATTCAATCGTCGTGTCCAGTTCAAAAATCAGCTCCGGCGTATAGCGAAGCTGCACGCGCCGCCCCAGATTGTGGCGGATAAAGCCCGCCGCCGTCTTGAGCGCCTTCATCATCGGCGCGCGCTTTTCCTCTTCGTATACGCTCACATAGACCTTCGCATACCGAAGGTCGCGCGTCACATCCACATGCGTGATGGAAAACATGCAGTCCGTCCGCGGGTCGGAAACATCCCTCGCGGATGATCTTCTCCGTTTCGCGCATGATTTCGCTGGCGATGCGGTCTGTACGCTCAAATTGTTGATTTGCCATATTTTTTATTCCTGTTAAAAAAAGGCGGCCCGGCGGCAAAGCATGCAACCGGGCCGCGCCTGTTGACCTTGAAAACCGATTACCCGGGATTTCCTCCATCACGAAGCACTCGATGACGTCGCCTTCCTTGATATCCGTGTAGTTTTCCAGGCAGACGCCGCACTCGTAGCCGTCGGCCACTTCCTTGACCGCGTCCTTGAAGCGCTGGAGCGAGGAGAGCTTGCCCTCGTAAACCACCACGTTGTCGCGGAGCAGGCGAACCTGCGCATTGCGCTGGAGCTTGCCGTCGGTGACGTAAGAACCGGCGACGATGCCCACGCCCGTGATCTTGAACACGTTGCGCACCTCCGCGTGACCGATGACGTTCTCGCGGAATTCCGGCGTGAGCATGCCCTTCATGGCCTTTTCGATATCCTCGATGGCCTGATAGATCACGCGGTAATAGCGGATGTCGATACCGTCGCGGTTCGCGGCGTCGCGTGCCTTCGCGTCCGGACGGACGTTGAAGCCGATGATGATCGCACCGTCGATGCCGGCCAGCATCACGTCGTTCTCGGTGATCGCGCCCACGCCGCTGTGGATCGTGCGCACACGCACCTCGGCGTTGGAGAGCTTTTCAAGCGACTGCTTGACCGCCTCGACGGAGCCCTGAACGTCGGCCTTGATGATGATGTTGAGATCCTTGACCTCGCCCTGTTCGAGCTTGCTGTAAAGCTCCTCGAGCGTGGACGCGGAGCTGTTCTTGACCATCGACGCGCGCGCCTTCGCGGCACGCCTCGACGACCTGACGCGCCAGCTTCTCGTCGGCCACCGCCATGAACTCATCGCCCGCCTCCGGCACACCGCCGAAGCCGATGATCTCCACCGGCGTGGACGGGGTCGCGTGCTTGACGCGCTCGCCGCGGCTGGAAACCATCGCGCGGATGCGGCCAAAGGCATTGCCCGCAACCACCATGTCGCCCACGTGCAGCGTACCGTTCTGCACCAGCGCCGTCGCGACAGCGCCGCGGGAATGATCCAGCTTCGCCTCGATGATGACGCCGCGCGCCTTGCGGTTCGGGTTGGCCTTCAGTTCCAGCATATCGGCCAGCAGCAGCACGTTTTCAAGCAGATCATCGACGCCCTCGCCGGTCTTGGCGGAGACGTTCACCATGATGGTGTCGCCGCCCCACTCCTCCGGCACCAGCTCGTAGCGGGTCAGCTCCTGCTTCACCGCGTCCGGATCCGCGCCCGGCTTGTCGATCTTGTTGATCGCCACGATGATCGGGCACTTCGCCGCCTTCGCGTGGTTGATGGATTCGATGGTCTGCGGCATCACGCCGTCGTCCGCCGCAACGACCAGAATCGCGATATCGGTCGCCTGCGTGCCGCGGGCGCGCATCGCCGTAAAGGCCTCGTGACCCGGCGTATCCAGGAAGGTGATCTGGCGGTCGCCCACCTTGGCGATGTACGCGCCGATGTGCTGGGTGATGCCGCCGGCCTCGCCCACGGCCACCTTCGCCTTGCGGATATAGTCAAGCAGCGACGTTTTGCCGTGATCGACGTGACCCATGATCGTGACGACCGGCGGGCGCGTGACCAGCTCTTCCTCGCTGTCCTCCACGTTCTCGGCGGAGAGCGCGTCCTCGGCGGTCTTGTCGAGCTTCATTTCCAGCGTCACGCCGAATTCGGAAGCCACCAGAGACGCGGTATCGAAATCCAGCTCCTGATTGATCGTCGCCATGATGCCCAGCAGCATCAGCTTCTTGATGATCTCGCCCGCCGGCTTGCCGATGCGCTCGGTCAAATCGCGGACGGTGATGGTCTCGGCGGTCATGTAGGCCGTCTCGATCTTGATCGGGGCCATCATCTGCTGCGCAGAGAGCTGACGCCCCTTCTTGCGGCGGCCGCGCACCACATCGTCGTCCATGCCGTAGCCCGTGTCGCGCGCAAGCTGCTTGCGGTTCTTCACCGGCTGATGCTCCGGGTCATGCTGACGCTGGCGCATCTTCTTGTTCGGGTCGTAATTGGATACGCGCTCCTTCTCGACCGTGGGCATCAGCTCCGGCCCCTTCGGCCCGCGCTGCGGACGGTTGCCGCCCATCGGGCGAGCGCCGCCCATGCCGCCTGCCGGACGGGCGCCGCCCTGCGGACGATCCCGCGCGGCGCGAAATTGCCGCCCTGCGGACGATCCCCGCGCGGCGCAAAGCTGCCGCCCTGCGGACGATCTCGCGCGGCGCGAAATTGCCGCCCTGCGGACGATCCCCGCGCGGCGCGAAATTGCCGCCCTGCGGACGATCCCCGCGCGGCGCAAAGTTGCCGCCCTGCGGACGATCCCCGCGCGGCGTGAAGCTGCCGCCCTGCGGGCGCGGCGCATTGCCGCTCTGCTGGGGCGCGCCGCCGGAGCGGGCTTCGCTTCCGGCTTTGCTTCCGGCTTCGCTTCCGGCTGCGCTTCCGGTTTCGCTTCCGGCTGCGGCTTGGCCGCCTCAACCGGCGCTTTCTCCTCGGCCTTCTCCACCGGCACGTCATCGGGCATCGTCCATGCCTTGCTCTGCGAGCTGAGCGCCTTCTGCTGTTCCTCGCGGCGCTTCTCCTCGCGCTCGGCCTCCTGCTGCTGCGTAAAGCCGTTTTCAATCTTGCGCAGCTCGGCGAGCGTCTTCTCCGCTGCGGTACGAACTCCCGTTACGTCTCCCAGCAGCTTCGCCGCCCGGCGGCTGAGTTCCTTTGTTGCGTCTTGAACCTTCATTTTGGACATTCTGCCCTTGCACCCCCGCAAATTGCGTCACTGTCGTGGTTATCTTCCTGAGACGGCGCGTCGCCCGTCTCCTCCTCCTTGGCCAAAGCCAGCAGCTTGCCGCCCAGCGAGCCCCGCGCAATCGCGGCGCTCATGCGTCCCGGCTTGCCGATGGCGCTGCCCAGTCTGTCCGGCGTCGTTTCATAAAGCGGAACCTGATAAAACGCGCAGGAATCTCGGAATTTCTTCTTCGTATTGTCGGATGCGCCCGCATCCAGAATCATAAACAAAGCCGCTCCGGATGAAATCGCCTTGAGCACGCCGCTTTCGCCGAGGCTCAGCTGCCCCGCGCGCATGGCGATGCCCAGCATCGCGTAGAAAGCGTCGCGCTCAATCTGCATCAATTTCCTCCATCAGTTGGTTCAGCACGGCCTCGTCGATCTTCGTTTCCAGCGCGCGGTCAAGCTGCCGCTGGCGAACCGCCTTCGTCAGGCAGTCCTTCGATTTGCAAATATATGCGCCGCGACCCGGAGCCTTGCCGATTCTGTCAAAGCTGATCTCGCCCTGCGCGCTGCGAACGATGCGCAGCAGCGCCTTTTTCTCCTTCATCTCGCGGCAGCCCACGCACATGCGCATGGGAATTTTGCGTGTCTTCATTGGCGCACCCCGCTTTTACTCGGCGTCGCCTTCGACCGTCGGCGCTTCGCCGGCCTCGGCCTCAACCTGCTCGTCAACCTGGCTCTGGCTCTTGATGTCGATCTTCCAGCTCGTCAGGCGCGCAGCGAGGCGGGCGTTCTGGCCTTCCTTGCCGATGGCCAGCGAGAGCTGATTGTCCGGCACGACCACGCGGCAGGCCTTTTCCTGCTCGTTGACGAACACGTTCACCACGTGCGCCGGGTTCAGCGCGTTGGCGACGAACTCCGCCGGGTCGGCCGACCACTTGATGATGTCGATCTTCTCGCCGCGCAGCTCGGTCACCACGCGATCCACGCGCTGGCCGCGCGGACCGACGCAGGAGCCTACCGGGTCGATCATCGGGTCGGTGGAGTGCACCGCCATCTTCGTGCGGCTGCCCGCCTCGCGGGAGATGGACTTGATCTGCACAATGCCGCTCTGAATCTCCGGCACCTCCAGCTCGAACAGGCGCTTCACCAGGCCCGGATGGATGCGCGATACGCTCACCTGCGGGCCGTGCTTTGCGCCCGGACGCGCCAGACGGCGATCCGCGACGACCTCCAGCACGTAAACCTTAAAGCGCTCGCCCGGCGCGTACACGTCGCTGGCCATCTGCTGGCTCGGCTCGAGCACGCCCTCGGTCTTGCCCAGCTCGACGTAAACATCCTTCGTTTCGGGATCGACGCTGTGCACGATCGCGGTCAGAATCTCGTTTTCCTTCTCGATGAAGTCGTCGTAGACCTTGCCGCGCTCGGCCTCGCGGATCTTCTGCACGATGACCTGCTTGGCCGTCTGCGCGGCGACGCGGCGGAAGTTATCCGGCGTGACCTCGACCTCGACGATATCATCCTGCTGGTAGCTGGGCTGAATCGCCTGCGCTTCCTCGATGGAAATCTCGGTCGCCTCGTCGGTGGGCCAGCGCTCGACCGTCTTGCGGGCGTACAGGCGAACCGCGCCGGTCTCCCGGTTCAGCTCCACGCGCACGTTCGCGTTGGAGGGCGGCATGCCGTATTCCTTGCTGAAATTATTTTTATAAGCGCTCTTCAGTGCCTCTTCAATCGCAGAAAAGAGCAGCTCCTTGCTGATGTTTTTTCCTTGGCCAGCGCCGCGACGGCTTCGATCATCTCACGATTCTCGTTTTTGTCCATGCCCTGACGCTTATCTTCCTTCTGAGTCGTTTTTTCATCGTCGCTCATCTCCTCGTCCATTGCGATGTCGTCCTCGGTGATGATCACCAGGGGCTTGCACAGCGAAACGTCCTTCTGCTTGAAGCGCAACTCGTTTTCCCCGTCGCGGATGACGATTTCGCCGTCCATCAGGCCAACCAGCTCGCCCTCAAACTGCTTGCGCCGCTCCACCGGGCGGAACAGGTGGATTTCCACCGTTTCGCCCGCATGCTTGTCAAAATCCTTCTGCTTTTTCAGCGGACGATCAAGACCCGGCGAGCATACCTCAAGGAAATCGTAATCCACACGCTCGACCAGCGGGGTCACAGCGCGGTGATACGTTTCGCAATCGCTCAAGGTAATACCGTCGGGTTTGTCAATATAAATCCGCAGATAACGGCTCGCGCCCTCGCGCACAAGCTCCACATCCACCAGCTCAAAGCCATGCTGCTCGGCAAGCTTCTGGCAGGCCGGCTCAATCACACGGGTCAAATCGCTTTGTGCCATTCACACACTCCCAAAGTCACTCAAAAAATTCGTTCAAGCGGCCGCGGCAGATAGAAAGAGTGGGCGCTTCTCCCACTCTTTCGCATCCACCCGCAGGGTACAAAACTCCCTGCGCCGCCATCTTATGCGGTTATTATATCACCGCTTTTTCAAAAAAACAACCCTCTATACATGGTTTGTCAGCTATTCCGTCGAAATTCGCATTTATAACATAAGATTTATTCCGTTTTGGGCGAAATCAGAACGAGAACAGCGTCGTCTGGTTGCTTTCCGGCAGGCCGCCCAGACAGCCGCCCTCGCGCAGCAAATCAATCAGCGATGCAGAAATTTTCGTGCGGTTGCGCAAATCCTCGATGGAAATGAACGGCGACTGCTCGCGCGCATCCACGATGCTCTGCGCGGCGGCCTCGCCCAGCCCGGGCAGGGCGTTGAAGGGCATGCGGATCGTCTTCTCGTCCACCACCTGAAACTTCGTCGCGTCGCTCTTATACAGATCGACCGGCGCCAGCTTGATGCCGCGGCAGAGCATTTCGATCACCAGCTCCATGATAATCATCAGATCCTTGTCCTTCTGGGTCAAATCCTTGCTGTTTTCTTCCATCTCTTTATAGCGTTTTGCCGCGGATGGCTTCCTGCGTTCCGCCGAGGATGCTCGCGTCGAAGCAGTCCGCCCGAACGGTGTAATACGCGCAGTAATACGCCGCCGGCCGATGCACCTTGTACCACGCGATGCGCAGCGCCATCGTCACGTAGGCGACCGCGTGCCCCTTCGGGAACATGTATTTGATCTTCTTGCAGGAGTCGATGAACCATGTCGGCACATTGTGCTCGATCATGGCTTCCTCCATCTCCGGCTTGAGCCCTCGCCCCTTTCGAACGGATTCCATCGTGTCAAACGACATCTTCGGCGCAACGCCGTAGTCGATGAGCGCGTTCATAATATCGTCGCGGCAGCAGATGCACGAGGCCAGCGGCGCAATGCCCGCCTTGATGATCTCCTGCGCGTTGCCGATCCACACGTCCGTTCCGTGGGACAGGCCGGAAATGCGGATCAGCTCCTCCATCGTCGTCGGGTGCGTCTCCTCCAGCATCTGGCGGACGAACTTCGTGCCGAATTCCGGCACGCCGTATGTGCCCGTCTTGGAGCCGATCTGCTCGGGCGTCACCCCCAGCGCCTGCGTGCTGGAGAACAGCGAAATCACGTCCGGGTCGGTCAGCGGCAGGGTGCGCGCGTCAACGCCCGTCAAATCCATCAGCATGCGGATCATCGTCGGGTCGTCGTGCCCCAGAACGTCCAGCTTCACCAGCACATCGTGCATCGAGCCGAAGTCGTAATGCGTCGTGATGACCGGACTGGTCATGTCGTTGGCCGGATGCTGGATGGCGACGAACTGCTGAATCTCGTATTCCTTCGGCAGAACGACCATGCCCGCCGGGTGCTGACCCGTCGTGCGCTTCACGCCGACGCAGCCCAGCGCCAGCCGGTTCATCTCCGCCTCCGAAAGCGTCAGCTCCCGCTCCTCGCAGTATTTCTTGACGTAGCCGTAAGCCGTCTTATCCGCCAGCGTGCCGATGGTTCCCGCGCGGTAGCAGTATCCCTTGCCGAACAGCTCCTCGATGTAGGCATGCGCGCGCGGCTGGTACACGCCCGAGAAGTTCAGGTCGATATCCGGCACCTTGTCGCCCTTGAACCCGAGGAAGACCTCGAACGGGATATCGAAGCCGTCGCGGTAAAGCTCCTCGCCGCACTGCGGGCACTTCATCGGCGGCAGGTCAACGCCGACCTTGTATTTGCTCTTGTCCACATCGAACGTGTACCATTTGCATTTCGGGCAGCGATAGTGCGGCGGCAGCGCGTTGACCTCCGATATGCCGACCAGATGCGCCACATAGGACGAGCCGACGCTGCCGCGCGAGCCGACCAGATAGCCGTCCGCGTTCGATTTTTTGACCAGCTTCCGCGATGTTGTACAGTGTGCCGTAGCCGTAGCCCAGAATGGAGGAAAGCTCCTTTCCTTGCGCGCCACGACGATTTCCGGCGGGTTGTCGCCAAACCATTCGCGAATCTGTTCTTCGCAGAGGTTGCGGATGTTGTCCGCCGCGTCCGGCCAGAACGGCTGGAACGTCTCCTTGCCCTCCGGGTGCTTCGGGTACAGGCCGATTTCGCCGATTCGCGCGGCGATCTTCGCCGGGTTGTCGATGACGACCTCTTCCGCCTTCGCCTTGCCCAGATAGCTGAATTCCTCGAGCATCTCCTGCGTCGTCTTGAAATACAGCGGCGGCTGATTGTCCGCATCCTTAAAGCCGTGCGCCGCCTGAATGATCGCGCGGAATTTTCCGTCCTTCGGGTCGAGGAAGTGCACGTCGCCCGTCGCGCAGACCGGAATGCCCAGCCTCGCCCAGCCAGACGATTTTTCGGTTAAAGTCGCGAAGCTGTTCCTCGTCCTCCGCCATGCCCTCGCGCAGCATAAACGCATTGTTGCCGATCGGCTGAATTTCGAGGTAGTCGTAGAACCGCGCAATCCGCTTGAGCTCCGTGTCGTTTTTGCCGTCCGCAACGGCGCGGAACAGCTCGCCCGCCTCGCAGGCCGAGCCAACGATGATGCCCTTTCGGTATTTCTGCAAAATCTCGCGCGGCGTGTGCGGCTTGCGGCTGAAATAGTTGAGGTGGCCTTCCGAAACGATCTTGTTCAGGTTGGTCATGCCCTCCTGCTCGGCCGCCAGCAGAATGATGTGGTACGAATCGCCGATGGCGCCGCCCGTCAGCGCGGAATTGATTTCGTTCAGCCGGGTGACGCCCTTCTCTCTGGCCGTGTCGAGCATGCGGTTGAGCATGTGCGCCGTCGCGCGCGCGTCATGCACGGCTCTGTGTGCGTTTTTGAGGCTGATGCCCAGCGATTTGCAGACCGCGCCGAGCCTGTGGCTCTTGAGGCTTGGGTACATCCGGCGGGAAAATTCCAGCGTGTCGATCACCGGCATGTGGATTTCAATGCCCAGCCGGTTACATTCCTCCGTCAGGAAGGAATAATCGAATTTCGCGTTGTGCGCCGCGAACGCCGCCCCGCCGATGAATTCCAGCAGCTTCGGAATTTCGACCTCCGCCGGGCTCGCGTCAGCCACCATCGCGTCGGTGATGTGCGTCAGCTCGGAAAACCTCCTGCGGAATCGGCTCCATCGGATTGACGAACCGGCTGTATTCCTCCACCACCTGTCCGTTGCGGATGCGCACCGCGCCGATCTCCATAATGCGGCATTTGCGCGGGTTGAGCCCCGTGGTTTCAAAGTCCACCACGACGATATCATCCGTCAGCGGCCGGTCGTCGCCGTCCTTGACCACGACGGTCACATCCGTCAGATAGCCCTCCATGCCCGGAATGAGCTTGATCTTGTTCTTTTTCGCCGCGCCGAAGGCCTCCGGGAACGCCTGCACCACGCCATGATCCGTGATGGCGACGGCCGGGTGTCCCCACTGCGCCGCGCGCTTAATCAGGTCGCTGGCCGAGGAAACCGCGTCCATCTCGCTCATGTTGGTGTGCATGTGCAGCTCGATGCGCTTGCGCTCGGCCGTGTCCTGACGCATGGGCTTCTCCCGCCCGTCGATGTCGTTGACCATCATCACCAGGCCGTGCTCGAAGCTGTCCATCTTCACATCGCCGCGAACGGCGAACCATTTGCCCTCCTTGACGGCGGCAATCACGTCGTCAACCGCCTTCTTTTCTTCCTCCGTCGGCGGGCGGTCGTCCTCCTCCTGCGAAGCCGCCAAAGCGCCCCTTTCTGGGCTTATAGCGCAAAACGCCTTGCACTTGATGGTGTTCGTATAATCCGTCAGCGCGAAGGAGAGAAGCTGCATTTCGCCGCCGCGCAGCTCGCGCGTCTCCACCGTCAGCACCTCGCCGCAGACGTCAGCTTGCTGGCTTCCTCCGTCAATTCGCTGATGGGCAGCGGTTGGCGGTGATCGGCCGCCCGAAGACGGCCTTCGGCTTTTCCTTTGGCGGCCTTTGGCCTCCTGCGCGGCGACCTGCTCGCTCTGCGTCTTAATCATCTCTGCGACGGCCTGCTCGTCCTCGGCCTTGCGGCGGCGGCGAATCTCCTCCAGCTGCTCCTCGCGCAGCTTCACCGCCTGAAAGACGACATGCACCTTCGTCACGAACACATTCTCGATCAGCTGCTCGATGTAATGATCCACGCCGGACTGTGGAATTTCGGCGCGATGTTCTGCGGCACAAGCACGCTGAGCACATCGCCCTTACATTCCAGCTTTGCGTCGTTCATAAACGGCGCGCCGGAGGGATGGCGGCGCTTGACGCAGCGCAGAATGAACGGCGCATACTTCTGCGGGTCATTCAGAAAATCCTGCGCGAGCTGCGGCGAGCGGATGATCAGCTTCACCCGCGTCGGCGCAAAATTGCGCCGGATGGCGCGCTGCGCCGCCAGAAACGGCTTTTCCTCCACCAGCATATCCGAAGAGAAAAAGACCGCAATCTCGTCGCCCGCCTTGCTGGCCGTCACGCGCTCCAGGGTCAAATGCCCCTTCAGCTCCTGCGCCGCGCCTTCGAGCAGGCCTTCCCACTGCTGTGCCACTGTACGTCACCAACTCCTTCAGTCAGCTTCGCTGACAGCCCTCAAAGAGGGGGCCGGTTCTGCAATCCGAAAACTTTCAAATCCATCCGTTCAAATGCGCTTCTCATACCAAAAGCCTCCCTCTGAGAGGGAGGTTGATTATTTATAGTATGCTTGCCATTCTTCCAATTGTTCAACCCTTTTGATCAAGTTTTTGAATTCGCGTTGAACACATTTTTGCATTATTTCTGCATTTTCAAATCCGGAAGGCATATAACATACACTAAATCCCAGAATACCAAGCAATGCGCCTGTAAAGAAGTAACCCACATATCCCTTTTTTTCAGCCAGCTTAAAGCATAGAATCCCGATAATTGTTCTTTGAATAAACCAAATCAGAAACAGCAAAAATCCACCATTAGATATTATTCTATCAATTTCTGAAATAATTTGATCATATACATACTGATTCATATGCTTCTCTCGCTTTCTCTCGCAAATCAGAGCATCTTGTGAATCTCGTCAATCAAAAAATCTGCGCCAGATCGCCGGTCACTTTCTGCGGCGGCTGACCCTTTTAATCAGCAGACCCACGCCGTTTCCGCCGCCGCAGATGCCGATATCCGCCTGCGCCCTTCGCCCGGCCCATTGACCACGCAGCCCATGACGGCCACCTTGAACGGCACGTTTACGCCCTTCAGTTCCTGCTGCACGCGGCGCATGATGCCGCCCACGTCGATGCAGGTGCGCCCGCAGGTCGGGCAGGAGACATACTGCACGAAGTCCTTTGCGCAAGCCGACGTCCTGCAAATCTCAATGCCGACCGGCGGTTCGAGGCACGGATCGCCCGTCAGCGAAACGCGGATCGTGTCGCCGATGCCATCCAGCAGCAGCGCGCCGATGCCGATTGCGCTCTTGATTTTTCCCTGCAGACCCGCCTCGGTCACGCCGAGGTGCAGCGGATAATCGCACTGCGCGCTGGCCAGCCGATACGCCGCGACGGTATCCGGCACGTTGCTCGCCTTCATGGAGAGCACCATGTCGTAAAAGCCGCAGTTTTCCAGCATTTTTGCGTGCGCCAGCGCTTTCCACCATGCCCTGCGGGGTCGGCCCGCCATATTTGGCGAGGATATCCTTCTCTACCGAGCCGGAGTTCACGCCGATGCGCACCGGGATATGATGCGCCCTTGACGCAGTCCGCCAGGATACGCACGTTCTTCTCGCCGCCGATGTTGCCGGGGTTGATGCGCAGCTTGTGGATGCCGTTTTCCACCGCCTTGATGGCGAGCTTGTAATCAAAATGGATGTCGGCGACCAGCGGAACGGGGGCTGCCGTCCACCAGCGCGCGCACCGCGTCGGCGCAGGCCTCATTGAAAACGGATACGCGGACGATGTCCGCGCCCGCAACCGTCAGCGCGCGAATCTGGGAGAGCGTCTTCTCCACATCCGCCGTGTCGGTGTTGGTCATCGACTGTACGCTGACCGGCGCGCCGCCGCCGATGCGGACGCTGCCGACCTGAACCTGCCGTGTTTTTCTTGCTCATGTTCTTTCTCCCCTATGCTTGATGACCGCGCTTTTCAACGGGAGACAGCCGCCAGCGGCTATCCCTTCACAAAGAAACGCATGATGTCCTTGTACGTCAGCAGCACCATCAGCCCCATCAGCAGCATGAAGCCCGCCGCGTGAATCGCGCCCTCCAGCTCCCCGCTTGACCGGCTTGCGGCGAATCGCCTCTGCCAGCAGGAACAGCAGACGGCTGCCGTCCAACCCCGGAATCGGGAGCAGGTTCATCACGCCGAGGTTGACGCTGATCAGCGCCAGCAGCTCCAGATAGACCTCGAAGCCGCCCTGCTGCGTGACCTCCTGAATGACGTAAACCGTTCCGACCGGGCCTGTCACGTCATCGACGCCCTGCCCCTTGAACACCAGATTTTTGAGCGTGGACAGAATCAGCCTCACGCTCTCCACGTTGTATTGGAGCGAAAACGGGATGCTCTCAAAACGGATACCCGAACGCGCTCCTGCCCGAACGAGAAGCCCACGCGATAGCGCCCGGCCTGCGCGTCGTAAAACGGGGTCAGCGTCAATCGAGCGTCCGGCCGTCCCGCTTCACAGTGAGCGTCACCGCCTCGCCATTAGATGCCGAAATGGCCTTGGCAATCGCGTCCGACGTCGCGACCGTCTCGCCGTTCACCGCCGTGATTTCGTCGCCGATCTGCAAACCGGCCGCCTGCGCGGTTTCCTCCACCTGCGCCACCTTCGGCACGACGGCGTTCACGCCGATGGCGCTCATAAACAGCGCAATCACCAGAAACGCGATCACAAAATTCATCAGTGGGCCGCTGAACACCGTTATCGCGCGTTTCCAAACCGGCTGGTTGTTGAATGCGCGCGGGTCGTTCTTTTCCTCATCCTCGCCGTAAAACTGGCAATAGCCGCCGATGGGCAGCAGGCGCACGGAAAACTGCGTCCCCTTTTTGCTCTTCCATTTGGCAATCAGCGGCCCCATGCCCATCGAAAATTCCTGCACACCGATGCCGCAGGCGCGCGCGCCCAGAAATGGCCGCCCTCATGCGCGATAATCAGCACACCCAGCAGCAGCAGCGCCAGAACCACATACATGAAACGAAAGCACCTCCCGCGTTATGCGCCGAAGCGCGCCAGCAGCGCCGCCGCCTTTTGCCGCGCGGCGCGGTCGCACTCAAACACCTGCTCGAGCGTCGGGTGCGCAATCACCGGCACGGCCTGCATCGTCTCCTCCACCAGCCGCGCAATCGCGCCGAAGGGGATTTTCTCGTGCAGGAATGCGTCCACCGCAACCTCGTTCGCGCCGTTGAGCACCGCGCTCATCGAGCCGCCGGCCGCCAGCGCGTCATACGCCAGCCGGAGGCCGGGGAAACGGTCGTTATCCGGCTGCTCGAAGGTCAGCGCGTTCATCTGCGTAAAATCAAGCCGCCGGCCGCCGGTCGGAAGCCGCTCCGGCCAGCTCATCGCGTAAAAGAATCGGCAGGCGCATATCCGGCGTGCCAAGCTGCGCCATCACCGCGCCGTCCGCGTATTCGACCATAGAATGTATGACGCTCTGCGGATGAATCAGCACATCAATCTTCTCGGCGGGCATGTCGAACAGCCATCTCGCCTCGATGACCTCCAGCGCCTTGTTCATCATCGATGCGGAATCAATGGTGATCTTGCGGCCCATGCTCCAGTTCGGGTGTTTGAGCGCCTGCTCAGGCCGCGCGTTGTAGATGTCCTCTTTCTTCCACGTGCGGAACGGCCCGCCGCTCGCCGTCAGAATCAGGCGGGTCGGCGTGTTGCCCTGCGCGCCCTGCAGGCACTGGAAAATCGCGCTGTGCTCGCTGTCCACCGGCAGCAGCGGATGACCCGCCTTGCGCGCCGCCTCCGTCACCAGCTCGCCGCCCGCGACGAGCGGCTCCTTGTTGGCCAGCAGAACCCGCTTGCCGCAGGCCAGCGCCTCCATCACCGCCGCCAGACCGACGACGCCCACGACCGAAACGAGCACGTCGTCCGCGTCGCACGCGCGCACCACGTCCAGCAGCACGTTTTCGCCGAACATCCACTGGCAGCTCTCCCTGATATCCGCCGGGATCTCCTTCGGCTCGACGGAAAGCGCCGCAATCTGCGGGTGGAACTGCCGCACCTGCTCAAAGAGCTTTTCACTCGAGCTGTGCGCCACCAACGCGGTGACGGCAAATCGGTCGCTGTGGCGCGCCGCAACATCCAGCGCCTGCGTGCCGATGGAACCCGTAGAACCCAATATCGCCAACTTTCGCATATTTGCCTCCGTTTTTCACTTGGAAATCGCATCATCCGGCCGCATGCGCCCGCATCAGAGCACGAGCGTATAGCAGTACATCACAATCAGCGCAAAAATCACGCTGTCAAACCGGTCCATCACGCCGCCATGGCCGGGGAAGATATGGCCGTAATCCTTGATGCCGCTGTGGCGCTTAAGCAGCGACGCGGACAGATCGCCGATCTCGCCCGCCGCCGAGCCGATCAGCCCCAGCGCAATCGTCGCCGGAATCCCCGGCATCTGCATGTGGAACACATACACGAACACGGCGCGGCAGGCCAGCCCCGCGAGCGTTCCGCCGATCACGCCGAAAATTGCGCCCTCCACCGTCTTTTTCGGGCTGACGTTCGGGCAGAGCTTGTGCCTGCCCAGCGCCCGGCCGCCGAAATACGCCGCGCCGTCGCCCGCGTAAGCGATGGCAAATGCCATCGTGATGAGCGCAATGCCCGGCACGACGCCGTAGGTGCTGTTCATCATCATCATAAACATGGACATCGGCAGAAAGCAGGTCAGCAGCGGATACACCGAAGCCGCCGCGTCCGGGAACGCCGGCTTTTCGTGCAGCATCACGCCGGTCATCGAAACGCCCATCGCCGCCACCAGCAGCAGCAGCGGATCAAGCACGCCCATCAGGCGGCTGAGCGGCCACATCGCCGCCGTGGCGACATATCCGCCCCATTCGCAGACGACATATCCCGCCTTTTTCAGCGCGCGATAGTTTTCATACATCGCGATAAAGGTCAGCGCGACAATGACAAACTCCGCGAACCAGCCCCGCACAACCAGCGTAAAGATGAGGAACGGCACGCCGACAGCCGCCGTAATCAGGCGAGTTTTCATATAATCCTTCTTTCTTAAACGCCGCCAAACCGGCGATTTCTCTTCGCAAACGCCAGCAGCGCTTCATCATAAGCATGGCGGTCAAAATCCGGCCAGAGCGTATCGGTCTGATAAAACTCCGCATACGCGAGCTGATGATAAGAGCAGGAAGTTGCTCAGCCGCATCTCCCCGCTCGTGCGAATCAGCAAATCGACGTCCGGCAGACCGGCGGTATACAATTCGCCCTCAAACGCCGCCCTGTCGATTTCCTCCGGCTTCATGGCGCCCGCCGCCACACGCTCAGCCAATTTCTGCGCGGCGCGGACGATTTCCTGCTGACCGCCGTAATTCAGCGCGATATTGAGCTGCAAGCCGGTGTTTTCGTGCGTGCGGCGAATAGCGGCGTGCAGCGCGTCCTTCTGTTTTTCCAGTCCCCCCGGCATGCCGTCGATGTCGCCCAATATGCGGATGCGCACGTTCTTCTCGTTCAGCTCGTCGATTTCGCTGGTGAAATATTGCAGCAAGAGCCGCATCAGCGCGCCGACTTCCTCCGTCGAGCGCTTCCAGTTCTCGGCCGAAAACGCATAGACCGTCAGCGCCTCACGCCCAGCTCGTCGGGTATTTGATGATTTCGCGCAGCGCCTCCACGCCCGCCTTGTGGCCGAACGTGCGCGGCATGCCGCGCTTCTGCGCCCAGCGCCCGTTGCCATCCATAATGATCGCCACGTGGCGCGGCAAAATTCCTTTTCAAGCGCCTTCGCCGTCGTCACCGGCGCTTTTCCTTCATTTGGCCAAGAGCTGCCATCCTTATCCTCCGCGGCCATCCAAGCGCCGCCTGCCATCGCTCCGTTTTTCTCGATATCTAAAAGGCGGGCATCGCAGAGCGCCGCTCCGACGAAACCCGCCGTGTCTGTCTGTTTACGGTTGCGGATCGGAAATCGGGTCAAAAAATCTCGCGGCAACGAGCTGTTTTCCGTCGTCCGATGCAAAAACGACGCGCAATGTTCCGCCATCCTTCTTTTCGCGGCGCGGCGCGTCGGTCACGCGAACCTGCGGAGAAATGCCCGCCTCGCCCAGAATCGCCTCAGCCTGCTTCAAAGGAAGCCCGAGCAGCAGCGTTCTCATTTGACCTCCATGATCTCCTTTTCCTTCTCCGCGTCGATCTTGTCGATGTCCTTGATCGCCGCGTCGGTCAGCTTCTGGATATCTTCCTCAGCCTTCTTCTGGTCATCCTCGGTGATTTCGTTGTTCTTCTTGAGCTTCTTCACCTGATCGACCGCATCGCGGCGGATCGAGCGGATGGCCACCTTGCTCTCCTCGGCGGTCTTGCGCACGAGCTTGGTCAGCTCCTTGCGGCGCTCCTCGGTCAGCTCCGGCAGCATCAGGCGGATCACCTTGCCGTCGTTGGACGGGGTCAGCCCCAAATCGCTGGCCTGAATCGCGCGGGAGATATCCTTCACCATCTTCGCGTCCCACGGGTTGATCTGGAGGATGCGCGGTTCCGGCGCGGAGATGTTCGCCACGTTCTTGAGCGGGGTCGGCGTGCCGTAGTAATCCACCGTGATGCGGTCAAGAAGCTGCGGGTTCGCGCGGCCTGCGCGAATCGCCATCAGGTCGGAACGGAGCACGTCCTTGGTCTTTTCCATCTTGGTTTTCGCGTTGTTTTGGATTTCGGTAATCGTCATGGGAGATACCTCCTCGAATTTCTTTTTCTATATTTTTAACCCACAACCCATGTCTTTGGCAAGCCCTTTTGTGCAATCCCTTCAAAACTGACGAAAAGCAGCCGGAGCGCTTTGAACCGCACCCCGTCAAGAGGACAGAGAAAAAATATAAAGTTTTCCCGGCCAGCAGCCATTGGACTGCTATAAGGCAAGTAGACACGAAAAACAACCCCCGTCGTAGAATTGCACGACATTACGCGGCTTTACTCCGGATTTCAAACGGAGTAAGGCCGTTTTTCATATCAATGCGTTGGTAGTTGTAGAAATGGATATACTCGTCAACCAGCTGCTGAACCTGTTCGCCGGTAGTTGGTTTGCATCTGTAAAGGCATTCGGTCTTAAATGTGCCAAAGAAGTTTTCCATTATTGCGTTATCATAAGGGCATCCTCGTCTGGACATTGAAGCCGAAAAGTGGTATTCTTGCGTTAAGGCGAAGTATTCTTCAGAGCTGTACTGACAGCCTTGGTCGCTGTGGAGTAGTAGTCCATCAGCGACCTTTCCTTTTTCCCGCGCAAATGCGTCTCTAACCGTGTCGCTGACAAGAGTTGCGTTGATTTCAGTGCCAAGGCGGTATGCGACAATGTATCTGCCGCAAAGATCCATGATGGCGCAGAGATAATAGGTCCTTTGCGGCGTAATGATGTAAGTGATATCTGTCACCCAGCGGTAATTCATTTGCTTTTGGATGAATTGGCGATTCAGCAGATTCTCATAGCGATGGCCACCCTGCTTATACAGTGTATAGGGCCGTCTGCGCCTGATCTGCGCCAGAAGATCCAGCTTTCGCATGTGGTGCAGCACAGTTAATGGATGATATTCAACTGATTTATTCTGTTTTATCCATAGGCATACCCGGCGGTATCCGTAAGATTGATTCACTTGTGCCTGGCACTCGATGATGAACTGATCCAACTCGCCGCGCTGCTGCGGCTGTGATACTCGTTTTCTCCACTTATAGAATCCGCTTCGGGACACTTCAAATAGCTCGCACATTTTCTGAATTGGATATTTTTCCTTAAACCTTTCAATTACCCGATATTTGGCACTCACATCCTTCCACATTCGGATAGAAAATTTTGCAGCAGCTCCACTTTCATTTCAAGCTCGACGATTCGGTTATTCTGTAACTGCTCCTGTGTGGCCGGCGTTTTTTCTCGGACGGCCTTTGGGTTGAGGAATATAACCTTTCTCAATTCTTCGCTGCTTTCTTCGCGCTCTGCTGCATAGTTCCTCAACTTGTTCCTTTGTTAAGCCGAATTGTTTTGCAATCTGTCGGTACGTGTACCCCTCCTCCTTCATTGCCAATACGCTAGGCAGCAATCCTTGTACATGTGTGTATGGTCTGGACATAAAACGACCCTCCTGTTGTAGTTTTGACTTTCTCAATTCTACAACAGGAGGGTGCTTTATTTCACTGTCTATTTTTCTGCAAGCAGTCCACATTCGCTGCTGGCCGCTTTTTATGCGGCGAGGCAAAGCGTGTGCTTTTCCATCGGCGTCAGGACGCCCAGATTGCGCTGGACACGTCTCGTGTTGTAATAGCGAATATACTGCTGGATCATCTGAACAAGCTCGTGCTTGCTGGTGAACCGTCTGCCGTAATAGCGTTCCCGTTTCAGGATGCCCCAGAAGCCCTCCATCGGGCCGTTATCAATGCAATGCGCCACGCGGGACATACTCTGCGTCATCCCAGCCTGCACAAGCTTGTGGTGGAAGGTACGGTTGGTGTACTGGAACCCTCTGTCACTATGGAACAGAGGATGCGCGTCCGGATTGGCTTTCACAGCCTTATCAAAGGTCTTGAAAACCAACGGATTGTCATTGCGTTCGCTGAGCACATAGGACACGATGCGCCGATCGCAAAGGTCGAGGATGGCGCTCAGATAGAGCTTTTTGTACCTTCACACCCTCAAACCACTTGAATTCGGTTACATCGGTAAGCCACTTTTCATTGGGCTTTGCGGCATAAAACTGCCTGTCCAAAAGGTTTTCGGCAAGATACTGCGGGTTCTTCGCTCGCCGCGTGCAGCCATGGTTGTTGTACTTGATCGTGGAACGAATATCTCTGGCCCGGCAGATGCGGAGCACCCGCTTGTCATTGACGTGGATACCGTGGTCATGACGCAGGTCGTCATTGAGTCTCCGGTAGCCCTTATCCGGACTTTCCTCATGGATCTTCTCAATCGTATCCGCAAGACGCTCATTTTCTGCAGCCCGCTGGCTCAGCTTTCCAGAGGCCCATTTGTGGTAGGCCGAGCGCGCCACATGGAGCAGTTCACAGGCCAACTCAATGGGATACCCTGTTTCCTCGTGAGCTTCCCGGATCGCGGCATAGATATGGCGCTGTCTCACTTCCGAAAGGCATCTCTCCTCTCGATCTCGTCCAATTTTTTTAGCAGGTCACGCTCCATTTCCGCCAGATACAGCTTATGCTTGAGCTGTTCGATCTCGATCTGCGCCTTCTCCAGCTCGGTTCTGGGAGTTTGATCCTTCTTCCTCTTTCCGCGCCGGTCCTCCAGACCGCTTTCTCCCATCTCCTCGAATCGCAGCGTCCAGGTGCGTACCTGCTGGTAGCTCACCTTGTACTTCAAAGGCCATCTCGCCGTAGTTCTTCCCACTGGCCAGACAGTCCTTAACGATCTGAATGCGCTCGGCCTGCGTGGTGCTTCGTCCCTGCTTCATGTAGCTTCCTCCTCCGGAAAACTTGACTGAGTTGAAATCTCCATGAGCATGATACACCTTTATCCAGTTGCTGAGTTGACGTTCGTTCCGCAGCTTATATTTTTGCTGATTTCTCTGAGACTGCCAGACCCGGACAGGTATTCCTGTACCGCCTTTAACTTTAGTTCTGATGGATAGACGCGGTTCTTCTGATATGATAAAAGCCGCCTGCCCCTTCTGCTTCATAGCGTGTGCTCCATCTATAGATCGTCGCTGTCTCGACACTTGCCTCTCGAGCTGCTTGAGCCAAGCTTATTTCCCCTTGTTGGTACTTCCTGATAATCTCCACTTTTTCCTCTGCGTTCAATTTGCTTTTTTGCGGCATAACAATGCTCCCTTCATGATGACAGTTCGTTTTTTCACTGTCTCTCATAAAGGGAGCATATCACTTGCCCCGGCTGCTTTTATGCCCTTTGTCGTCGCTTTAGGGATGCACGACCGTGCCCATCATATCTCCCTCGATGACGCGCAGGATGTTCTGCGGATCGTCCAGACCGAACACGCGGATGCACGGCACCTTGTTCTCGCGGCAGATCGTGATCGCAGAGGCGTCCATCACCTTGAGGTCACGCTCCTGCACCTCCTGATAGGTGATGTCGCGCAGCAGCTTCGCCTCCGGGTTCACGCGCGGGTCGCTGTCATATACGCCGTCCACGTTCTTGGCCAGCAGAATCGCGTCCGCGCCGATTTCAACCGCGCGCAGCGCCGCCGCCGTATCAGTGGAGAAGAACGGATTGCCCGTGCCGCAGGCGAAAATCACCACGCGCCCCTTTTCCAGATGGCGCACAGCGCGGCGGTAGGTGTACGGCTCGCAGAAGCGCGTCATCTCCACCGCGCTCATCACGCGGCTCGCAATGCCCTGACGTTCCACGGCGTCCTGCATCGCGATGGAGTTGATCGCCGTGCCGAGCATGCCCATGTGATCCGCGTTGACGGCGGTCATCTTCGCCGCCGGACCCTGACGGCCGCGCCAGATGTTGCCCGCGCCGATCACGATGGCGATTTCCGCGCCCGTTTCGTGAAGCTGGCGGATCACGTCGGCCACACGGTCGATCTGCTCAAAATCAAACAGGCGGCCGTGGTCGCCCAGCGCTTCGCCGCTGAGCTTGATGAGAACGCGCTTATACTTTGCCATGGTGTTTCTCCTCTCCGTGTCTTCAAAAAGGGGCGATGCTTGCGCATGCCCCTGTGTGGGAAGAAATTACTTCTTCATCTTGGCCTGCTCAGCCGCGATGTCCGCCGCGAGGTTGTCCTGACGCTTCTCAAGACCCTCGCCGCGCTCAAAGCGCACGAAGCGAACGACGTCGGCCTTGCCGCCGAGCATCTTGGTCACATTGATGTCGGGATCCTTGACGAACGGCTGTTCGAGGAGGCAGACTTCCTTGTAGTACTTCTCGATGCGGCCCTCGACCATACGCTCGACGATCTTCGCCGGCTTGCCCTCGTTGAGCGCCTGCTGGGTCAGCACCTCGCGCTCCTTCTCGAGGTTATCGGTCGGCACCTCGTCGCGGCGCACATACTGCGGGTTCGCGGCGGCGATGTGCATGACGAGGTCGTGGCTCAGCGCCTTCACTTCGTCGTTGACCTCCGGGCAGGACAGCTCGACCATAACGCCGATGCGGCCGCCCATGTGGTTGTAGGTATCCACCATGCCGTGCTCGGCCACGAAGCGGGCAAAGCGGCGCACGGAGATCTTCTCGCCGATGGAGGCGGTCGCCTCGCCGATCAGATCGTTGACAGTCTTGCTCGCGTCCGTGTAGAACGGCTGAGCGAGCATCTCCTCAACGCTGGCCGGAGCGGCAGCGGCAATGTGCTTGGCGAAATCGCGGCACAGATCCTTGAAGCGATCGGTATTGGCGACGAAGTCGGTCTCGCAGTTGACCTCGACGATCACGCCCACGCCGTTCTCGTCCACATAGGTATCCACCATGCCCTCGGCGGCGATACGGCCGGCCTTCTTGGCGGCGGCGGCGAGACCCTTCTCGCGCAGGAAGTCGATGGCCTTGTCCATGTCGCCGTCGCACTCGACGAGCGCCTTCTTGCAGTCCATCATACCGGCGCCGGTGCGCTCGCGCAGTTCCTTAACCAGGGCAGCAGTAATATTAGCCATAATATCTTCCTCCAGCTTCGGTCGATTACTTCGCTTCGGCGGCCGGCTCAGCCTGCTCGCCCTGCTTGCCTTCGAGCACGGCGTCCGCCATCTTGCCCGCGATGAGCTTCACCGCGCGGATCGCGTCGTCGTTGCCCGGGATGACATAATCAATCTCGTCCGGATCGCAGTTGGTATCGACGATGGCGACGACCGGAATGCCCAGCGCGCGCGCCTCGGACACGGCGATGTGCTCCTTGCGCGGATCAACCACGAACAGGCAGCCCGGCAGGTTCTTCATCTCGCGGATGCCGCCCAGGTTCTCCAGGAGCTTCTCGCGCTCGGCCATCAGCTTGATGACTTCCTTCTTCGGCAGCACTTCGAACTCGCCGCGCTCTTCCATCGCGTCGATGGCGTTCAGGCGCGCGATACGGGTCTTGATGGTGCGGAAATTGGTCATCATGCCGCCCAGCCAGCGGTTATTGACATAATACATGTTGCAGCGCTTGGCCTCGGTCTCGATGGACTCCTGCGCCTGCTTCTTGGTGCCGACGAACAGCACGCTCTTGCCTTCCATCGCGATGGAGCGAACGAAAGCATAAGCCTCGTCGATCTTGCGGACGGTCTTCTGCAGATCAATGATGTAGATGCCGTTGCGCTCGGTGAAGATGTACGGCGCCATTTTGGGGTTCCAGCGGCGGGTCTGATGGCCGAAGTGAACGCCGGCCTCCAGAAGCTGCTTCATAGAGATAACTGCCATGTGTGTTTTCCTCCTTTTATTAAACCCTCCCTGCGCCCTCTCGCTTGTGCAGACCGCGTTTTCGCGGCAGGGCGCACAAAAACAGGCGCAGGTGCGTTTTCCGGACAATTATACCATGTCTTTTCCCGCGAATCAAGTCTTTTTTTCGAAAAAACGACGCAAAGCCGAAGCCCTGCGCCGCAATTCACGCTTTTCCGCCACGCCTAAGCATTTTCGCCGCCGCGTCGCAATCCACAAGCCCCTTTGCGTATCGGTTGACCGCAAAAACCAGCGCCGCCTCGATGAGCAGCGTGATCGCGAACTCCGCCGGGATGCACCGCCCATGCAGCGCCGCCGCGGTCACGGCCTTCGCGATTTCCAGAATTCCGAAATTCAGGTGCGTCGCGAACACCACGGTCGAGTTTCTGCCCCAGAAGCGGAGGAAACGGTTTTCGGCGAAGGCCAGCTCGCAGAGCTTCATCAGCGCGTATGACCCGGCGGCGGCGTTGGCGTAATACAGCGCGGGGTTGCCGATGAGGGAATAATGCAGATCCACCGCGTTAAACCGGAACAGCGCCAGATTCAGCGCGAACGCGGCGGCCATCAGCCCATACTGCGCCGCCCGCGAGAGCCGAACGCGCGCCCGGACGCGGCCATAGCCGTAGCCCATGCCGATCAGGATGCAGCCGACCAGCGCGCGGCTGACGACGTTGGCCAGACCAAGGAGCTGCGCCAGCCCTTCCCGCTGCACCGCGCCCAGCCCCAGATAGCTGAACCCCGCCGTTCCGACCGCCATGCACAGGAACGCGGCGATTCTCAGCCCCCGGCGCTTGAAGCTCATCACGATTTTGAACGCGATTTCCGCCAGAAACAGCGCCGATAAAAACCAGAGCGCGTCAATCCCCTCGCCAAGGAGCGTCGCGGTGAGCTGGCGCAGCATCGCCTTCTGCCCCCTGCGCGCGAAAATCAGCGCCAGATTCAGCGCGCTGATCGTCGCATACGGGTACAGCAGCCGCTTGGCCTTCTTGGCGGCAAATTCCGTCAGGCGCCGGGTTTTCCATCCGTCCCGCACGGCCATCAGCAGGCCGGAGAGGATGAAGAAGACCGGCACGTGAAACGATGAGATGTATTGCACGATGCCGTCCCCGGATACAGGTGCCCCAGCACCACGCAGAGGATCGCCAGCCCCCGCGCCGCGTCCACATACGCGATTCTCCCCGCCGTCCCCGGCGGCCTTTCCTCCGGCTCTGTCCATCCGACCCGCCCCTTTCCATGTTTGGCTTCTGTTTATGATTCGGCCGTTTATACTAATTCGCAGTTAAAATGCTTAACAGAGCGCATCAGATTTTTTGTTCTGACGAAGCCAAGTGAAGCGAGGCGTACTGGAGGTACGTTGAACGGAACGAGGCAAAGTCAGAGCGAAAAAAGATGGTGCGCGGATGCCATTTTAACAAGAATTAGTATTAGGCCAAAAAGGCGCAAGGTGAAAAGCCTTGCGCCGCCATATCAAAATGTTGTGAGCGTTGCCTATAAGCCGAGTTCTGTAATCGGCGGTCATCTATCTAGACCCATCGTTACCGATGGGTTCAAGCGAAATCCTGAGAGCATCGACGGGCCGTCTCAATCGCTCTTTCGTTTCTTGCCCGAGCGGGTTTACATCGCGGACGAGTCGCCAAGCCGCGGGTGAGCTCTTACCTCACCTTTCCACCCTTACACGTCAAGCGTGCGGTATCTCTCTGTTGCACTTTCCTAGGGTCGCCCCCGCCGGGCGTTACCCGGCGCTCTGCCCTGCGGAGCTCGGACTTTCCTCACACCTTTCGGCGCGCGGCCGCCCGGCAGCCTCACAAACGGATGATATTATACCATAAACGCCGTTCCCTGTCAAACTTTTTATGAACTTCCTCAGTCCGCAAAGCCCCGTCTGCAAACAAGCCATACCTCCCTCTTCGAGGGGGAGGTGTCACAACAAAGTTGTGACGGAAGGAGTTCGTTAAGCCCTGCCTCCCTCCTCGAGGAGGTGTCACAACGACGTTGTGACGGAAGGAGTCATTTACTTAACAAGGATAATTCGACCGCAGTTTTCACATTCCACATAAGCCGCGCCGGTGCGGATTTTGTTCATGTCCGCCGCCGGGAGCTGCATGTTGCAGCCGCCGCAGCGGTCGTCGTGAATCCGCGTGATCGGCGGCGTGGAGTGCCGCTTGATGGCCTTATTTATCCAGCAGCTCCGGCTCAATGTCCTTCGCCTCGTCGGCGACCTTCTTTTTTGAGGCGCTTGAGCTTCACGCTCGCCTGCTTGTATTCCCTCGTCGTAGATCACCTTGATGCGGTCGAACTCCGCGCGGGCCTTGGCGGCGCGCACGCGAACCTCGCGCTGCGCTGGCGGTCGCGGGCCTCGGAATCCTTGCGCATCTTGGCAAGCTCGCTCTCATATCGGGAAATGGTCGTAATCAGCTTCTGGAGCGCGGCGATCTGCTTCTTCGCCTCCTCCAGATCCTCGGGGCGGTGCGCCTCAAAGTTAGCGCTCGCCTCGGCGACGGAGCCGTTCAGGCGCTCGATCTCATCGGCCAGCGCTTCCATGCGGTCGCCCATGATCTCCACATCGGCCTCGATCTTCTTGAGCACGTTCTGCTGTTCCAGCAGGAAATCGCGGTGCTTGAGCAGCTCCTTGCGGTTGCTGTTGCCGCGCATCTCCTTTTCATACTGATCCAGCTCCATGTCCACCTGCTGATATTGCCACAAACGTTCGTACTGTTCCAAAAATATGGCCCTCAATCTGTCCCAGCGCCCGAAGGGATCGTCCTTCAGGCAGAAACCGTCACGTTATATTGAACGCATCCGCCGCCTTTTGTAAAGCGTCGGCGAGCACTTCGCAGACCGGGTTTTCCGTTTCAAATGCCCCGCCTCGATGATGCAGCATCCCCCCTGTCCAGCGTCCAGCGCCTCGTGGTGGCGCATCTCGCCGGTGATGAAGCAATCCGCGCCCAGCGCCAGCGCCTCGCCGATTTCGCTTCCGCCCGCGCCGGAGCAGCAGCCCAGCGCATGCACCGGCGTTTCCGCATTGCCGAACGCGCGGACGGCGGCGTGCAGCTTCTTCTGCGCCCGCGCGCAGAGCTGGCCGAAGGTCGTCCCCTCGGGCACGTCGCCCACGCGCACAAAGCCCTCGCCGCGCACGTTTTCCGCGCCCATCACGCGCATCAGCGTGTCGTTCACGCCGCCCTGCGCCGCGTCGAGGTTGGTGTGCGCCGCCGCGTGGCTGATGCCGGCCTGCCCCATGTCGAGCATCAGCCGTCCTTCGCGCGTCTCGTCCGTCACGCGCTTGACAGCGCCGAACATGATCGGGTGATGCGTCACGATCATCTGCGCAGCGCCTTCGCCTTGCTTAATCACCGCCGCCTGCGTCAAATCGAGCGCAACGACGACGCGCGTCACCTCGGCGTTTCTGCGCCCGAAGAGCAGCCCCACGTTGTCCCATTCCTCGGCCAGCTCAAACGGCGCAATCTCCCCGATCAGCCTTTCGATATCCGAAACCGTGCATGTGTTCATGCCGATCGCCTCCGCAATTCTGTTCAGCTCATGGCCGCCCGCAAGCAGCCGTTCCTTCGCGCGCGGCGTGTCCGTGCCCGCCTGCAAGAGCATCTCCCGGACGCGGACGCCGCGCTGCCACGCCAGATAATCGTATTGCGCCGCCGTCTGCACACCGTCCGCGCATGCGCCCAGCATCAGCCGCCGCTCGTCCGGCATTTCGGCCTCGCCCGCCCTCGCCAGCATAGTGACGTAGTGCCGCCCCGCCGCTCGGCAGTAGACCTCTTTTTGAATCTGAAGCCCAGCTCGGCCAGCCCGCCGCGCAGCAGCGGATCTGACGTTCGCCTGCACGATCAGCGCCGCGCTCTCCGATTTTTTCTCCCCCCCGGCTACGATTTTGAGGATCGTCCCCGCGCCCATGCCGAGGATCATCACCGCGTCCAGCGGGTTCGGGTGTCAACGGCATGCTCAGGCCGTCCGCGACCGTGATGCTCGCGCGTTCGCTCAGCGCGCGGCGCCGAGCAGCCGCCGCGTTTTTCCAGCGACGGCGCAATCATCGTCGTTGGCGAGCACGTCAGCCCGGCATCGATTTCCAGCAGTTTGGCCGTCAAAGCCGTGGTCGCAGCCGACGTCCGCCGCAACGGGGCTTCTGCCCGCCAGCGCCTCCCGCGCGCCTTTCCCCAAGCTGCGGCGCTTCAGGCGTTCATCCAATATGATCGTGCGGTTCGGCGCGCTTTCCCCATGTCCGTGGCGTCGCTGTAATGGAAGAAGCAGCAGGTCGCCTTCGCGAACGGTAATCACCTCGCTTCATTCGCCGTGACCACGTTGTTCCGCGCGACGCCGCTTCCTGCAGTGTGTAATCGTCAATCGCATAATAGCATCCCCTGATGTCTCGCGCCGTAGCTCAGCGGCAGCAGCGAAAACCGTGTTGCCCCGCGCGCCCGCCAGCGTGAAGCCTGTTGACGTGGACGATGCGCACGCCCTCCGCGCGTATCTTCCGCCTGCTGCCAAACCGCCGCGCGCACGACCATCATCAGGTTTGCCAGCGCGTGGTCAAGCTCGCCCGCCCAGCGCGCCGAGCAGCGTGATTTCTGTCGCGCCCTTCTCCAGCGCGAGGTTCAGCGCGTATTCGCCGTCCGTGTCGTCCTTGA
>VOFB01004407.1_pt1 | contig 37121 bp, 56 predicted proteins | sample 5384141 | NCBI WGS metagenome assembly VOFB01 (sample SAMN12384721, study PRJNA508395) | human gut metagenome | isolation source: healthy gut A | host: Homo sapiens
GAACCCCTCCTCGTGGTCCAGACGCACCTGCTGGTAGGTGGGCAGCAGCTCCTGGATGGTCTCGCTGGAGGTGAGCACTGAGTGCTCCAGGCCGGCGCCCGCCGACGCTCCTGGTCCCGCCAGAACAGGGTGCCCCTCATAGGGGCCGTTGACGCAGTCCAGGGCAGTGACGCCCCGGCTCTTGATGAACTCATATGCCTGGGGGCTGCCCCCGGCATGGAGGTAGACCCATCGTGTCCATAGGCCAGGGAGGCATATAGTCCCGGGCGGAGCGGACCGTCCTGATCTCTCCCGCCCCGCCACATCCTGAACACGGCCATCATTCGCGATGCCCCGCCAGGATCTCATAGATCACATCCGCCTTGGGATACCCCAGCACCTGGGCAGTGCCCTTTCAGGTTATTGGCATGACAGCGATGGGCCGCCGGGCGCCCACATCCACCTCGCAGCCCCTGCCGGTGAGGGGGTTGGTGTAGGGCAGTGGACGGGCCCGGTTCAGTGCTGGGGCACCAGGGACCGACACCGCGGGCTCAAATTTTCGGGCTCGTTGGTCCCCCTTCAAGCCGTGCAGGCGGGCAGCGTCAGGACCAGGAGCAGGCAGGTCAGCAGGCAGGCCAGGCGTTTTGTGGGCATCTCAGATCTCCCCTTGCTTTCTTTCTTTATCATACTGCCCCAGGGGCGGGTGTCAATCTCATGCGTGTCGATGGAGGGGGAAAACTTGCCGTGGCGGGGCCCTGGGGACACAGCGGGCCGCCGGCGGCGGCCCGCTGTCAAACTGGGCGTTCAGTTGAACTTATAGATCTTCCGAGCCAGCCGGTAGAGGCCCACCGACAGCCGCCGGCCCTGATAACCCGGGGAAATTGGTAAAGGCGGAGACGGCCCGGTACTTCATCTTGTGATAGATCCCGGTGTCCACCGTCCGCAGATATTCCCACAGCTGGGTCTTCTTCCCCCAGGCACTCGGGGATGTCGGCGATGGTGAGGAAGATGGAGGAGATGGCCATCATCATGGCCAGATAATTGAACATGTACCGCCCTCAGCTTGGGCTGTCTGCAGTGAGACCCGCAGGTCGGGAGTCGATCATCTGATAGGTGACCCGCAGCTGCTGGTCCACCGGCCCACCATCACCGTCTCGTTGACGGACTGGTCCGCCCGGCCGATGAAATAGCGGTACAGGTCCACATCCAGATAGTAGATGTTCTTCACATAGGGCAGGGGCTGATAGACAAAGATGTTGTCCACATAGAAGGTGTGCTTGGGCAGCTCCAGCCGGCAGGCCCGCAGCAGCTGGGTGCGGTAGATGACCGAGTGCATCAGCAGATACTGGGAGGGGCGGAAGCGCCCGATCTGCTCCCAGCCGAATACCCGGTTGCGGGGAAACACATTGCGGTAGTGCATCACCCGCTGGGTGTTGTCCTCCACATGCTCATAGACGTAGTTGCACACCAGCATATCCACCAGCTTGCCGTCCCGCACGAACTGACGCAGCTTGTCCAGGGCCTTCTTCAGAGCGGGCACGTCCACCCAGTCGTCCGAGTCCACCACCTTATAGTAGACGCCCCGGGCGTTTCGGATGCCTTGGTTCACGCCCTCGCCGTGGCCGCCGTTCTCCTGGTGGATGGCACGGACGATGTCGGGGTACTGCTGGGCATAGCGGTCGCAGATGGCCGGGGTCTCGTCTTTGGTGGAGCCGTCGTCCACCAGAATGATCTCAATGTCGTCGCCCCCTGCAGCAGCGTCTCCACACAGTGGTCCATATAGGCCGCCGAGTTGTAGCAGGGGACGGCAAAGGTGATCAACTTATCCATACTTCTTTCTCCTGTCTGTCAGGTTTTGGGCGCGGTCCGGGCCGCAGGGTCAGATCAGCTGTCCGGCCAGCTCCAGCGCCCGGGCCACGATGGCGTCCATGTTGTAGTATTTATATTCCGCCAGGCGGCCCAGCAGGTGCAGGTTGGGGAACCGTTCTGCCAGCGCCCGATATCGGGCATACAGTGCGTTGTTCTCCCCATTGATGATGGCGTAATAGGGCGTCTCCTCCGGCGCGCCGGTGTAGGCCCGGGAGAACTCCTTCACGATAGTGGTCCTGCCCTCCAGCTCCTGGCCCGTCATGTGCTTGAATTCGGTGATGCGGGTGTAGGGCTGGTCCACGGTGTAGTTCACTGTGCCGGCTCTGGAACCAGGTCTGGTCCAGGGTCTCGAACCGGAAGTCCAGGGTGCGGTAGGGCAGGGGGCCGAAGCGGCGGCCGAACAGCTCATCCGCCGCGCCGGTGTAGACCACCGGCCCCTGGAACGGGACGCCGTCCACCGTCAGCACGTCCCCGTCCAGTCCCAGGCGGGGGATGGCGTCCTCCCCAGCCGGACAGTAATGTTGGGGTGGTCCAGCATGGCCTCAAAGAGGGGGGTGTAGCCCTTCAGGGGCATGCCCTGATACTCGTCCTGAAATAGCGGTCGTCCTCCGACAGGAAGACAGGCACCCGGGCAGTAGTGTTGGGGTCGATCTGATCCGGGGTCTGGCCCCACTGCTTCATGGTGTAGTGGACGAACACGTGCTCATAGACGTAGTCGGCCACCTTGGCCAGCTCGGGTCTGATTCTGGCGCAGCTCCAGGATGGTGACCTTCTTTCTCTGCGCCGTAGGCGGCGATCAGCTTCTCCCCCAGACGCGGGCCCCTCCTCGGGTCCGGAAAGCCTTCCGGGGAGGTCAGGTTGAAGGGCACCGGCATCTGCATCCGGCCGCCGTCCGGGGCCGGCAGGTCGGCCACCACCCGGTGCTGGTACTCCCGCCAGCGGGTGAAGCGGGACAGGTAGTCGGAATACCGCCTCGTCTGTTGGTGTGGAAGATATGGGGGCCGTACTGGTGGATCAGCACGCCCCGCCTCATCAGCCGGTCATAGGCGTTGCCGCCGATGTGGTCCCGGCGCTCCAGCACCAGTACCCGCTTGCCGCCCGCTCGGCCAGCTCCCGGGCACACCGCGCCGGCATAGCCCGCACCCACCACCAGGGCGTCAAAATTCAATTCCAAGGGGTCTCCCACCTTTTTCTGTTTTTTGGGGACAACGCCCCATGCCGGGACAGTATATCATAAATTTCCCTGAAAGGAAATAAAGAATCGATTGAAATGGTGCCGGACAACGGGCGCAGATATAAATTTTACGATGTAAAATTCTTATTTACAAATATCATATAGGTGGGCGGAGCCAATTTATAATTGGGGATGATTTGAAAAAATGAAGCGATTTGTCGCCGGCCGCACTTTTATTCCTTCATCAAGGCTGTTCTGCCCAGGAAGCGGCCAGTACGGTCCCCCCATTTATGTGAATGATTGTCTTTATCATGACCGGTTCAGAGCCGCTCCTCGTGTTCTTCCAGAAGAAAAATTTCACATCATGTCCAGCTGTTTGCCAATGAAACGGATGACACGATCTATGCAAAACTGGAGGAAAGTATTATCTTTTTGTATGGAAGGGCACCTAATCTCCATCAATCACTTTTTAACAGATCGCTGCAACATATATTGCAAAGCGCGTCACGAAATGCGCACGAATAGCCCTGAGGGTGGTGGCACACGGGGCAGCTGGCAGGGGCCATGGTGGACTCCACCACATAGCCGCAGTTCAGACACATCCACTGACAGGTCACGGAGGAGACGAACAGCTCCTCCCGCTCCAGCAGATCAGCGAAGCGGCCGAACCGCTCGCCGTGGATGCGCTCGATGCCTGCAATGGAGTCGAACAGCAGCCACCAGGGGGAAGCCCTCCTCGCTGGCTGTCTTGGCGAAGTGGGCGTAGTCGTGCCCCACTCCTGGAACTCATTGTGCTGGGCCGCCCGCAGGTGGGAGAGCAGGTCGGGATACAGGTCCACCGGATAGGTACCGTCCGTCCGGATGGTCTGGCCGGACAGGTCCGCCAGCTGCCGGTAAAACTGCTTGGCGTGGGTCAGCTCCTGGTCTGCGGTGAACAGAAAGACCTGCTGGACCACGTACAGGTTTTCTCTCTGGCCATACCGGCGGCGATGGTATAGCGGTTCCGGGCCTGGCTCTCCCCATGAAGGCCGCATCAGGTTGATGTGGGGTCTCACTGCGGGCGAAGGTCTCTGCTTTGTTTGGCATGAGATTACCTCCTTTTCTGAACTGGTTCCCGTTCAGTATGCCCATGGGGAAACTCCTTATTCCAGTATCAGGAAGAGCCTCCCTGTCCGACATGGCATCTGCCGCACCACCTTCCGGGGGATGTTTAGATATCCCCTGAGGCCGGGCCCCGCGCCCTTTCTTGCCTTTTCCTCTTTTCCAGGTATAATAATGAAAATACACACGGGTGTTGACACCCGCGGGGGGAGCGACATCCCCACCCCGAAGAGGAGGCATCCAGGGGATGAAAGAAAAGACAAATCTGACCATGCTGTGCGACTTCTATGAGCTCACCATGGGCAACAGGTATTTCCAGACCGGACTGGGCGAGCGCATCACTATTTTGACGTGTTCTTCCGCTCGGTCCCTTGACCAGGGAGGCTTTGCTATAGCGGCGGGGCTGGCCCAGGTCATCGAGTATATCCAGAAGCTGCGCTTTGGACGAGGAGGACATCGCCCACCTTCAGGGCTGCTGCCGAGTTCCTGGACCATCTGCGCCGGTTCCGTTTCACCGGCGACATCTGGGCCGTACCGGAAGGCACCCCCATCTTCCCTGGGAACCCATCCTCACCGTGCGGGCCCGGCCATCCAGGCCCAGTTCATCGAGACCTTCATGCTACTGGAGCCTGAACCACCAGAAGCCTCATCGCTACCAAGTCCAACCGCATCGTTCGGGCGGCCGAGGCCGTCCGGTGGCGAGTTCGGGTCCCGCCGGGCCCAGGGGCGGCGGCCCTGTGCTGGGCGCCCGCGCCTCCTACATCGCCGGCTGTGCCGGCACCGCCTGCACCCCTGGCCGACCACGGTATGGTTCCCCGCCACCGGCACCATGGCCCCTCCTGGGTGCAGATGTTCCCCGACGAGTACACCGCCTTCAAGACCTACTGCCAGCTCTATCCCCAACAACGCCACCCTGCTGGTGGACACCTATAACGTGCTGCGTCCGGCGTGCCCAACGCCATCAGGGCCTTCAAAGAGGTGCTGCTCCCCAGGGCATCACCCAGTGCGCCATCCGGCTGGACAGCGGCGATCTGACCTATCTGTCCCGGAAAGGCCCGCAAGATGCTGGACGAGGCCGGGCTGACCGGCTGCAAAATCGTGGCCTCAACTCGCTGGACGAGTATATCATCCGGGACCTGGTGCGCCAGGGGCCCGCATCGACGCTTTCGGCGTGGGGGAGCGGCTGATCACCTCCAGTGAGCCGGTGTTCGGCGGCGTGTACAAGCTGGCCGCCATCGAGGACGACCAGGGCACATCATTCCCCAAGATCAAGATCAGCGAGAACCCCGCCAAGATCACCACCCCCCTTAAAAAGGTCTACCGCATCTTCTCCCGGACGGCAAGGCGGAGGCCGACCTGGATCACCAGTCCACGACGAGGGAGATCGACTTCACCCAGCCCCTGGAGCTCTTGACCCGGCCGCCACCTGGAAGCGGAAGGTGTACACCAATATCGAAGAGGCCAAGGCTGCTGGTCCTTATCTTCCGGGGAGGCGAGCTGGTGTATCAGGTGCCCGACCTCCAGGCCAGCGGGCCTACTGCCAGCGGCAGGTGGACGCCCTGTGGGATGAGGTCAAGCGCTTTGAAACCCTCACATTACTACTATGTGGACCTGTCCCAGCTGTGGGACATCAAGCGGTCCTGCTCACCAGCCACGAGATGGCATGGGGCCCCCGGCGGCAGGGGCTTCCCGCCGCCGGGGTTTGGTGCCACGGGGGAATGAGGAGCTGTCACCTGCCGGTCACAGAGACAGCTCCAGGCCGGATAGGCGGCCACCGGAATGTGGGGACATAGTTCTCCGCCAGCTCAGGTGCAGGTGGGGGCGGTGGCCTCCCGGTGGCACCCACATAGCCGATGACCCCCCCTCCACCGTCTCCCCTGTCACTGCCGTGATTTGGGAGAGCTGGCGTAGGTGGTCCAGCCGCCCCCGTGGGCCAGGATCACCCGGTCACCCAGTTCCCTCCCCATCCCAGCCCCTCCGCTCCACCGTGCCGGGAGGCGACTTGATCGGCGTCCTCCGGGCTGGATGTCGATGCCGGTATGGTCTCGTCCTTCTGTCCGGTCACAGGGTGGACCCGGCCGCCGAGGCTGGGGCGGACCAGGGTATGATACCCCTCCACCGGCCAGAGCCAGCCGCTCCCGGCGCCCTGGGGTTGCATGAGGGCCAGCAGGTCCAGCCTCCCGTCCCAACTGTCCTCCTCGACCAGGGGATGTGGGAGGGTCGGTTGGTTAATATCCTCTCCCGCCTGCCACCTGGGCTTTCTTATTGGGATCATGGAGGCCCGGTTTCCCAGACGCCTTGCGTGTCCAGGTGACGCTCATGGGAGGCCTGGTCAAGCCGCCACGTAGCGCCGGAGATCTGCACCCTCCAGTCCTCTCCTCCTCCAGCTCGGGCAGAAGGCACCTTCCCCTTCTTCGTTGGAGGGCCACGCTCTCCGTCACCTGCTGAGCCGCGCCGCTGCCTCCCTGGGGAGGATCCGGGCTGGTGGCGGAAGAGGGCCCCCAGGCCACCGCGCCGCCGCAGAGCAGGTGCGGCGCACACCACAGCCACCACCAGAGCGGTCCCCTTCTTTTTTGTGTAAAAACAGGTTCATGATCCTTCCTTTCATCTCGTGCCCCCAGCCGGGTGGTCAGGGCCGCGGTCACGCCCCCTGACGATGCCTGCAGGGCACCTGTCCATAACGGCGGCGGAAGCCGTTGTCCTGTCCCTCCACCACCGCCTCGTCACAGTACAATTCCAGATCCCGCCCGCCTGTCCGGCCATCCGCCACCAGGGGTTGAACCAGTGGACCGCGTTTGCCCAGTAGCATGAGTCCTTTGTACCTGAGTCCTCTGCCGGATATGGCGGAAGCTCATGGCGCAGGATCAGGGGCAGGTCCGCCTCCGGCACCCCCGGCGGCAGCACGATCACCGGGCGCAGCAGGCCCAGGGTCATGGGGGTGTCCACCCCTGCTCGCAGCACCGGCACCGTCCCACCAGGGCCTCCAGCGCCGCCTGGTCTCCCGCCCGCGCCTGGCTGCCCCTCAGGATCTTTCTTCGGGCCAGGTAGCCCCCCGCCCTCCACGCCGAGGACCGCCCCCGCTGCCCAGAGCTGTGGGAGAGCGCCTCGGTCAGTTCGGCGGCGCCTCCTGCCTGCCTGCCTGCGGTCCCCGGACGGACGCGGGACCCGAGATCCCCGGAAGGGGACGAGGTGTTTCCTCCGCCGCCGGCGCAGGGACCACCTGGGACAAAGCGGTCCCCACCGGGACCGGGACGGGCAGGGGGATCAGCAGGCAGGGCCAGGGCCAGCCACAGCAGGCGCTCCCTGCCGGTAGCGCCTGCGGATGGCGCCGCTCAGCCAGCAGCGGGGCAGGGAGGGGGGTGGCGAGACCCAGACCACCCTGCCCACCAGCGCCGTCTGTCTCCTCTCCCTGCCTCAGGCGGTCCAGCAGTGCCTGGGCTCCTCCAGCTCGCCGGTTCTGCACCTCTTTCCAGTCGTAGGCTGCCAGAACCGGGAGATGGAACTGCCGTAAGAGCTTTTTCAGAAAGCCTCTCTCCCTCGCTGCGATGAGTCCTCCTGGGCCACCATTGTTCAGGTGTTTACCTTACCAGCTTTTTTGCAGGATAGAAAAGCCTTCTCCTCCAGCCGCTGAATAACTGCAGGGCACTGGCCGTGAGCGGGCGCTCCAGCCCCTCCAGAATGGCTGGGGCGGACACCTCGGGCCCCCCCCCATACCACCAGCATAATGTTCAGTTCTGACCTCCAGATGACGGTTCTCCTCATCTGGTTCTCTTGGCAAATGCAGGAATACTCTGTGTTCTATATTCATATTTTGGTGGTGAAAATATTTGTCGTTGCATTTTTGCATTTGGTACCACTTTTAGGCGGCCGGCAGTCAACACATCTCATCCAGAGTTTGACGCAATGCCGTGCTGCTATCAATAATCCTCTTTGTACTTTATCAGTCTTTCAATTACAATAAGTATGCTATTTTCTGTTATTTTGCGATCTCCTCGCAGAACCGTACCAGAGCACTGCAAACTGAGCCTGTGGCACTGCCCTAAGCACGATCGTTGTTGCCCATGCTGGAGATCAACTGGCGCCGGCAGTCCAGCTCATAGCCTCCCAGCATAGGTGCTGACATCATGTGTCGGCAAAGGAAGACAGGCTGGCCTTCTCTCGGACACATCACCGTATCCCTTGACTTGGCAAAGCTGTACAGGATCATCGCCACTTGTTCCCGGGTAACGTTGTCGTTAGGTCCCGTCTCCGTAGCTGCTGACCACAACCGTTGGCAGCGGGCCCAGCTGACCGCACTGGCATACCAGGTGCCCGCAGCCACACATCGGTAAGTTGTGGATGTTCCGCACCAGCCGGAGCTCCCTCCATGTATGGCGGACCTGCGCCACCATGGCTCTGGTCAGGGTCTGGTTGGGCTGAAGGCAGCGGGTGCCAGTGCCGGACATCAGTCCGTTCTCATAGGTATAGAGAACCGCATCATAGAACAGTCTCCGGCCTTGATATCGGAGAAGGTCATGGTATCAGGCTCCTGTACTGTCTCCCCTGCTCACAAAGCTGACCTCCACCTCTACCTTGGAGTCATCAGGCATGGTAAAGGTGAGTAGCGGGTATCGCTCTGCTTGGTGACACGCAACATCGTCTCCGTCCCGGTCGGTCACGGTGACGTCGTCCACCCTCATAGCGCAAGGCGGAGTCACGGTGATGGTCACTCTGGTGCCTCGGATGCATTTTGGGGACTGACGGACACGGTCCCCTTCTGCTGCCGGCGCCGACAGAAACGGTGTATCTGCTGAGCTGATGAACTGCTGTCGTCATCATCGTCATCGTCATCCGGGGTCACTGCGCCGGGGATATAGTCGATCTTCACTGGCCATTTTTCTCAAAGGCGAGGGGCTGTACCGGTGAGAGAGCCATCGCTGCCCTTCAAAGCTGAAGTGCTCCATGAAGTCCCACAGGACGGGCATATCACTGGGATAGCAGTTGTGGGGGACGCAGCAGGCACAGAGCCCACTGACCAACGGTACATCCACACCGTCGATAGTTCGTCCAGCTGTAATACGGATGACGGCTGTCAGCGCTAGTGCTGGTCTGCATCTTTCGGTCAGAACTCCCTCTATCGATCCCATTGGCCTTCAGCATACTTAGCCCAGTTCTGCAGAGAGGGATTCAAAGCCCTTGGGCATATCCTCAGGTCCATCTGACCTGCAATGAGCATTGTCGGAATGGTCTCAAAGGTACTTTTTCCTGCAGCTGCCGCTGAGGTAGAGCCAACTGCCGCAAAGAACTCAGGATTGGTCAGCAAAGCCCTTGCCGGAGTCGGCGTGGGACAGGTCGCTGCTGGGACTGGAACTGATAGAATCGGAAGTATGTGGGACACACTTTTGAAGGCCAGAGCAATGCCCCTCTTTCTCCATGAGCTGCCACCACAAGGTGGAGTCCATAAAGATGGAGTCAGTCTGGCTGTTGCCGGGATAGAGCATCAGGATAGGCAGTTCCTTGCCCTCAAAGCCCTCAGGGATATACAGGATATACCCCGGGGGTCCCATTTCCGTCGCCGCTGTTGTCACTGAACGCGATCACGCCTGCCTGAACGGTGCCGTGACCGGCGATCTTTATATCCTCCTGGCCCCAGATCTGGGTGCCGTCGGACAGAGTGGATTTCACCTGGCCGTCCCTTGGCATCCTGCTGGGCAGCTACCCGGGCGGAGGTGTAGTCCAGACGCTGGGCAATGGCGTTGGAATAGGGGAAGGTGTTGTTGTCATAGCGGGTATAGTCGGACAGCCACTCATAGATCGCCTGCGCGTCTGCACTGGTGCCCGCGATCTCCACCTTGAGATGCCGTGCCCCGCGCCTTCCTCCCTTCAGCTGGCCGTTGGCGTATTCGGTGGCATAGGCCTTGAAGCAATATCCTGCCAGTACACACCGGCACCGATCCCCGTGGTCGCGCAGTCGTTGGCGGACTGCCAATAGTTCTCGCTCCTGTGTAACCCGCCAGATAGGTGGGAACGGGCACATCCTTGGGGGCGATCTGTCGCCGATGCCCACCTGATTCAGAGTCTCATCCAGCACATCGGTAATATCGCCGTTGGAGCTCTTTCCGTCATAAAAGCGCACCAGCCACGGCGGTGAGGGCATCCGCACCGGCACTGGTCCCCGTTCACATAGGCCTGGCTGATGACAAAGATGGGGTTGGCGGCCGCCCACAGCTCCAGCGCCGCGGCGCCCTTGCCGTAGCCTGCCAGGTAGAACTCACCGAAGGTGGAGAACACGTTCTGCTTATGGATGTTGTTGCCGCTCTTTCAGGAAGGCGATAGCGGCCTCCACATAGGCGCTCTCATCCTGGGCAGAGCCCCAGCCCCCCGCGCCGGGCTCCAGCACGAACAGGCCTCGCCCTTCTCGTTAGCCAGTTCGAACCAGCCATTGTCCTTCAGGAATTCGTAGGTATCAACACCCGTCCGGCACAGCCACCACAGTGAAGTAGGAGCGGATGGAGGCCTCAGGGGCGATGTACACCTTTACGGTGCGGGCGTCATCGGCAAAGTCATTGTCGCCGTCCACGTCGATGTTCTTGGTGTACCAGCCGGTCAGGGGCAGCTGGAGCCGCCTGGGACCAGTCTTTCTCCAGGTTGGTGATGCTGTCAAAGTCAGAGGCTGCACCTGTACTGGTCTGATCCACCTTCCAATGTTCCATGACCAACACCATCCTTATAGTACAGGAGGGTCTGGTCATCTGCGCCTCTCCCACTTGCTGAACCAGTTTTCCCACAGCTCGTTCAGGTCACTGGGGACAGGTTGTGGCCCCCGGCCGTAGCACTGGCTCCATACAAAGATGGGCACCTCGCCGCCGAAGTCCCTGGACCAGATGTAGTTTTTATAGCGGTTTGCCGCCTCAGTTGGATTGACGATCAGGCTGATGGGGGCCTGCTGGGAGCCGATCTGTTCCTCTGTGATGCCGCTCTCCACTTTGGGCGTAGCTACCAGCTCGTCCAGGGTCTTGCCCAGCAGCCTCTGTGCCCAATAGGTCTGGGTGTCGGTCGTCCAGGTGCACTGTTTGGCTCCTGAGAACCGGTCCTCCCCGGCCTCCAATGCGCCCAGCTTCATGGGCCAGTAGTCGTACTCGCCGTAAATGGCGTAGAAGGGCACCACCAGCTGTGAGCCGTTCTTCTGGGCCGTAGTCCGAACGCCGGAGGTAATGCCGAATGCGGCAAACAGCTCCACAGTTCTGGGGTCCTGGGCCAGAGTGTTGGCGGTGGCTCCGCCGCCGGCGGACTGACCGTAGCCATAGATCCGGTCCTCATCCACCGTCACGCCCGCCTTTTTTACAGTCGTCCTTGACCAGCTCCAGCAGGTCCAGCATATAGTCGGCGTTGCCGGTCAGGTCGTAGGTGACCGCGATAAATCCGTACTTGTCGGCGGCCTCCTTGATGTCGGTGGCCTCCAGGAATACCATTGCGGTCTGACCGGCGCCGTGGGTGGTCACCACCAGGGGCGCGGGAGAACCGCTGGACTTCACGCTGTCGGGGATATAGATGATGTAGGTCCGGTTGGTGCCCTCCCACATGTGGTCCCGGTAGAGCACATTGTCGGTGTCCTGGTTGGTGTAGGGCAGGCGCTGGGTGATGAAGTGGCCGTACACCGAGTTGTTGTCATAGCCGCTGTAGTAGGTCAGGAAGGAGTTGATGTTCTCCGTCAGCGCGGGGTCGGCCATGTCGGAGACAGACTCACTCTGCACCGCCACCTGGGTCTTTACATCGCTGAAGGAGGTAGCGATGGCATCGGAATTCGCCTTGTCCTGCCAGTAGACCTGGCCGTAATCGCTGTCGGGGTCTGCGGTCGGCAGGCAGTCATTGACATCCTTCCAATAGGCGATCAGGGATTCGCTGGTATTGCCTACGAACCAGGTGGGGATGGGGATATCGTTGTAGTGCTGGGCCTCAAAGGTCCGTTTCTGGGTAATTTGATTGCCGTCCTTGTCGGTGTACCCCTCGAAATCCATATGGTTGGGCTGGGGCGTCTTTCCCACCTGGGTCTCACCGGCCGCTTCCAGCAGAGCATCATAAGCCGCATCCACCTGAGCATCCACATAGACCTGGCTGATCATCTTCCAGGGGGTTCTGGGCGGCCCACAGCTGCAGGGCAGGGGGCGCCGTCTCCGTAGCCCACCAGATAGTGGTAGGTGAAGGCGGAGTAATAGGTCCCGCTGCTGACCAGGGTGCCCATAGCCGCGTCCCATAGGCCAGCTCGTCTTCCGCACTGCCCCAGGTCCCGTTCTCGGGCTTCATGATCAGCAGGCAGGCCAGCGTCTCGTCCGCGATGTCAAACCAGCCGGACTTTCCAGGAATTCCGTGCTGTCCACGCCGGAGGGGAGCGCCATGCTGATCCAATGCTCCCTGCCGACGGCCTCAGGGATGTAGACCTCGATCTCCCGGCTGTCCCGCCCGCGGGCGCTGTCGTTTACGCTGATCTGGTAGGTAAAGTATCCATTGATCCGCTGATAGGAGCCGATGCTGGCGTCCGCTTTCTCAGTGTCTTCAATGGGGGTGGGGCCATCGGTGGGATCAGCGGGGACCACTGGCTCCAGTGCCCACTCCTGGTACAAGTCGTCGTACACGGTGTACTCATAGCCGTCCTTGCTTGCTGCCGGAGGCCTTGCCACGGCAGTCCAGGGTATAGGTGTCGCCGTCGCTCAGCGTTCTTGTTGTAGGTGTCGCCGTCGATCTCGCCGTCCACAATTTTCAGGTCGGGGCCGTAGAAGGCGTCGTTGTCGAAGTACCAGCCGTTGATACGGGTGGTGGAGTGGTCGCTCGCCCCAGTAGGAGTAAATCTCAGAGGGATAGCCAGTGAGGCGGACATTCTCCTTGACCCAGTCGGCCCCTTTAAGCTCGGTCATGATTTTGCTGTAGGTGGCGATGGTCTCCACGTTGTTGGTGTCCTGTTCGCCGTCGAAGGCCCAGACCTTCAGACCAGTGGCGGCCACGGCAGCCCAGTCAGCTTCATCATAGCCGCTGCCGAAGGTCCTGTTGTTGCAGATGTAGCGTCGATGGTGAAGTCATACTCATCCTTGTCCAGCGTGCCTTCTCCGCGATTGGAATCGCTGCGCTGATGGATACCTGCTCCGGCCAGTGCCTTGATGATTTGAGCGGAGGCGTTGGTGCCCGGAGTTGCCCTGAGGACCACGGGTCCGGGTGATGTCATACTTCTCAATGAAGTATTTCATCACGTTGACGTCATCCTTCACGAAGTCATAGACCCGTCGTATTTCCGCCCCACTTGGCGGCACTGGAGCGGCCGTGGATATTCACCACGATATGCCGTTGTTGGCTCCAGGAAGTGGTGGCGGAATCATACATTACGCCTGTTCCGGCGTTATTGCTACCATCTGGAAGCTTCCAGTAGGAGATACCCTGGCCCTGATGGTGAAGACAATGCCGTCGGCGGGGTCATAGTCCCTAGGGATGTAGTAGTAGCCCTGACATAGTCCTCCTTTGCTGCCGTCGGATAGTAATCTGCGGTGGTGCTGTTAATCCTTAGATCGTACAGATCCTGAATCCGTCCCTTGCCGAACTGGCGGTCGATGGTCTTCCCCATTTGTTTGCAGAAGTGTACTGCCATTCTCGTCCGCCAAACAAGGGCAGCTTCTTCCCTCATCAGTGGCGGAGCGCCCAGGGATTCCTGGGCCTGATAGCCCATTCCGGTAGTATTGGCCTTTGTACTCTCCGGAGTCCGACTTGCCATAGTCCAGTGGCTTGGGTATATCGTCGAAACCGCCATAGACAGTCTCATCGGGTAGGCCTGGATGCCGTAATATCATCCATGGTCAATTCTTGGTGATTCACCAGCGGCTCCAGACCATAGACCGGCGGCTGACTGCCCTCTTGAGTCAGCTTCGATATCCGTCTTGGTCAATAAGTTCTTCCCCGTCTTGGAGGGGTCCAGAATGGTTCTTCTTCGTCCTGCCAGGACGGCTCCCCAGAGGTCGGCTGCCTTTTTTCATCTCAGCCAGGGTTCCGCCCTGCTCATCGAGGTATGGAATCCTTCCTCCTGGGCATGGCGCGTGGCAGGAGGTCCATCCCTTCCTCTGTGCCCTCAGAGATATCGTGTTGGTGGTGGCAACATTTAGAGAGTTTTCTCCGTGGTTGTGGTTCACCACTCAACCACGAGGAGAAGAGCGCCTCCTCGTCGACTGTCACTTCCCTGATCTGGATCTCTTGTAAATTTTCGTCCTGGGACCGTGCCCTCCAACAGGTAGCTCTCCCATTCAGGTCCGGCTTGAGGATCTGTCCCTTTCTTATAGACGATCTCGATTCGTTTGAAGTTCATTTCGGTCCGGTTCTCTGTGTAAGCCTGATGCTCACCACGTTGCCGCGATCGGCTGCCCAGATCTTATTTCCTCTGCCGGGCCCTCCGGCTCCACTGCCAGCGCGGCTACCCAGCAGCGACAACAAAGCATGGTGCCGGTCGTTACTCTGAAGAAATGATCCGCTTTGACAATCGCTTCATTTTTTACATTTCTCCTTTCACCGTTTTCCTCTGTTTAACTGTGCCCTTCATCCGCTCCCTTCCACTGCACGTTCAGGCTCAGAGCCTTGAAAATTTTGTGCAAAATTTTCCCTAAAAGAAAATTTTTTTTTTGACCACTTTTCTTTTGAAGTTAACTCAAATTGTAATATTAAACAATTTTAACTTCCAATACGACTTTCTCATGTATTCATGTGACATTTTTCATGTTTTCTTTTAACCAGACAGCGCCCCGCCGCGGACTCTCTCCACGGCGGGCGCTGTCTTTTCTCTTGCGTCTGTTGTCAAAGGAAGTTTTCCACCGCCTCCAGCATGGGGAGAGGGGCCTCCTCAGGGATAAAATGGCCGCAGGGCAGGTTGTGTCCCTGAATGTGGTCTCAAATTTGGCCCAGCACTCCAGGGGGGCGGAAGAACCGCTCCACCAGTCCGTTTGCCCCCACAGCACCAGGGTCTCGGCCCGGATCTTCCGCCCGGCCCGCAAATCCTCCTCGTCCAGCGCCAGATCCACCGTCTCCCCGCCCGGTACTCCTCACAGATGGCGTGGATGGTTTCCACGTTGTAGTGCCTCAGATACTCGTCGTAGACGTCCTGGGAAATGCCTCGGCTGAGGTGTCGTTCTCCGAGTGATACCGGGCAATGTGCAGGGGAATAGCGGAAAACTGCTTCCGGCTGGACAGGATCATGTCCTCCGGCAGGGGCCTCCTGGGTAAAGAAATACCACTGGAACAGCGCCTTGGCAAACTCCCGGGTGGAGAGGCTGTACATGTCATAGGTGGACACGATATCCAGCAGCACCAGTTTATTTACCGCCTCCGGATGGTCCAGCGCCATGCGGTAGGCCACCCGGGCCCCCCGATCATGCCCCATGACGTGGAAGCGTTCAAAGCCCAGGGCCCGCATCACCTCGATTTGGTCCTCCGCCATAGTCCGCTTGGAGTAGTTGCTGTGGTCAGGCAGCCCCTCCGGCTTTCCGCTGTCCCCGTAGCCCCGCAGGTCGGTGGCCACCACTGTGAAGCGCTCCGCCAGCTGGGGCGCCACCTTGTGCCACATCAGACAGGTCTCCGGGTGCCCGTGGAGGAGGAGGAGCGGCTCCCCCTGCCCCATCCTGACCCCGTGGATTTCCACACCGTTGGCCTGGATGTTGAATTCCTCTCCCTGCATCCGCATCGGTCTCTTCACCCTTTCCCTCTATATTGAGCACTCTGCCCAATTTTAAGTTTCTTCTGCCCCCATTTTATCAGATGTCCCCACGTTGGACTATTTTGCTTTTTTCATAGACCTATGGCCTCCATGCATACCGGCCCTTCAAACAAAGCAGCGGCCCCGGACCATTTGGTCCGGGGGCCTCTGTTCTTTGATCAGCCCAAAACACTCTTGGTGCGGGCCACCTTGTGGTCCTCCATCTTGAGACCACCACTGCGCAGGCCGCATCGCCCGTGATGTTGATGGTGGTGCGGCCCATGTCAAAGATCCGGTCGATGCCGGCCACCAGCGCGATGCCCTCCACCGGGATATTTACGCTCTGGAGCACCATGGCCAGCATCACCATGCCGGCGCCGGGGACGCCCGCAGTGCCGATAGACGCCAAGGTGGCGGTGAGCACGATGGTGGCCATCTGGCCGATGGTCAGGTCGATCCCATAGCAGGATGCGATGAAAACGGCGCACACCCCCCTGGTAGATGGCAGTTCCGTCCATGTTGATGGTGGCGCCCAGGGGCAGCACGAAGGAGGCGACCTCCTTCCGGGCCCCCAGCCGCTCGGAGCACTCCAGGGTGAAGGGCAGGGTGCCCACTGAGGATGCGGAGGAGAAGGCCATCATCATGGCAGGGGCCATCCCCTTAAAGAAGGCGATGGGGGATACGCCGCCCAGGGCCTTCACCGTGCTGGAGTACACCACCACGGCGTGGACGATATAGCCCACATAGGCCACCGCCAGCACCGCCACCAGCTGAGCCAGGATCTTGGGCCCGTTTTCCACGATCACCGGGCAGATCAGGCAGGCCACGCCGATGGGCGACAACTTGATAATCAGGTCCATAATCTTCATGGACACCTCATTGAAACTGTCCACAATCTGGGCGGCCACCAGCCCCTTCTCTCCGGCCAGCAGGATACCGAAGCCCAACAGCAAAGAAATGACGATGACCTGGAGCATGGAGGCATTGGCCAGCGGCGTGATGGGGTTGGAGGGGAAGATGTCGATGATGGTCTGCATCAGCGACTGGCCCGCCGGGGGGTTCATAGGCCAGACCGGAGGTCTCCATGGCCGCAAAGATGTGCATCCCCTTGGCCGCGCTGGCCAGCACCAGGGCCAACACCACGGCAAAAGCGGTGGTGCACATGTAATACACGATCGTCTTGCCTCCCACCGAGCCCACCCGGCCGATGTCCTGCATAGAGATGACACCGGAGGCGATGGAAAACAGCACGATGGGCACCACGATGAATTTCAGCAGGTTCAGGAAGATCGTGCCCCAGGGCAGAATGTAGTTTTTTCGCGATGTCCAGTCCGTTGGGCACCATCATCAGGGCCAGGCCCACTGCGATGCCGACCACCAGCCCGATGAAGATCCAAAATGCAAGGGGAAGTTTCTTCTTGTTCATTGACAGCTCTCCTTTCCGTCCATGCAGCCCTTTCCTCACTTTGGGCCGCATCTGTTTACAGCTCCCTCTCTGACTGTTCTCTTTCAGTATATATGATATGGAGGAAACTTACAAGGTCTTTCTTTCCTTTTTCTCCCCCTGCAATTTCCCGGGCCGAGCCCTTCTTTTTTCAACTTTTCCACTGGATTTTCCACAACTGCGACAGAATCCAACTTTCTTTTTATTTTTTTATGGTAAAATATGGATATCAAGACGAGCTGTTCCATAACAGCGGAAGGATCAAAGGGGTATCCAGAATGCAGCTGCTGCGAAAGAAGGGATTGCTGGACAGTCCCCGGGTGCTGTTCCTCCCTGTAGACGCCATCTCACCCAATCCCAATCAGCCCCGCCGGGTCTTTTTGGCACCCAGGAACTGGAGGAGCTGGCTGGTTCCATCCAGGCTCTGGGGCTGCTCCAGCCCCTGACTGTGCGCCGTCGGGCAGACGGCTGGGAGCTGGTAGCCGGGGAACGGCGGCTCCGGGCCGCCAAGCTGGCAGGACTGGAAGAGGTCCCCTGCATCTCTCTCCAGATCGACGACCAGCGCTCCTCCCTGCTGGCTCTGGTAGAGAACTTGCAGCGCAAGGACCTGGACTTCTGGGAGGAGGCCCTGGCCCTGGACCGGTTGATCTCTGTCTACCATCTCTCCCAGGAGGAGGCTGGCGCATCGGCAAGAGCCAGTCCGCCGTGGCCAACAAGCTGCGCCTGCTGAAGCTGCCGGAGGACACTCTCCGGGCCCTGCGGGACGGCGGCTGCACTGAGCGGCATGCCCGGGCCCTGCTTCGGCTGGAGGACCCCAGCCTGCGCCAGAAGGCCCTGGAGCAGATCCTGTACCGGCAGCTCACCGTGGCCCAGACAGACGCCTTGGTAGATCAGCTTCTCCCCTCCTCCCCGCACCAGAACCAAACGCACCTTTGTGGTGAAGGATGTCCGCCTTTTTCTTAACACTCTGACTCGGAGCATGGCCCCTAATGCGGTCCGCCGGGGTGGATGCCCGCTGTGACCGCCAGGATAAGGATGGAGAGATCCTGCTTACCATCCGTATTCCCCAGGCCATTCGGTAAAAATGTTTCACGTGAAACATTCTCTTTTCCTATCTCCCCCTTTCCTCCCCATCGCCTGCCGAAGCCAGATCGCCTGGAGGCAGACCCGGTCTCGGCTCTCTCCCTCTGTCTGCACCTCTCCCTTGCGGCGGGCCGCCCCTGTGCGGTCCGCCGCCTTTTCTCGCTACCAGGCCGGAAAAACGGGAAAAAGAGTTGAAATGCGTTCCCTCGGTTGATATAATAAAGCTCTGCGGAAGTCTGCTGTACACCCGTCCGCCATTTCGACTCAGGAGGCGCCCCATGGCCAAGATCATCGCTATCGTCAATCAAAAGGGAGGCGTGGGCAAGACCACTACCACCGTCAACCTCACCGCCGCCCTGGCCGCGCTGGGAAAGCGGGTACTGCTGTGCGACTTCGACCCCCAAGCCAACGCCACCTCCGGTATGGGAGTGGACAAGAACACCGCCTCCCCAAATGTCTACGACGTGCTCATCAATGGGGCCGATCCCCGCCGCGGCGTAGTCACCACACACTACGGGGACGTGCTTCCCTCCAACAAGGCGCTGGCCGGAGCGGGCGTGGAGATGATCGCCCTGCCGGACCGGGAGCATCTGCTCCGAAAGGCCCTAGAGGTCCTCTCTCCCGGCTACGACTTCATCTTTGTGGACTGCCCCCCCTCTCTGGAGCTGCTGACAGTGAACGCCCTGTGCGCCGCCGACTCCCTGCTGGTGCCCGTCCAGTGTGAGTACTACGCCCTGGAGGGACTGAGCGATCTGCTCTCTACCGTCCGCTTGGTCAAACGCTCACTGAATCCCCGGCTGGTGTTAGAGGGCGTGCTGCTCACCATGTTTGACAGCCGCACCAATCTCTCTCTTCAAGTGGCGGAGGAAGTTAAACGTCACTTTCCCGGTCAGGTCTACGCCACGGTCATCCCCCGCAATGTGCGCTTATCCGAGGCCCCCAGCCATGGGAAGCCCGTCACCGCCTACGACCCCTACTCCCGGGGGGGCGGAGGCCTACCGGCTGCTGGCGGAGGAGATCGCAGCCAAGCACCCCACGGCGGCCCCTGTCTGAGTTCTCCCCCGCTTTTCGCCGGGGCCGTAAGTCTGGCCCCGACGGCTGAATTTTGATCTCCACTGTTATTTTTTATAAGGAAGGAGCTACTATGGCAAAGCGAACCAAAGAGCTGGGCCTGGGCCGGGGGCTGAACGCCCTGCTGGGCGACCCGGACCTGCAAGCGCAGGGAGAGGCTCCGTCTCCCTCCCCATTTCCCAGGTACAGCCCGGCCTGAATCAGCCCCGGAAGCGCTTTGACCAGGATGCCCTGGCCGATCTGGCAGAGTCTATCCGGGTCCACGGCATCATCCAGCCGCTGACAGTGCGCCGTCTGTCCTCCGGCTACTACCAGATCATCGCCGGTGAGCGACGCTGGCGGGCGGCCAAGCTGGCCGGCCTGGCGGAGGTGCCGGCAGTCATCATCGAGGCGGATGACCGCAAGGTGATGGAGCTGGGCCTGATCGAGAACCTCCAGCGAGAGGACCTGAACCCGGCCGAAGAGGCCCGGGGCTATCAGGTGCTGATGGAGGAATACGGCCTCACCCAGGAACAGGTGGCGGATCGGATGGGAAAATCCCGGCCTGCCATCACCAATACCCTGCGGCTGCTGGCCCTCCCGGAGGACCTCTTGAAGCTGGTGGAGGAGGAACAGCTCTCCGCCGGCCACGCCCGTGCCCTGCTGGGCGCCCCCACGGCGGAGCTCCAGCGGCAGGCCGCCAAGAAGGTCATTGCCGACGGCTCTCTGTCCGCCAGACGGAGGCACTGGTCAAGGCCCTCCAGCGGGAAGAAGGCCCCGCCTAAGCAGGCGGGGGACAGCCTGGCCCTCTACCTCGGGGGAGGCGGAAAAGAATCTCTCCGGCCGGTTGGGCCGGAAGGTCCACATCGCCCACCGAGGCAAAAAAGGCAGGATCGAGTTGGAATACTACAACAGCCAGGATCTGGAGCTTCTGCTGGAGGCTCTGGAGCGGCTGAACGCCGGGGAGGTGCAGGGCCATGGCTGATCCCCAGAAGCCGGCGCAGAACGCCCCCCAGGCAGGCGGTCCTCCCAAGGAGGAGCGCCCTGGCCAGCAGCGGCGGCGCAGGCAGTCGGTGGTGCTCTACATCACTATCCTCTTTGCAGCGGCCTTTGCCCTGCTGCTGATGACCTACGCCATGGACCAGCGCCGCCGCAATGAGACGCTGGGGGACCTGACCTCCTCAGTCTCTGATCTGAAGGACTCCCTCTCCGGGATGCAGACCGCCCAGAGCGCCCTGGAGGAGAACGGCGCCCTGAAAAATGAGATCCAAGACCTCCAGGAACAGATCGACACCCTGCTGGGGACCATCGACAGCCTGACCGCCGCCGGGGAGCAGCAGGGACAGGTTCTGGAGCGCACCAAAGGAGGCCATGGACTACTTCTGGCAGATCGATGAGGCCTATGTGCGGGGCCGCTACTCCCTCTGCCGTGATCTGATCGCGGTACTGGAGGACACCTCCTCCGGAGAGGCCCCCCTGAAGAGCTATCTTCCCCAGGAGAGCTACACCGATAACGGCCGCTTCTCCCCTGCCGACCGGTATCAGGAGATCTGGGACGCCCTGTACTGACCGGCTTTAGGCCGGATGGCAGGACATCTCCGCCGGCCAGGTTTCACGTGAAACATTTTTATTTTCGCCCAATTTCCCCACAGGAGCTCATCCCATTCTGTTAAGATAAAAAAGGAGTGCGATCCCCATGCTGGATATCAAATTTATTCGTGAAAACCCCGATGCAGTGCGGGAAAATATCAAGAAAAAGTTTCAGGATGCCAAACTGCCCCTGGTGGACCAGGTACTGGCATTGGACGAGGAGAACCGGGCCGCTGTCAGCGAAGCCAATGAGCTGAGAGCCAACCGGAACGCCCTGTCCAAGCAGGTAGGCATGCTGATGGGCCAGGCCAAAAAGGACCCCTACAAGCTGGAGGAGGCCGAGGAGGCCAAGGCCCAGGTCAAGGCCAACGCCGACCGGCTGGCTGAGCTGGAGTCCAAAGAGACTGAACTGGCGCAGCAGATCCGTCACATCATGCTACAGATCCCCAATATCATTGACCCCAGCGTTCCCATCGGCCCTGACGACAGCTGCAACGTCGAAGTACAGCGCTTCGGCGAACCGATAGTCCCCGATTTTGATATTCCCTACCACACCGAGATAATGGAGCGCTTCAACGGCATCGATATGGACGCTGCCGGCCGTGTCTCCGGCAACGGCTTCTATTACCTCATGGGGGATATTGCCCGGCTCCATGAAGCGGTGCTGGCCTATGCGCGAGACTTTATGATCAACAAGGGCTTCACCTTCTGTATTCCCCCCCTTCATGATCCACGGCAACGTGGTGGAGGGCGTCATGTCCCAGACCGAGATGGACGCCATGATGTACAAGATCGAGGGCGAGGACCTCTACCTCATCGGCACCAGCGAGCACTCCATGATCGGCAAGTTCATCGACCAGATCATCCCCGAGGAGTCTCTGCCCCAGACCCTTACCTCCTACTCCCCCTGCTTCCGCAAGGAGAAGGGGGCCCACGGCATCGAGGAGCGGGGCGTCTACCGCATCCACCAGTTTGAGAAGCAGGAAATGGTGGTGGTCTGCAGGCCTGAGGACTCCATGGACTGGTACGAACAGATGTGGCGCTACTCGGTAGAGCTGTTCCGCTCCCTGGATATTCCGGTCCGCCAGCTGGAGTGCTGCTCCGGCGACCTGGCTGACCTGAAGGTAAAGTCCTGTGACATCGAGGCCTGGTCCCCCCGCCAGCAGAAGTATTTCGAGGTCTGCTCCTGCTCCAACCTGGGCGATGCTCAGGCCCGCCGCCTGAAGATGCGGGTCAAGGGGGAGAAGGGCACCTACCTGCCCCACACCCTGAACAACACTGTGGTCGCCCCGCCCCGGATGCTCATTGCTTTCCTGGAGAATAACCTCCAGGCGGACGGCACTGTGAAGATCCCCGCCGTCCTCCAGCCCTACATGGGCGGCACCCAGATGCTGACCCCCAAGCAGTGACCCCAGCTCTTCTCTCCGGCTATATCGCGTGTCCGTGCCCCAATGGGGGCGATGACTGCCTTTAAAATTTTGTTTTGTAATTTTTTTAAGGAATATAACGATTTGTTTTTACCCGTCTCCAGCGGACAGCGCATCCCGCCCCTGGCTTTGATCATTTTCGCCCCTGGAAATCGCTCCAGAACGGTCTGCACCCGGAAACCCTTGCGGCGCAAGGGTTTTCCATGGTGCAAAGAGGCAGAGGCTTTCCCCCTCCCCCCGCCCTCTCCGGCTGCTCCCTATCTCAGAGCCTCAAGAAATAGAAAGGAAGCTTTTTTGCTTATGAGAGCCTTCATCCAAGAGTTCAAGTCCTTTATCGCCCGGGGCAATGTGATGGACCTGGCCGTGGGCGTCATCATCGGCGGCGCCTTCAGCAACATAACCACCTCCCTGGTCAACGATATTCTCAACCCCATCCTGGGCATCATCGCCGGAAACAACACCGCCCTGGCCGCCATGGCCGTAGAACTGCCCGGGGGCGGTGCCCTGATGGTCGGCAATTTCATCAACGCCATCTTGAACTTTCTCATCATGGCCTTTGCGGTGTTCTGCCTCGTGAAAGCCCCTCAACCGCCTCCACCGGAAAAAAGGAGGAGACCCCCGCACCTCCCCCGGCGCCCTCCCAGGAAGAGCTGCTGCTCACAGAGATCCGGGACCTGCTGAAGAGAGGACCTGATGGAAGAAAAAAAAATCCCCCGCAGGAGGAGCAAGACGCCCCGGCACCCTATACCCCGCCTCCCCGGTGAAGCGGACCATGGCCTGGATCGGTGTGGTCTATATGGTGATCCTGGTGGCCATGATGACCTATTACTACTTTACCGGCTCCATGCTGGTGAACATGGCCCCTCTCCTGGCCGTCCCCGGCCTGATCGGCCTGGGCATCCTGGCTTTGGTCAGCTGGCGCACCACCGGCCGCCCCGGCAAATGGCCCGCCATCGCCCTGGCTGCGGTGTGCTTCCTGGCGGCGCTGGCCACCCTCCCCCCCTGGGCATCGTGGGCCTGCTGTCCAATTTCAGCCTGGTGGGCGTCTTCGTCACCGGGGCGCCCTGATTTTTGGAGGAACGAGCCATGCGTGACATCATTGCCGCCGGTCTGGCGGATCTGGGCCTGCTGGACCGGGTGCCGGAGCAGGCCCCAGCCAGCTGGCGGAATACGGCCATCTCCTGCTGGAGCAGAACCAGGTGATGAACCTGACTGCTATCACCGACCCGGTAAAGGTGGCCCGGCTGCACATGCTGGACTGCGCTGCCCTGCTCACCTGCGCCGACTTTGAGAACAGGGCCCTCCTGGACGTGGGCACCGGGGCCGGCTTTCCGGGTCTGCCCCTGAAGATCCTGGTCCCCTCCCTCCAGGTCACTCTGCTGGACAGTTTGAACAAGCGGGTGGACTGGCTGGCTCAGGTCAGCGCCCAGCTCTCCCCTCACCGGCATCCGGGTCATCCATGCCCGTGCGGAGGAGCAGGCTCTGGAGAAGGGCTTCCGGGACAGCTTTGATCTGGTCACTGCCCGGGCGGTGGCCGAGCTCCGCCTGCTGTGTGAGCTGTGCCTGCCCTATGTCAAGGTAGGGGGCGCTTTTCTGGCCATGAAGTCGGTGGACTGTGGCCGGGAGCTGGAGGAGGCCGCCCACTGCATCAAGCTGCTGGGTGCCCGTCTGGAGGAGTGCCGGGACTACACCATTCCCGGCACCGACGTCATTCACCGTCTGGTAGTCCTGCGGAAGGTGGCCCCAACCCTGAAGGGCTATCCCCGGCGGTGGGCCAAGATCCAGAAAGCCCCGCTGTGAGACCGGAGCGATGTCTCCGCCAGCCCCCCAGGATCGATACCCTCAGTGTACAGGGGGTAGGGCTTTACCTGGATTTTCGGCTCCATTTTTCAAAATTTCTCATAAACCCATTGACGTGGGTGGGATTTGTGATACACTTAAAATGGTGTGATGGGAGGTCTGCGCACACATGGGAACCGCAATCGTCGTCACCTCCGGGAAGGGCGGCACCGGAAAAACCTCCATTACCGGGGGTGTGGCCGGCAGTCTGGCCCGCCTGGGGCACAGCGTGCTGTGCATCGACATGGACATCGGCCTTCGGAATCTGGACATCTCCCTGGGGCTGAACGACCGGGCGCTGATGGACTTTTCCGATGTGGCGGAGGGACGCTGCCCTCTGGTCCGCGCGGCGGTGAACCACCCCGATCTGCCGGGTCTGGCCCTGCTCCCCGCGCCCATGACCCTCTCCCCTGCCCTGACGGAGGAGGCTGTCCGCCGCATGCTGGATACCGCCCGATCCCTGTATGACTATGTCCTCATCGACTCCCCCGCGGGCCTCGGCGCCGGCTTCCGGCTGGCGTTCTGCGGGGCCGACCGGGCCATCGTCGTCTCCACCAACGACGCTTCTTCCCTTCGGGACGCCCAGCGCACCGTGGGTGAGCTGGACTTTCTGCGGCAGATTCATCTGGTGATGAACCGCATCCAGCCCAAGCTGATGCGCCGCCTGCGCACCACCATTGACGACGCCATGGACACCGCCGGCCTGCCACTGCTGGGCGTAGTGCCGGAGGACCCCCAGGTGATGCTGTCCGCCAACCTGGGGCGGCCCCTGATCCTGGGCGGACGGCAGGGGGCGGCCAACGCCTGCCTGAACATTGCCAAGCGTCTGGAGGGGCGCCGGGTCCCTATCATGCGGATCCGCTGAACTCCCTTCCGGCATCTGTATAAAGGAGGTTTGCCACACCATGAACATCGCACTGATGAGCCACGACCATAAGAAGGAACTGATGGTCCAATTCTGCACTGCTTACTGCGGCGTCCTGTCCAAGCACACCGTATGCGCCACCAACACCACCGGCCGCATGGTCGCGGAGGCCACCGGTCTTCCTGTCAATCTGTTCCTGTCCCACGCCCACGGCGGCATCGAGCAGATCGGCCAGCGCATCATCTATAACGAGATCGACATGGTGCTGTTCTTCAACGACCCCCGCTCCGGAGAGCTGGACGACAGCGTGCTGTCCATCTCCAAGCTGTGTGACCAGCACTCCGTCCCCATGGCCACCAACGTGGCCACCGCTGAGCTGCTGATCCACGGTCTGGCCCGGGGAGACTTGGACTGGCGCGAGGTGATGAACCCCAACCGCATCCCCTTCGCCATCTGAGGGAGACGTTCTCCCCATTCCCCCGGCCCGCCCCCGCGCGGGCTGCGGACAGCGTCCACCGCCAAGACGGCGCATGAGTATCCGGGACACCGCCGGACAGAGAGAGGCCCCTCGGCTGAAAGGACCTTACGGAGACGGCCCCGGAGAAGACAGCGCCAGCAGCGGGCCCGGAGACGGGCGCGGTCCCCCTGCCGCAACACAGGGTCAAAGGGGCGTGTCCGCACGCCTGAATTTGGGTGGCACCACGAAGTGTTTGAAACGCTCTCGTCCCAATCACAGGGGACGGGAGCGCGTTTTTGTCCCCCGCTCCCCTTCCCCGCCGGAGAGGAGGTCCAGCATCAGCAGGGCCCCCAGGCGGAAGCCCCGGAGGAAGCATTCCTCCCGGCCAGCGGCCCCGCTGACAGCGCCGCGTCCCAGATGTCCTCCGCCTCCTGGGGCGGGAAACGCTGGCAGAGCCGGTCAAAATAGGGCTCACCGGCTGCGGTCTCCTCCGGCGTGGCCCAGGGCGGGACAAAGGCTTCATACAGTTTTTCATATATCTGCTCCATTATGTCAACCCCTAAAAGTAGCATTTTAAACTACTTTTAGTATAGTGGTTTCATTTGCTACTGTCAAGCAAAAATTGGGAGGAACTATGGCCAATTTCGCAGAGCGGATCCGAGCCCTCCGCAAAGAAAAAGGACTCTCTCAGGAAGAGGTCGGCAGCGTCATCGGGCTGAAAAAAATATGCGGTCTACTCCTATGAAAAGGGCCGGGCCTGTCCCGATATGCGGGGCCTCATCGCCTTGGCGGACTACTTCAACGTCTCCATGGACTACCTGGCCGGCCGCACCGACAACCCCGACATCAACCGCTGACCCTGCACCCTGATCTGTTGTTTGACTCCCCAACCATTCCAAAAAGGAGAATCGATATGGCAAACGTACAACCCCGCACCCTGTCCGGCTTTATGGAGCTGCTCCCCGCCCGGCAGGTCCAGTTCGACCGGATGGTCTCCATCCTGCGGGAGACCTACTCCCTCTACGGCTTCACCCCCTGGACACCCCCTCATCGAGGCCAGCGAGGTGTTGCTGGCCAAGGGCGGCGGCGAGACGGAGAAGCAGATCTACCGCTTTCTCAAGGGAGATACCGACCTGTCCCTCCGCTTTGACCTCACCGTCCCCCTGGCCAAGTATGTGGCGCTGAACTACGGCCAGCTCACCTTCCCCTTCCGTCGCTTCCAGATCGGCAAGGTCTACCGGGGAGAGCGGGCCCAGCGGGGCCGCTTCCGGGAGTTCTATCAGGCGGACATCGACGTCATCGGAGACGGCGCCCTGGACATCAGCAACGAGGCGGAGATCCCCTCCATCATCTATCGGGCCTTCACCGCCCTGGGGCTGAAGCGCTTCCAGATCCGGGTGAACAACCGGAAGATCCTCAACGGCTTTTACGCCATGCTGGGTCTTTCCCAGCAGTCCGGCGAGATCATGCGCACGGTGGACAAGCTGGACAAGATCGGCCCGGACAAGGTGGCCGAGCTGCTGGTGCAGTCCGGCCTCTCTCCGGAGCAGGCCCGGGAGATCCTCAGCTTTACCTCCATCACCGGCACCAACGAGGAGGTCCTGACCGCCCTGGAGGGCTACCGGGGCCGGAACGAGGTCTTTGACCTGGGCCTGGATGAGCTGAACGCGGTGACAAAATATCTGGCTGCCTTCGGCGTGCCTGAGACTCACTTCGCCGTGGACCTGACCATCGCCCGGGGGCTGGACTACTACACCGGCACCGTCTATGAGACCGTCATGCTGGATCACCCCGAGATCGGCTCCATCTGTTCCGGCGGCAGATATGACAACTTAGCGGAATATTACACGAATAAACGACTCCCTGGAGTGGGCATTTCCATCGGTTTGACCCGCCTGTTCTTCGTGCTGGAGGACCAGGGCTATCTCAACGACGCCCTGAACACCGCCCCCGCCGACGTGCTGGTCCTCCCCATGACCGAGGACCTGGGCCCCGCCGTCTCCCTGGCCACCCAGCTGCGCCAGGCAGGCATCCGCACCCAGATCCAGGCGGAGCGGAAGAAGTTCAAGCAGAAGCTCTCCTATGCGGACAAGCTCCGCATCCCCCTACGCCGTCATCCTGGGAGATGACGAGATCCGGGAGGGCCTCGCCGCCGTCAGGACCTGGCCACCGGGGAGCAGGTGAAGCTTGCTCCCGGCCAAGCTGCCGCCCACATCCTGGCCGGGCTGGACAGGCTGAACCAGGGGACGCCGATCCTGGACAGGGTGTAAGTCCGATTTCCCATCCACGCTTTGGCTGTGCAGGAGCCGATATCCCCACCGGGCCGTCCCACGCCGTATAGATGGAATTCCCGGGCCAGCTGTCTCTGATATAGAAAGAGAAAAGCTCATGAAGAAAAAATGCCAAACGCTTTTTACTGCTTTTAATCGTTTGTCTTTTGGTGTGGACGGTATTTCCCCGGCCCTTTGCCTGGATCATTCCTCAGCGGATGGTAAATGTCTCAGGAGAGAGACCGGAAATCTGCGCCGAGACAGAATTCACCGCTTCTCTCAGCTTTGGCATTGACCAAGAAGTCTTGGATGCCTTTTATGATCTCCATAGTGAGATGGAAGGCGTCCGGTTCCTGGCCGATCCCCTCCTTTCCTCCACCAGCCCCGGGAGCCGGTCAAGGTGAAAATCGATTACTTCCAGGAGGGCTGTTCTTCCACTGGCGACTGCCAGACCACCCTGCTGTGGGATGGTACAACCCTGTGGGTGAACTGGCTGGGCGGCCACTACCTGGGTTATCGGCCCACCGATCCCGCCGGATTTGAGGCAGCCATCCAACGGCTGGCCCTGGAATACGACGGAACTGCAATCGTCACCTCGTAGGGACGGCACATCTGGTCCGCCTGTCCTTCCCAGAATAATAAGCCTCTAAAAATTTGACAACACGCAAAGCGGCTTTCCCTTTGGCCGCGCGGCTACTATGACCATGTCATCCGCAACCAACAGGACTTTGACGAGACCGCCGGGTACATCCTGGGCAATCCCGCCCGGCGGCTGGAGCGGGAGGGATCCTTGTGAAGAAAAAATTGAGCTTTTGTCTGGTCGTTTTGGTGCTCCTGGCCGTCGGGGTGCTGCACTATTGGGCGGCCCCCACCTTCGACCATGCCTTCCAGTGCAACGGCATAGGTCCGCCCGCAAAACCTCGGGGGTTCTTTTAAGGTGCTGCGCGAGGGCACCTATCCCGGCCTCAGTGACGCTCCTGTCACCTTTGATGAGGGGCGGACTTACCGTGAGCTGCTGGCCGCCCTCCGGGGGCAGAGGTATCTCCGCCTCCCCGCCCTGCTGGGGGCCCCCGACGGCGGGACCGCCTTCTATACCGCATCCGGCTGTACCCCCGAGTGCATGGCCTACTGGGACGGCACCTTTCTCTGGCTGGCCTCGAACTCCTCTCATTGGCGCCGCTTTCTCCCCCTTCCCCCCGGCGGCCTGGGGGAGAAGCTGGAGCTCATTTTTATGGACGAGCCGGAGGAAAACATTTACTACCCTTCCTCTTAGGCGCATGTCCTTTGACCCGCCCTGCCGGTAAAAAGCAAGGAGGTGCGCCCCATGAAAAAAAGAGCCCTGCTCTCCCTGGTCTTGATTTTAGCCCTTCTGGCCGCTCTATACCTGTGGTACACCCGGCCCCGGAGCTTTTTGGCGATCACTGGGACCTCAGAGAACGCCGTCTGCTCCGCCGCCCTGCTTCTGTTAGAGCCCTGGGTGGATGACGGCCAAGCAGGACAGGATACCTGGGAGCTTCAGGACCTTTCCCCCGGCACCCCCCGCCTTTGATGCCCTCCTTCCCCCTCCTGGAAAAAAGCCGCTGGCGGGCCAGTCTGAAAAACCTGTTGGGGCTGGATGCTGGTTCTTTCAGCGGCTTCTCCAGCAGCCTTCAGGGCGTCCTGGGACTGGAGGAACGAGGGGGTCTTTTTCACCGCTGTGGACACAGGGCAGCTCCGTCTCTCCCTTCCCAGCTCCTGAAAAACCCCCCACTCCCTTCTGTTTACCGCCGCTGATGGATCGACCTATCAGGCGCTGGCGGAATATTTGAAGGAGTATGGGACCTTTCGGGAATGACAACAGCCCAAGTTCTTAATACTAATCACTATAATTAGATAAAATAGTACAAAATGGAGTTGATTTTATGGACAATCTGAAAAATTTCCGCCGCACCAACTACTGCGGTGACCTGCGTCTGGGCGACACGGGCAAGACGGTCTCTCTGTGCGGCTGGGTCCAGCGCCAGCGTGACCTGGGCGGTCTGATCTTCGTGGACCTGCGGGACCGTACCGGCCTCGTCCAGCTCTCCTTCGACGACGGCACCGACCAGGCCGTCTTTGAAAAGGCGTCCTCTCTCCGCTCGGAATACGTCATTGCTGCCACCGGCACCGTGCGGGAGCGCGAGTCCAAGACCGACAAGATCGCCACCGGCGACATCGAGATCTATGTCACCGAGCTGCGCCTGCTGGCCAAGGCCGAGACCCCCCCTTCGAGATTGTGGAGCACTCAAGGCCAACGATATGCTGCGCCTGAAGTACCGCTATCTGGACCTGCGCCGCCCGGAGATGCAGCAGGCCATCGCCACCCGCCACAAGATCACCAAGATCGCCCGGGACTACTTTGATGAGCAGGGCTTTTTGGAGATTGAGACCCCCGTCCTCACCAAGTCCACCCCCGAGGGCGCACGGGACTATCTGGTCCCATCCCGGGTACACCCTGGCAAGTTCTATGCGCTGCCCCAGTCCCCCCAGCAGTACAAGCAGCTGCTGATGCTGTCCGGTTTTGACCGGTATATGCAGATCGCCCGCTGCTTCCGCGACGAGGACCTGCGCGCCGACCGTCAGCCGGAATTCACCCAGATCGACCTGGAGATGTCCTTTGTCAACGAGGACGACGTGATGGATATACAGGAGGGCTTCCTGAAGCGGGTGTTCAAAGAGGTGCTGGATGTGGACGTCCAGACCCCCTTCCTCCGGATGCCCTGGCGGGAGGCTATGGACCGGTTCGGCTCCGACAAGCCGGACATGCGCTTCGGCTTTGAACTGAAGGATATCAGCGACATTGTGAAGGACTGCTCCTTCCAGGTCTTCTCCGCTCCTGTGGCGGCGGGGGGCTCCGTGCGCCTCATCAACGTGGAGGGGGGCGGCGAGCACTTCCCCCGGAAGAAGATCGACAAGCTGGTCGAGTTCGTCAAGACCTACAAGGCCAAGGGGCTGGCCTGGACCCGCCTGCACGGCGGGGAGGTCACCAGCTCCTATCAGAAGTTCCTCACCGAGGAGGAGAACCAGGCCATCCTGGACCGGGCCGGGGCCAAGGACGGGGACCTGGTCCTCATCGTGGGGGACGCCAAGGACGAGGTGGTCTTTGCCGCCCTGGGCGCCCTGCGGTGCGAGTGCGCCAAGCAGCTGGGCATCCTGGACCCCATGGACTTCAAGTTCCTGTGGGTGACGGAGTTCCCCATGTTCGAGTACAGCGAGGAGGAGGGCCGCTATGTGGCCATGCACCACCCCTTCACCGCGCCTATGGACGAGGACTTCGACAAGCTGGAGACCGACAAGAAAAACTGTCGGGCCAAGGCCTACGACATCGTGCTCAACGGCACTGAGCTGGGCGGCGGCTCCATCCGCATCTCCGTCCCTGAGACCCAGGAGGCCATGTTCCGGGCCCTGGGCTTCTCCGACGAGGATGCCATGGAGCGCTTCGGCCACCTCATCAACGCCTTCAAATTCGGCGCGCCCCCCCACGGCGGCCTGGCCTACGGCCTGGACCGGCTGTGCATGCTCATGGCCGGGGCCGACTCCATCCGGGACGTCATCGCTTTCCCCAAGGTTCAGAACGCCAGCGAGCCCATGACCCAGTGCCCGGACTTCGTGGACGATAAACAGTTGGAGGAGCTCTCCATCAATGTCACCAGAAAAGAAGCGCCCGAAGAGAACGCCTGATCCCACGCCGTTCAGACAGAAATATAGAGGCACCCGCTGAAGCGGGTGCCTGAGACGGTCGAAAAAGTGACTTTTCCACTTTTTCGAGAAAGCTGCAGTCCGCCGCAGGCGGACAAAACCCACACTTACAGCCTGAAGTGTTTTCCCCGACGCGCATGCCGCCGGGAAAACGGATCAGAACTGGATTCGCGCCTGCGGGCGCGAACTCTGCGAGGCTTTTTTTGACAAACAGAGAGGCACCCGCTGAAGCGGGTGCCTCTGCGTTGCCGATCACGGACGGATGATATTCTCTGAGATCTCACTCAGAGCCTTGGCCGCCTCCATGTCAAAAGCCTGACACTTCGCCAGGTCGCCCAGGGACACGATCCCCACAATCTTCCCGCCCTCTGTGACTGGCAGACGCCGGACCTGCTGGGCCGCCATCAGACGGGTGGCTTCTCTGCAGTCATCCCCTGGGAGACCGTGGCGCAGTTGCGGGTCATGATATCCCGCACCGGCACCTGGGCCGGGTCCTCCTCCGCCGCTACACACCGCAGCACGATATCCCGGTCCGTCACGATCCCCCGCAGACGTCCGTCCCCGCCGCACACAGGAAGAGCTCCCACATTGTGCCGGCTGATCAGCCGGGCCGCCAGGGCCGCCGAGGAGCTGGGCTCCACTGTCACCACAGCGGGGTTCATCAATTCACGCACTTGCACACCAAAAACCGCCTTTCTGTCAAAGCTCTTGTATGCCCCAGTTTTCCCTAAAACAGGCGGTTTTATTCAAAAGCCCGGAGCGCAGAGCGCACTCCGGGGCTTTTTACGGGTTTTCTTCATTTTCCAGGAAATAAGACGCCTCCATGTCCGCTGTGGCCAAGGCGAAGGCGAGCGGATATTTTTGAAACGCCTGCCCCACAGTGCGGGCGTCCTCCGGGCCGGAAAAGCCCATATGCCAGCGGATGGCCATGGCCTCCTCCCGGGTCAGCCGGATGAAGCCGTTGACGATGTACACGCTCTTTCCCCGTGTCCATAGGGCAGAGGGTCATCAAAAAGTAAAGGTGGGGACCCGCTCCCACTGTCCAGTGGCATCGTTCTTCACGTTCCGAAAGCTCTTTTTATAGCAGCCCACCTTGCACAGATCATGGAGCAGGGCCACCACTGCCACACTCTCCTCGCTGTACTCCAGGCCATACAGCTCCTGGACCCGTTCCCGGGCCAGATAGTCCACCAGACAGTGGTAGACATTCAGGCTGTGGTCACACAGCCCGCCCGCATAGGCCCCGTGGTATCGGGCGGAGGCGGGGGGGTAAAAAAGTCGCTCTTGTTCTCCAGATAGTCCAGCAGGGCGTCTGCCCCTGGGCAGTGATCTTCTCTCGAAAGATCTCGATAAATTCCTCTTTGCCTGACATCATATCCCTCCATCTGCCTAACTGAACTGCCCGGCAGCCCAGCACATTTTTAACAGTAAAGCACATTGTAGCATAGAGGTGAAAAAAAGCCATAGTAGATAGATCTCTATCTCTACTTACAAAAATTTTTATCATCCAATAAATGTAATTAAATCCAAAAAATCCACAAAAAATCTGCCGTCTATTTGTGAATTCTGAGGAATTTTTGAAAATATGTTGCATTGAACGGATTGATCGCACATAATAGGCCCATAGGAACTCAACCAGTTCCCCGGGCACCTGTATGAGGGTTCTTAGCGGGGCATAGGAAAAGAAGGACATTATGGAGAATGGAAATGCAAAAAGAGCGCCGTATCGCTCAAGAACTGGAACTTCTAAAGCAATATCAACGGGTCTCTGTAAAGATTTGGCCGCTACACTCGAAGTCTCTGAGATGACCATCCGACGGGATCTGGATCTCCTGCGGAAAAACCATGTATTGGAACGGAGCTATGGCTATGCGACTCTCGCCCAAAGGCGGCGATGGCTATGCCTATGATGGAGAAGTTTATGACCTTCGTCTGGCCCGAATTCAAAACCTCAGCGAAAAAGACCGTATTGCCAAATACGCCGCCACGCTGATTGAGCCAGGAGACTGGATTTTTTTGGATAATGGCACCACTGTGGGGCGCATTACCCTCATATCTCCCCACAGATTTTGAATTTACAGTCTTATGTTATAATTTTACGATCCTCGCGGAACTGCTTAAGCGTCCAAATATCAAAATCATTTTTCCCGGCGGCTATTACCATCCGGAGGATTACAATTTTACCTCTCCGGAAGCTGTGGATTTTATTCGCCGGCACCGTGCCAACAAATCCTTTATTTCTGTCTCAGGGATCCATCGCAGTCTGGGCATTACCTGTATCAATGCTCATATTGTGGATAGTAAAGAGCATTGATCGATTCTTCCGCACAAAATATCATGCTGGCAGATTCCAGTAAATTTGATTTGGTAAAAGCCAATCATTTTGCTGAACTTCATGATATGGATATGCTGATTACAGATAATAAACTCTCTCTGGATTGGCGGGATTTCTTAAACAACGCCCAAATAAACTTAAAATTGGTGTAGTTACATATTGTGAAAGAAGATCTCCGGCAAAGTACCACATGAGTTGGTATTTTGCTCGGAGATTTTTTGTTTGATCAAACATATATTTTGTGAAATTATTTTGCTAAATGAACAAAAATAGCTAAATTGAACTAGATAATACGCCAAAAAAGTGTTTAATATATTGACTTCGCACATTTTAGGTAGTATTATCAAACAAAAACAAAGATTATTTCTTCTTATTTATGTTCAAATAAACGTTTTAAAGGGAGAAGGAACACCATGCGCTTTACAGAAATCACAGATGATCTGACAGGTGCGGCCGACTCCGGCAGCTACTTCACTGCCCGGGGGCAGCAGCTGAAAATCTGTACCTCAGGAGAAAGCAGTTTAAACAGATCAGATAATGAACTTCTATCTGTCAATCTGTGTTCTCGAAACGTGGAAGGCGAAGTGGCCCGCAGAGTCCACAGTGCGCTGTTGAAAAGACTTTCAAAAGAGACTGGCCATATTTATATGAAAAAAATCGGCACTGGTTTTCGAGGCAACGATTCCTATGAACTGGAAGGACTTCTGCAGGCCTGGCCCGACTACCTCGTCTTTTCTCATTGACAACGCGCCGGATCTGGGTACCTTTACCCTCTATGGGCATCAGTACTGCGAGGGAGATCCTCCCCAAATCCCTGTATGCTAAGGATCCCATTTTCCCTCCCAAGGAATCCTATATTCCAGATATTCTTTCCCACGGGACAAAGCTCCCCATTGGGCTTGTGGACATTGATACTGTGAAAGGCGGCGATCTTGCGGGCGCTGTTCAGCAGCAGATAAGTAGGGGCTGCCGGATTCTGGTCTTTGACGCCATTACCAAACGGGACACGCTGCATATTATTCGTACGCTACAGCCTCTCTATCCAAAGGTCTTTTTTGGACCGGTTCTCTCGGGCTTGCGGATGGTCTGGCCGAATATCTCTATGGGCCGGAACAGCCTCCCTCCGGCCGCAGTCCGCCAAGTGCGCTGCCTCGGCTTCTGTGCCTCTGCATATGAAATTGCGAAAAAACAGCTTGCGTATTCTCAGTCCGGGGGCTTACAGTGGTTCCTGTGGAAATAGACGCCTATATAGAGGGAGATCAAACTGTCCCCCATCGGGCGGCGGCAGCGGCTCTGGATGCTTTGGCGCACGGCAACGTGATCCTTGCCCCTGCGGTTGAGCGGTACTCCTATCAGCCTGGTACCAGTGTCAGGATCATGGAGTGTTTCGGAACTCTCGCCCCCCTTGTCTGCGAATCGGCTGTATTTGACCGGCTCATCATTGTAGGCGGTGAGACCTCCCAGGCCATCTTTCGCCACCTGCATGTAAATCATCTGGAACTAGGTCGGGCCTTGGAGCCCGGCGTTGCTCAAGGCAGGATTCTGGACGGCGCTCTCACTGGCAGAGAATTTGCCCTGAAGGGCGGCAGCATGGGCAGTGTTCCGGTTCTTGAAAAATGATGTGCCGCTGGGAGGACGTCCAATGAACTGGAAGGAATCTTACTCCGATCAAATAGAAAATCTGATCTCCTACTCCAAACTGATCTATCAGCGCGGACTGGTCAGCGCTGCCGGCGGAAACATCAGCGCCCGGTGCGGCCGACATGTGCTGATCACGGGAAGCAATATCCCTCTGCGTGCTGTTACGCCGGAGGGGCTGGTGCTCTGTGATGAAAACGGCACTGTTCTGGATGCCCCCCTCATCTGCGTCCCTCCAAGGAGTCTGCTTTTCATCTTGGCATCTACCGAATCCGCCCCTCTGCACAATATGTTCTGCATGCTCACCCTGTGTTTTCCACAATTTGGTCCATGCAAAATCAGGAGCTTCCTCTCTACACAGAATCCGCCAAATTAAAACTTGTCCATGTCCCCCTAATCCCAGATGGACAACCGGGGTCTGTTGATCTGGCGGAGAAGGTGCTCACAGCGGTCTCTCACACCTCGGAAGATACCACAGCTTTTCTGATGGAAGCTCATGGCGTTCTGATCCTTGGGAGAAACTATGGAGAACTGCTTTCATCAGGCTGAACTGCTGGAGGACAGCGCCAAAATTGCCGTCTTTCAGAAACTACTCCACCCCTAAGCGCTGTTCACCGCTCACAGGCAGAGCGGGTCAGATAAGAAGAGTAAAATGAACACACTGAAAGGAGAACCAGAAATGAAACAATTCAAAAAAAAACTTGCCTGCTCCTCTGCTTGCCGCCGCCCTTCTGATGGGTACCGCCGCCTGCGGTGGTGGAGGCGCCACATCTTCCGCAGGCACATCTTCGCCTGACTCCTCCTCCCCTTCTGCAGACGCTGTAACCTTTACTGTTACGGCAGATGTCACCGGGGACCGGGCCCTATGTGGAGCGCTTTGCTCAGTTGGTTGAAGAAAAACGGAAGGCCGTTACACTGCTTCCATTATTGCAGCTGGTTCTCTGGGCACTGGCTCTGATATGGCCCAGATGCTTCAGATGGGCACGCTGGATGTGCTGATGAGCGATGACATGACCATGGACGGTGTACTGGACGGTGCGCTGGGCTTTGCTTTGGCTCCCGGACTGGTGGCGGATTATGAGGAAGCTGACGCCTACTATAATAATGGCTGGATTGCGGACAAGGTAGCGGAGATTATGGCGGAGAACGGCCTGATTCGAATCTCCTCCTTCTGCAACGGCTTCCGCCAGGTAGGCAACATTGTCCGCCCGGTCACTGAAATGTCCGATCTGGCGGGACTGAAAATCCGCACCCCCCTCCGTAGAATCTGTGGTGGAATTTTACGAGAAGTGCGGTGCCCTGCCTGTGATGATCTCCGGCTCTGAGGTGCTGAATGCCCTGCAGACCGGTACAGTGGACGGCTGGATAACGCCGTGTTTAACTACACCAACCAAGGCATCACTGATGTGATCACCCACATCACTGAGCTGAATTACTGCTATTCCGGCGGCTGCTTTATCGCGTCGGTTCCCCCCTTCTGGGACAAGCTCAGCGATGAGGACAAGGCCATTTTTGCGGAATGTGCTCAACTCGCTTCTGATGAGTTTACCACCTTCTTCCGGGAAAAAGACGGAGTCCATGACTC
>VOFB01001150.1_pt1 | contig 37042 bp, 46 predicted proteins | sample 5384141 | NCBI WGS metagenome assembly VOFB01 (sample SAMN12384721, study PRJNA508395) | human gut metagenome | isolation source: healthy gut A | host: Homo sapiens
TCGTACTTTTTGCTTCAGATTATTACCCCAATGCCGACAAATATGCTCATTGCGTTCCTTATCGGTGCAGTGATGCTTGTTTTGGGCATGGGGCTTTTTTCGCTCGGTGCGGATATTGCAATGATGCCGATGGGTGAACGCATCGGTGCGCATATTATAAAGTCAAAGCACTACCTCGTGCTTATTCCTGCGGTGTTCATGATCGGCGCACTTATTACCGTTGCCGAACCGGATTTGCAGGTTCTTGCGGATCAGTTTGAAACGCTTAATCGGTGGACGGTTATTCTTACTGTTGCGGCAGGCGTCGGCTCGTTCCTTGTGCTTGCACTTGTGAGAATAATCAAAAAAATTCAGCTTACGCAGATTCTGCTTTCACTTTATGTGCTTGTTTTCGCCGTTGCCGGCACAATGGCAATTGATAACGGCACGTTTATCCCTGTTGCTTTCGATTCCGGCGGAGTTACGACCGGGCCGATCACTGTGCCTTTCTTCATGGCTCTCGGCATAGGTTTTGCAACTGTACGCGGCGGCAAGAATGCGCAGGATGACAGCTTCGGCATGGTTGCGCTCTGTTCGATCGGTCCGATTCTCGCCATGCTTATACTCGGGCTTGCGACGGGCGTAAATGAGGTTTCAAGCGGAGTTTCCGCCCTGCCTGAACACGGCGATTTCGGCGCGGTGGCTGCTGCATTCGGTCGAGGCTTGCCCGGCTACATAAAGGAAGTTGCGCTTGCATTGCTGCCGATAGTGCTGCTGTTCGGAATTTTTCAGCTTGTTTTTTTGCATTTGCCCAAGAAAATGCTGATAAGGCTCGGTGCAGGTCTTGTTTATACATTCGTCGGCCTTGTGCTTTTCCTGACGGGCGTAAACGTAGGTTTCATGCCTGCGGGAACATTTTTGGGCGGTGCACTTGCGGGAACGGCCGTTCCGTGGATATTGATACCGATAGGCATGGTGCTTGGCTTCGTTGTTGTTTTGGCGGAGCCTGCGGTGCGTGTTCTCAATAAACAGGTTGAAGAGATAACCGTCGGTGCGATTTCGCAGCGTGCCATGCTGCTCAGTCTTTCCATCGGCGTGGCTGTTTCCGTTGGTATTTCAATGCTGCGTGTTGTGACAGGAATTTCCTTGTGGTATTTTCTTATCCCGGGTTATGCAATTGCGATTGAGCTTTCGTTCTTTGCACCCAAAGTTTTCACGGCTATTGCGTTTGACTCTGGCGGAGTTGCATCCGGTCCCATGACGGCAACATTCATGTTGCCCTTTGCAATGGGCGCATGTATTGCACTCGGCGGAAATGTGTCAACCGATGCGTTCGGACTTGTTGCAATGGTCGCATTAACGCCGCTGATAACGATTCAGGTGCTCGGATGCGTATACAAAATCAAGCTTATGCGTGTTGAACGCAGCAAGAGCGCAAAACAGGTTGATGACGGTGTAACGGTCATTGAATTTGAACCGGAGGGTATATAAATGAAAAACAATGCTGTTGAACCTATAAAACTTATAACCTGCATTGTCAATCGCGGAGACGGTGAAACCGTTACGGAACTGTGTGCCCGCGAAGGAATAAGCTGCAGCGTTGTGCTCCGCGGCAGGGGAACTGCCGACAACGCGATGCTCACAATGCTCGGTCTCGGCGAAAGCGAGAAGGACATTGTGATGCTCACCGTAGGACAGTCGCGGCAGGGCGAAATTATGGAAAAACTTGCGGTGACTCTTCACCTTAACGAGAGGGGCAAGGGGATTGCGTTTTCGATACCTTTTTCCGGGCTTGCTTCACAGCTCGATTCCTATGCTCTGCTGGCCGGAATGAAGGCGAGTGCGAACTTGATTGATTTAAATTGAAGACGCGTGCAAAACGTAATTGTGTTTGGAGGATTGCATGATAAAACATGATTTGATACTTACAATTGTCAACCGCGGCTTTGCGGATGAAGTCATGAGCGCGGCAAAGGCAGCCGGTGCATTTGGAGGCACGGTCGTTAATGCACGCGGGACAGGAACGCACGAACTGCAGCATTTTTTCGGTGCGATTATTCAACCCGAAAAAGAGCTTGTGCTGATTTTGACCGAACGCGAAAAAAGAAATTCAATAATGGAAGCGATTTGCCGCGATGCGGGATTGTCAAAAGAGGGAATGGGAATCTGCTTTTCCCTGCCTGTTGACGGTGTTGCGGGCATTCGTTCCATATCAAACCTTGATGACCGGAAGGAGAAGGAAAAGTCGGATACTCCCGAAAAGGTGTAGATGACGTTTCACATGCAATGCAGGCATGCCGAACGACAGAATAAACACGTCGTATAATTGCGGGCAGGCTTGGATTGCTTTGTTTAATAAAAGGATGAAAGAATTCAGTGTATTTGATATAATTGGACCGCGTATGGTCGGTCCTTCAAGCTCGCATACGGCGGGTGCGGTTCGTATCGGACTGGTTGCACACCGAATAGCGCGGGGAAAGATTAAGAGTGCAGAAATCACGCTTTACGGCTCGTTTGCACAAACGGGTCGCGGACATGGCACGGACAGGGCCGTTATTGCAGGTATACTTGGTGTTGAACCTGATGATGCACGAGTAAAACACTCGATGCTGCTTGCAAAAAGCGAAAGTGTCGATATAAAAGTTAACTACAGTTCGGAAGAAACGGATCATCCGAACACTGCAAGGATTCATTTTGTTACAGAAGCCGGGCGCGAATTCTCGCTGGTTGGCGTCAGCATCGGCGGGGGGAACATTGAAATCGTTGAAATAAACGGAATGGAAGTTTCGTTTAGCGGGGATTATCCGACCATTATCGCCTTTTATCGCGACATGCCCGGAATCATTTCAAAGGTCACGGCGCTGTTGGCATGGCGAAATATCAATGTTGCGTTCATGAAAGTATTCCGAAATGCAAAACGACAGGACGCGTGCATGGTTATTGAAACGGATGCGGTTGTTTCCAACGAAGAACTGAGAGAAATCGCCCGGATGGTAGGGGAAATCAAGGAGATTTGCGCGGTATGAGTTATGCATTTTCAACGGGCAGGGAACTTATTGCCCTTTGCGAAAAAGAAAACCTGACGATTGCGGAGGTTATGATTCGCCGAGAGGCGGAGACAAGCGAAAAACCCGTGACGAACTTGTAAACGAAATGTTTGAAAATCTGCTGACAATGCAAAAATCAATTCGATTCGGGTTGGAGGAAAATCAACAGACCGTTACGGGACTTGCGGGCGGAAATGCCGAAAAACTCATGGCTTATGCCGAAAAAGCAAATATGGGCAGGGACATGGCACAAATCTGCGCCGCTGCTCTTGCTGTTGCTGAAGTGAATGCCTCAATGGGGCGGATCGTTGCAGCACCGACGGCGGGTGCAAGCGGTGTGCTGCCTGCTGTGCTTGTTATGTGCAGTGAGAAACACGGATTTACCGACAGAGACCTGGTTAACGGCTTGTTTGCGGCGGGCGCCGTCGGCGTAATTATTGCCCGCAATGCAAGCATTTCAGGTGCTGAGGGCGGATGTCAGGCGGAGATAGGTTCTGCGTCTGCAATGGCTGCGGCAGCGCTTGCGGAGCTTTGCGGAGCATCTCCGGCTGCTTCATTAAGCGCGGCTGCAATGGCTGTTAAAAACATACTCGGACTTGTATGCGATCCCGTTGCAGGGCTTGTGGAATGCCCCTGTATAAAGCGCAATGCAATGGGCGCGGCAAATGCCGTGTTGGCAGCGGACATGGCTCTTGCGGGAATCTCAAGTATTATCCCGTTTGATGAGGTTGTCGGCGCAATGCGGAGTGTCGGCAGACTCATGAACGTTGATCTGCGTGAGACAGCACGCGGCGGTTTGGCAGCAACGGCAACAGCGCTTGAAATTACGAAGAATATAAGCATGGAAAACGAAGATTAGCCTGCTGGCAATATAAAACAAATATTATCGACAGTACAATAAAAGCAGCGGGACTTGATGAAGCCGCGCTGCACAGCGGAGGAGTTTTTTGGCAAAGCGAAACGGAATAATCAAAGCATTGATTCAAATCGGCCTGATACTTGTTGTTTTGGCGTTAGTATTTTTTTCGCTGAACAGTGTTCTGCCCGGTTTTATTGATGTGCTTGCAAACGGTCAGCAGAGTGATGTGCAGGAGTATCTGAATTCATTTCATGATTTCAGCGGTTACGCAATAGGTTTTTGTTGCAGTTCATTCAAATAATTACAATTGCACTTCCCAGCGTTCCGATTCAGGTTGCTGTCGGTGTAATTTTCGGAACATGGCGCGGGTTTCTTGTTTGCTATTTGGGCTATGTTTCGGCAAATGCCTTAATTTTTATTTCCGTCCGCAAGCTCGGGGCAAAGCTTGAGCAGCTTCTTCCCGGCAAACCTGTTGAAAAAACGGGCAGCAAAAAGAAGAATTTTATTACCGATGCAAAGTATCCTGCATTTAGTGTTTTCTTTGCATCCGTTCTTCCCGTTATTCCGAACGGTTTGATTCCGTATGTTGCATCAAAAACGAAAATCGGTTTCCGCTCATATATGCTTGCTGTAATGACGGGCTGCATACCGACGGTGCTGACGCTTTGTGCTGTCGGCGATCAGCTTGTGGAGGGTGATTTCCTCTCCGCTGCACTGTATGTTGCACCCTTACTGCTGTTTGCCGGACTTCTTCTTTGGCAGCGCAAGAATATACTTTCACTGTACGAAAAAATTAAGCAGCGGACAGCGGAACACAAAGCAAGGAAATAAGCAACATAAAGGTGTGCCTTGCCGCACATTGGATATGAAACACTGAAAGGGCAAACGCACTGCGTTGCCCTTTTGTGCTGTTCAACTGTAGTGCGGATGAAAATAAGGAAACGAATTACAATGACAAACGCACATTCTGCGTCCGGACTCGCTGGATCTTTTGCGGTTCGCGGAGCCATGAATCTTGATGCAAACCTTTCGCCGTAAACGGATTGAAGCGTGTCCACTCCGTCTTCATCGGTGACGGCAAGATTGGTTGCAATAATTGTTGCCTTGTCAAGATCCTGACGTTCGCAAACGATGGACAGCAGCGTCTCAATAGTGATATTTCGTATCATAGGCTCTGTTCCGAGATCATCAACTATCAAAAGATCCGGCAGTATGTAATCTGGTCGTTCGGAAGGTTCGTTGCGGAGGTTGTCCAGAGTTAATTGAATCAACTTATAAGCACTGATTTTCAGCACGGAGTAGCCGCGTTCAAGAACTCTTCCGCCGATGCAATTCAAAAGATAAGTTTTACCGACTCCCGTTTCCCCTTGATAAAGCAGATCACGGCGTTCATTGTTCGGAAATGCGTTTGCATAGGCCTCGGCAGCATCACGAATGCGGCTCATTACATTTCTGTCCTTTGGATTTTTTGAAGGTTCAAATCAAAATTCCTAAAGTTTTGGGCAGCACTGACACCGGAGCTTTCAAACACGGTGTTGATCGCAAGCTGGACAACGCAGCGGCAAAGTTCCCCACCGGCAACGCGGCCGGTATCATGACACAGCGTACACTCATATTGCGGGTCAAGATAATCGGCGGGAAAACCGGAGGATACAAGCAGTTCTCGACGCTCGCGCTGTTTTTTTTCTATAAGAGCGTTGGCGAGCCCACGAATTTCTTCGGAATTTCCCGCATTCATAAGCTGTCTGCCCATGTCGAATGCGATAGTCGCAAGGTTGTCATCAAGCTTTTTTATTTCGGGGTTGCGTGAATAGACCTCCTGCAGGCGGGAACTCTCAATACGGCGGGTTCTGCGCTTGCGTTCCGAAAGCTCGGTTTCAAGTTTTTTGCAGAAGGCGGCAGATTTAATCTTCATATACATCATCTCCGAGATCAACACCGAGAGCACGGAGCTCTTCGGCACTGTATTGACGCTGTTTGTAATTTAAAGCACGATTAACAGGTTTCCCCTTTGATGCAGCAGCTGCCGGATGTGCTGCATTGCTGCGCTCGGTTTCTTCCGTGCAGCAGAAACCGATACGATTCCGCGTTCGTGCCAATCCGAAAGCATCCTTTTCATTTCTGCAAACGGAGTACTTTTCTTTGACGCAAGTTCGGCGGCATAAAGAATCAATTCGGAATTCATGCACCAGTCGCTGCACCAGAGTTCAACCTGCTGTCTGTCGGATGATGTTGGCGTGCGCTTAAGTCCGGCTCTGGCAAATGCGCGGCGTGCAAGCTCGGCAAGCATATCCTGCTCGCGCAGCAATTCGCGCATCTTTTCGGGCGAAACACTGCCGTTTTCATGGTATTTTCCGAGAATTGCATCAAGGTATTTGAAGTTCGGTTTATCGATTGCAACAACATCGCGGCAGGCGATTTCAATGGCTTCGTCACTGAAGCCCCATTGGGTTGTCCATTTTTTATACAGTTCAAGTTCGTCTTCGGTCGGAAGGCGGCTGTTGCGCCAGCGCTTTAGAATTGCGGCCGCGCCGCTTGCAAGATCGTTTTCCATTGAGAAGCTTTCCGCCACCGAATCAGCGGTTGTACGGCCCTCGGAAACAAGACGTTTGGCAACCGAATCCATATAGTTGATATGCACCCGTGCGCCCTTTTTTTCTATGCAATGCTGAACGATGAGCAGAGCGGCATCATCCTCAAACCCGAATATTTCCACCCAATCATAAACTTTCTGCAATTCCGCACCGGACATGTTCCTTGTTCCGAGAACAGCCTGCAAACGCTGAACAAGCTTTGAGTAATGTGCGTTTTCGTTGTCAACGGGTCGCTTATCGGGAAGAGAGGCAGAAAGATTAAGATACTCTACGGAAAGCAGACTGCCGTCGATAATTCGCACAATACCGCATTTTTCCCAGTAGCGGAAGGCTTCGGCAACCTGTGCATCGCTGAGCTTGAGCGCATCAGAAATCGAAACGGGGCTCGAAACCGCGCCGCCGGCAAGCATAAGCCCGTACAGATACACGCGGACGGCATTTTCGGGCGCATCCGGCACGAGTTCGGAAATAAAACGGTTGTCGATGACGGTAGTTCCAAAAGGTCACGTCCCCTGAGTATTACTGTGTTCTGCATCGATTACCTCCTGTCCATCTTGCCGCGGCGAAACATCGGGTTGGTTTCGCGTTCAAGCTGATTTTAGCATTTTACGGTTCATCTGTCAATCAATTCGGGGTGATAATGCGAAACATGCGGGAAAACAGGCAACGCATTGAAGCAGCATTAATGTACATAACCAAGAAAATATCTGCATGGTCTTCACAGATTCGGTTTTGATTTCAAACTCCATTGACAGGTGCAAGTCATCCTGAAGCTGAGAATACCCTGAACATAATTGCATATCATTATCTTCCGAAAAAGTAATCGATAAACATTGACGACAGGCGAGGAATATGCTATACTCATAGAACACAATGTTTTGCGGCTGAGGCGGTATCACCCGTGATTTTTCCGAAGACGGCAATGTATAAAAAGCCAACCGTTGAATGAATTCCGCGGGGCCGCGATGTGACGCAAAGCAAAAAGAAAAACATTGGAGGAAGAAAATGAACAGATGTTCAAAACGCAGTTTCGGAATGAAGCTCATCGGCCTTATGACGGCAGCAATTATGCTTCTTGCATGTTGCATGCCCGCATTTGCGGCGGAGAGTGAAACACGGACCAACACCGAGAGCTTTCAGCTCCTGACCTACTCGGAGGATTCAGCATCCATGGGCAGCGGTTGGACGTGGGAAATCACGCTTCGAATCCGCAGCATCAGTCTTTCTGCAACCGAATGTATGGTTTTCAATCCGATGGAAACCGTTTATTCCTGCATCAAGAATCCGGTTTGCACAAACGACCTCGGCGTATACAACTATGAGAATACTGCGGTCCGTTACGACATCTATGCAAGCCGGGGAAACGCAAATTATTCCGGCGGCGAACAGCCTGCAATCGTTTGGAATCTCGGTGAAATCAACCCCGGTGATGTCATAACGATGAAGTTCAGAATCGATATTCAGGACTATTACTATGCCAACTTCCAGCTGCTCAATCAGTTCCTTGAAGAGGGCGGAAGACTGTTCACAACAACCGGCACCGATGAAGGTCCGCGGTTTGTTTACAATGAAAACGGAGAGCAGGGTTCTGCGGAATTCGATGTGCCGCAGGCGGATGTTTCCGGCGGTTTTGTTCTTAAACATCACTACCTTGTAAATTCCGAGGGACAGCCAATTGATGAAAACGGCAACGTCGTCGCCGCTCCCGAATTTGCAGCAATGGTTGCAGAACCGGAGTATTACACCATTGACGGAAGAACGAGTCTCTATTTCACGGATAACAGCTGGTCTCCGTATCCGTATTATAATGTGGAAACGACGGACGAGGTTGAGGGTTACACTCGTGTAGGCTTCGTTTACAACAACGGAGAGTTCTCCACCGAGCCTACACATGAAGTCCACATCAACTACAACCAGAGCCTCAATAACCTTTGGATTGCATACGAGAGCAACGGTTCGGCATTTGTGCCCGGCGATGTAAACGGCGACGGACAGGTTATGACAGACGATGCGCTGACCGCCATGCGCTGCGCACTCGGCCTTATCAACCTTGATGCTTCTCAGCTTCGCGCGGCTGACATGGACGGCGACGGTGCGGTTTCAACAGCTGATGCGCTTACGATCCTGCGCCTTGCAATCTGCGCTCGTTGAAGCATCATGAATGCAAGCTTGCCGACAAAGCATTGCAGCGGACAGAGCCAACAACTGTTCTCGAATATGCTTTGTTGCCGATAATTATCCGAAGGGCAGCGTCGGCCTTGACTCTGCCCGAACAGAAAATGCAATTATCTTGATGATTGCGGTGTCCTTGGCCGCAACTCATGCGTGATTCCCAAACAGGAAGGGAACAAAAGAACGGGACGAGCCGTACCCAACATGCGGTGCGTCCTTTTCTTTACGACATGATAAATATATAGGATATTGCAAAAAACATGAAAAAACTCCTTGCAAGCCTGTAAGGAAAATGTTATAATATTATGCCAACACCTTGCGCCGCAGCAAGTGCGGTGCCATATGACCATAAGGAGGTGAATTAAGTGAATAAGTACGAATGTCTGTATGTTATCGTGCCTGAGCTTAATGAGGAGGAAACCAAGTCCGTAATCGAAAAGTTCAACGGTGTTATCACCGCAAACGGCGGCATGATCGAAAATGTTGATGAATGGGGTAAGCGTCGTCTTGCATACACCATCGACTACAAGACCGAAGGTTACTATGTTCTCGTTGTGTTCGACGCACCCGCCGAGCTGCCCGCAGAACTTGAGCGTAACATGAAGAATGATGAAAAGATCATGCGCTACAAAGTGACCCGCCATCATGCATAAACCTTGAGAAAGGATTTAGAATGAACAAGATATTTCTTATTGGTAATCTCACGGGTGATCCCGAACTGCGCACAACGCCGAACGGCATAACCGTATGCACGATGAATCTCGCCGTCAATCGACGTTTTCGGGCAATCGCGAAGAACGTCAGACAGACTTTTATCGCGTGACTGCATGGAGACAGCTTGGCGAAACTTGTTCAAGGTTCTTGAGCAAGGGCAAAAAAATCGCTGTTGTCGGCGAGTTTGTGCCGCGTACATATGAGGGGAAGGACGGAGCAACCCGAGTTTCTCTCGAAGTCACGGCCGAGGAGATCGAATTCCTTTCTCCGCGCGATGCAGCAGGCGGTCAGAGTTATCCGCAGCAGGGATATCAATCCAACCAGCAGGGCTACAACAGAAATTATCCGCCTCAGGATTATCAATCCGCACAGGACGGCGGCAATTTCTCCGCTTCCCGTCAAAACAGTTGGCAGGACGGGAGGGGGCAGCAGTCTGCGCGTGACGGTTTCGCGGCAAATTCTTTTGATTCCGCAAACAGCTCCGGCAGTGCAACTGATGGCTTTACTGAGATTTCCGATTCGGATTTACCGTTTTAATTTTGCGAAAGGAGTAAATTTCAATGGAAGACCGCAAAATGAAGCCCCGTCCCAGGAAGGGCAGGCGCAAAGTCTGTCAGTTCTGCGTTGATAAGGTTGAACATATCGACTACAAAGACGCTGCAAAACTCCGCAAGTTCATCACTGAGCGCGGTAAAATCATGCCCCGCCGTATGAGCGGTGTGTGCGCAGAGCACCAGAGGGCGCTCGCATCCGCAATCAAATCTGCACGTCAGGTCGCTCTGCTTCCTTACGTCCAGGACTGATTACAATAGCTGAACCGTATTGAGCGTTAAGCTCATAAATAACGGAATGAACATGATTAGGCTGCTGTCGACAGTGTTTTGTTGTCAGCAGCCTTTTTACTGCGAAAAACGGCCCCTTTCGTTCATGTTTTCAACAGTATAAAACAAGCCGGAAGATGGGAATGCCCGTTTATCTGCTTATGCAACGGATAAACGGGCATTTAAATGCTGAATGATAAATCAAAAGCAGTCAGTAATTAATCCAACATCTGTTTGGGGCCTGCATTAATGATGTTTTCGGGCATGTTGTTATATTTGCTGAAATTCTTTATGAACATTGCAGCAAGTTTTTTGGCCTGTTCATCATAGGCGTCCTTATCGGCCCACATGTCGCGCGGGTTAAGAACCTCGGCGGGAACATTGGGGCAAGTTTGGGGAACGAGCACGTTAAAGATGGGGTGAAGCTCATATTCAACATCGTTCAGTTTGCCTTCAAGTGCGGCAGTGACCATTGCGCGTGTGTATTTTATCTTCATGCGGCTGCCGACACCGTAAGGACCGCCGGACCAGCCTGTGTTGATAAGGAACACGTTTGCGTTATGTTCATCGATTTTCTTACCAAGCATTTCTGCATATACGGAAGGATGCATCGGAAGGAAAGGCGCACCGAAGCAGGTTGAGAAGGTCGCCTGCGGTTCCTTAATGCCGCGCTCGGTTCCCGCAAGCTTGCTTGTGTAACCGGAAACAAAGTGATACTTTGCCATATCTTTTGTAAGCTTTGAAATCGGCGGCAAAACACCGAAGGCGTCAGCTGTCAGGAATATGACGGTTTTGGGGTGATTGCCCATGCCGGGAATCACACAGTTGGGGATATACTCAACCGGATAGGCGGCACGTGTATTTTCGGTTATTGAGGAATCTGCAAAGTCGAGTTTGCGGGCATCGTCCATAATGACGTTTTCGACAAGCGTACCGAACTTTATTGCATCCCAAATCTCGGGTTCGTTTTCCTTTGAAAGGTTGATACATTTTGCATAGCAGCCGCCTTCAAAATTGAAAACGCCGTTATCGGACCAACCGTGTTCGTCATCGCCGATCAGCCAACGATCGGGATCGGCGGAAAGCGTTGTTTTGCCGGTTCCGCTGAGTCCGAAGAACAGCGCAGCGTCGCCGTCGTCGCCGATGTTTGCAGAGCAATGCATGGGGAAAACACCCCTTTGCGGCATGAGAAAATTCATAACGGAGAACATGCCTTTTTTGATTTCGCCGCTGTAAAGCGAGCAGGCGACTGTTACACGATGCTTTTCAAAATCAAGTATGATTGCCGCTTCGGAATTCACACCGTCAGCAGCGGGGGAACACTTGAATCCCGGTGTGCAGAGAACGGTGAAACCGGGAACGAAAGTATCGAGCTGCTCCTTGGAGGGGCGAACAAATGCCTGAGTTGCAAACAATGCGCTTGCTGCGTTTTCGCAGACAACACGAACGGGAAGCGCATATTGCGGATCTGCACCGACAAAGCCATCAACAACAAAAACTTCGCGGTTTTGCATATATGCACACATTTTAACATAGATTGCATCTGCTTTCTCACTGCTGATCGGCACATTCACCTTGCCCCAGTCAATAAGATTATGCACGGAAGGTTCATCAACGATGAAACGATCATCGGGGGAACGACCCGTGTATTTTCCGGTGTTGATAACAAATGCACCGGTGCTGCAAAGCTTGCCTTCGCCTCTTTCGAGTGCATGTTCAACAAGTTCAGCAGGTGCGAGGTTGCGATAAACAGCCTTGGGGTTAAGAATGCCAATTTGTTCAAGATATGCTTTCATATTCATGCTCCTTTCAGCATCAATCGCTTTTTGAACGGTTTTATTTCCTGATGAAGAGAATCCCGAGCGTCCTGGGGCCGCAGTGGCTTGCAACGGTACAACCGGCCGTTGTCAGAATGACTTCATCAAAGTCCGCAATTTCATGCACAAGCTTTACACACTCCTGAACAATTTCGTCGGGAGTTTCAGTGTAAGTAATGAATATGCGATGGCTGCGGATATCATTGCGCCCTTCAAGGCGCTCTTTGATATAGTTTTTGAGGCAGCGTTCCCATGACCCGCGGTATTTTTTAGCAACACGCATCTTGCCGTTTGCGACTTCAATGCCGGGATGCAGCTGCAGAAGGTTTGCCCCGAGAGCGGATACAGCCGAGCAGCGTCCGCCGCGAACCATGTAGTCCAGCCTGTCTAAAACGAAGCTGGTTTCAACATTCGGGATGATGTCTTCATCAAGTGCCTTTTAATCTCTGCACCGTTAAGACCCTTTTCGGCCATGTCACAGGCTTCGAGCACAACGTGTCCAACGCCGCTTGAAAGGTTGAGGGAATCAACAACAAAGACCTTGTCGTTGCCTTCTGCAGCAATGCATGCATTGCTGTAGCTTGATGAAAAGTGAGAGCTGATTGTGATAAAAACAACATCGCTCCCGTCCGCTGTCATCTCCGCAAATGTCTTTTGCAGAGCTTCAACGCTCGGAGCAGCTGTCTTGGGAAGCGTTTTTGCTTCGCCGCACCGTTTGAGCAGCTCGCGCATTGTGATATCCACACCGTCGCGATACTCCTCGTCGCCTATCTGCACATAAAGCGGCATAACGGTAACGCCGCGCTGACTGTACAGATTTGTTCCGTGAACCTCGTTCAAAAGGTCCGCCGTGCTGTCACAGCAAATTCTGACCATAAAATAACTCCAAAAAATAAAGAAATATAATACCTCTGTAATTGTAGCACAACCTGCTGCAACTGTAAAGCCGATATGCATGTTTTTTGCAGGAATAATGACTATATATAAGTGCTTTCCTCCCGTAAGGCATGTGATTCGGCATTCGATGCAAAAAGCCCCGACGCCGTGGCTGAGGGGGCTCATAAAATATAAAACCTTTTGCCTAATGTTTTTGTCCGCACGGAGAAAACATCGTTTCCGTGCGGCACATTAATGCAGGCAGGTCGATGCTCTATTCTATGCCGAGGCAAAGACGAGCAAGTACAATTGCATCATCAAGCTGAACAGCATCATCTGCATTCATGTCCGCATCATCAAGCTCAAGCTGGGGTATAATGCCCATTGCGGAGCGCATTATTGTCAATGCATCGGGAAGTGAAATGCTTCCGTCGGCGTTGACGTCGCCGCCGTAAACCATGGTGACGTTCGAAATGCCGTCCTCCGCACCAATGACGAAATCACCTTCGGCATTAGAGCCGATCAACTCACCGCTGCAAAAATACCTGTGCATTGTTGAGTCGCTGTAGGTTGACGAACGGAAAACGACACTGCGGCCCGCACGTTTCATGTCGAGATAGCCGCGTCCGAGGCACTTGACAACAAACGTGTTTTCAAAACCGGCAAGGTCAACACGAACGGATGAAATTCTTGCTTTGACATCGAACCCGGTAACGGGAGCTCCGCCGACGATTTCAATATCGTTTGCGCGGCACACGGGAGTAATAAAGCTGAATGCAGTAAGATTCGGACAATTATTTGCATGTATGGACGGAGTTCCCGCCATGAACAGACGAATTTCGCTCACCTGTGTTTCGGAAAGAATCAGATTTCCTCCGAGAAAAACGTCCGCACCGATAAAGCAGGGATTCGGAATGTACGGTGTAACATAGTTAGTAAATGTGTGCAAATAATTGTTTTCCCACGTCATGTTGTTCATCAGCATGAGCTGTTCGATGCTGTCGGGATCATATTCCGTCGGACGCTGATAGAATGTGGACAGTATCTCGGTGCCGTTGCTGATATCCCCATTGTGGTAAGGTTGTGAATAGAACTCCTGCATAAGACGGATATCAAGGGTGAGTTCGTCATCCGTTGCCGCAAACGCGGAAAACGACGAAAGAAGCATTGCGGCACTCAAAACGAGCACAATAGACAGTTTGAAAAGTCGATTCATAGTAACCTCCGTATCTGATCTGAAAGATAAATTGAAAACCTGCTGCCCGAAAGGGCAGTACCAGGCACCCAAAAAGCTGCATTGCAAAATTCAAAGCATCTTTTTACTTTAGCCTATTATATCATTCTTGAACTTGTTGCGCAAGTGCATAATAAAATATATTAGAACGGATTCTGCAAATGAGCATATTCTTTTTTTGTCACCGTTGATTCGAATTTGGGTATTGATATTATATTCGTGGCATAGTATAATTCAATCTAAGAAAAGCTTGCTTTGCTTTTGCAGCTGAAATGAAAGGACACTCGTGATTGTCGGGTGAGAAAAACATATGCAAATTAACTACATTGATGATAACTCCTCAGAACGGCTGCCGGAACCGGAATCCTTTGACAACATCTTTGCAAATATCGGCGAACTGCGCGAATTGCAGCATATACACACTGCTGCCATGATGCAGCTGCGGCTGAAATTTGAAATCCTCAACAGTGAGTTCAGGGTTCATCATCATCGCAATCCGATTCATCATATTGAGAGCAGACTTAAATCGACCCGAAGCATGTACAACAAACTTGTTCAGCGCGGCTTCCCCACGAGCATTGAATCTGCAAAGAAGAACCTTAACGACATTGCCGGTGTGCGCGTTGTGTGCTGCTATATTGACGATGTTTATGATATGGAAGATATGCTTCTGCGTCAATCGGATGTTAGGCTCATTGAACGCACGGATTATATAAAGAATCCCAATTTTAACGGATATCGCAGTCTTCATCTTGATGTTGAGATCCCTGTGTACTTGTCCTCAAAAACCGAGTACGCGCGTGCGGAAATTCAGCTCCGAACTGTGGCAATGGATTTTTGGGCAAGCCTTGAGCACGATTTGCGTTATAAATCAACCAAGAACATTCCGGAAGACATAAGCCGTGAAATGTTCAACTGCGCAGATGAAATTGCAGCAATAGACGTACGAATGCAGCGCATATATAAACAGATTCAAAAGCTCTGATTCTCGGATGCTTAACACTTTTTTCTGATAACAAAAAGAGCAGGGCTGACACTTGTTTTTGATAATTGAATCAAAGATTATCGGTTTGAACGATGCAGCACTGCTCTTTTTAAATGTGTACGTAAATGCATCTGTGTTTGTTACAGAAATTTTAATACTGTGCTCTTTCGCCTCCGATGAGCTTGGGGCGGTTGCGTGCCATGGTGACATTTGCGCAGCCGATTTTTGTGTTTTCATTATGAATCGGAACGCAGACCGGACGCATATGCATTCCGATGAAAACGCCGCCGATATCTATTCCTGCACGGGCGCGCATCTTAATATCCTCAACAACGACCGGATCGGTAAACTGCTGCATTGCCTGAACGCTCCATGCCCCGCCGGCATGCAGTGCCGGTTTAACTGAAACCTGTTCAAAATCATACTTTTCCATGCATTCGCGTTCAACAACAATTGCTCTGTTGAGATGCTCGCAGCATTGACACGCGAGAAAAAGACCCTTGCCGTGAACATAGGGGAGGACTGTTTCCATAATTGCTCGCGCCGCATCCTCTGTTGAATGGGTTCCCATATGGAAACCCATCACCTTGCTCGTGCTGCATCCGATGACGAGTATGTCTCCCTTACGGAGCGTGTAATGTCCTTCACTGCAATTGCGGAAGAGTTCTTCCATAACTGCTGCGGTTTCCTGCTTAAGGGTTTCGATTGAAAAATCCATTTTATACCTCATTGTGCCGCGCTCATATCATGGCGGACGGCATCCTTTCAAAAATGATTCCAACGGTATTATACCCCTGCAGCGGTGCTTTTTCAACCGGATTCGGAGAGTAATTAAAAGAGAATGCCGGGCAGGGAATCAGTCGTCGTGCTCCTTGAATCCTTCGCCGTATGCGGCATCAACGGATGTTATCATGACAAAAGCCTTGCTGTCACATTCATGCGCAATACGCTTAATGCTGAAAACTTCGGCTTTTGAACACGTGCAGAACAGGATCTGCTTACTGTTGCCGGTGTATGCGCCTTTGCCGTCTGCAACGGTGACTCCGCGTTCGATCTCTTCGCCGATGCGCTTTGCAACATTGTCTCCGTTGGAAGTGACGATGATAAGAAGTTTGCGGGAATCGATACCATACATCAGCTTGTCGACTATCAGGCTGTATCCGATAGTCATTATCATGCCGTACAGGACGGCGTTTATGTTGCCGTAAACGATCCAACCGAGCATAATGATAACACCGTCAACAGCGAGGGATATGCTCCCTATTGAAAGCTGGGGATTCTTTTTTGCGAATTGCAAGAATGACAAAGTCTGAACCGCCGGTTGAAGAATCGCGCATATAAATGAATGCAAGCCCGGCGCCTGCGAGTATGCCGCCGAAAATTCAGCCAAAATCGGCTCTCCCGTGTATGTCGGCAGGAGCGGCATAATATAGTCCACGATAACGGCAGAAATAAGAATCGTCTTTACCGACCGCAGGAAGAACATCTTGCCGAGAGTTCGAATGCAGATAAGAATGATCGGAATATTGATAATGACAGTGCAAAGTCCGATCGGAATTTTGCCGCCCGTTATATAATTGACAAGAATTGCAAGACCCGAAACGCCGCCGGGTGCAAAATTTGAAGAAACGGCAAAAGTATACATGCCTGCACCGTAAAGAACGCTGCCGATTATGTCATACAGAACATCGATAAGCAGTGTTTTGGGGTCGATTTTAAGCTTTTCAGCTTTTTTTCACTCATTTGAACACAGTCCTCCGTTGTTTTTGATGCTTTCGGAAGGATGAATTTTCATCCCACTGTACAGCTAAAGCATTTTAACACTGCAACAGGATATTTACAACCCCATTTTGTAAATATATACATTGTTCGGCAACATATTGACTTTCCGCGGCAATCGAGTAAAATACACTGAGAAGAGTGAATGACTCGGTTCGAAAGGAATCATGTTTTTATGAATATTTATGTTGCAATGCCTGTTACGCAGGAACATATCAATACACTTAAAGCTTCCTGCCCGGAAGGCAATTTCGAATTCGCCTGAGTGTTGAACGGAGCCGATGAAAGATGCGCAAAAGACCCGTTTGAATTGAACCGCGAAATGATTAAGTCCGCAGATGTTGTTGTCGGCAATATCCCTGTCGATATTCTTCCGGAATGCACACGGCTGAAGCTTTTGCAGCTTAACATGGCCGGGTCGGACGCCTATGCGGGTAAACTTCCTGCGGGAGCTGAACTTGCAAACGCAAGCGGTGCATACGGACTTGCAATCAGTGAACATATGCTTGGAATGCTTTTGGTGTTGATGAAAAAACTTGATGTCTATCGCGACAATCAGAACAAGGGACTTTGGCGCGATGAAGGAAACGTTGAAAGCATAGAAAATGCAAAAGTTCTTGTTGTCGGGCTTGGCGATATCGGAGGAGAATTTGCAATGCGATGCAAAAACTCGGTGCGTATTGCATCGGCATACGCCGCACCCAAGCTGCAAAACCGGATTTTGTGAATGAGCTGCACACTCTTGAAGCACTGGATAACCTGCTTTCGGATGCCGACGTTGTTGCGCTTGCTTTGCCGAACAGTGCAGAAAGCCGCGGATTGATGAACGAAGAGCGGCTGCTCAAAATGAAGCGCGGTGCGATACTGCTCAATGTCGGAAGGGGCAATGCCGTGGATACCGATGCCCTTGTCCGCGTTTTGAACAGCGGCCGAATTAAAGCCGGGTTGGATGTTACCGATCCGGAACCGCTCCCTCAGGGGCATCCGCTTTGGAACTGTCCCGGGGCATTGATAACGCCGCATATTTCCGGTTATTATCATCTTAAACAGACGCATGACAGAATAATTGAGATTGCAGCGGCAAATATTCGAAGCCTGCTCGACGGAAAGCCGATTTTAAATGCAGTTGATGCTGAAACCGGTTACCGAAAGCCGGATAACAGGTTTTGACACTTTGAACAACAGATTCGGATGCTTTTTACAAAGCGGCGGTATAAAGTCCTTGACGTAATTTGGTTTAAATGGGATTTATCTGTTTGAAAAAGGAAAAGCGTGGCTCATCATCAACGCGATCAGCTTGATATATTAGTTTTGGGGTATTGCTCATTTTGCTCCAATGTGCTACAATGAACCGTATCAAGCGTGTACCCGTAGCCCAGCTGGATAGAGTGACAGACTCCGACTCTGTAGGTCATGGGTTCGAATCCCATCGGGTACGCCAGACGAACCTCTTTTGCACGGCAAAAGAGGTTTCTTTAATTCTTTTGCGTACCGAAGCCGTAAAAAATCATATAAAGAGTAATTTAAACCATTGCAGAAAGATTCTCGAACGCACGGAGCTGCTTATGGATAATCGTCAAACGCGACGCAAAGCAACCGGAAATCATGGCGGGAGCAGTGCCGAAGGCAATCTAAGCAAAGAAACCGAAACGGGTTTATTCCTGCAACCATAATCTTTGGGTAACGCCGCTGTCAGTACTCCCGGAGCGTATAACGGACAGAAGATTCTATATTGCTCTCGGAAACTGATATACAGATTATTTATTTATCTGGTTCGTGCTTTCTTAATTGAATGTTGTGCGGTCGGCTGTGGCCGGTGCAACGAAGAATGTGAAAAATAAGCAATAAACGTTAAAAATATTAAAACATCAAACCGTGAACGCTGCACCTATACATTATATCTGTCCATGCCGGATTTGTGTACATCATGAACATACATATATCGACATGAGAAATAATATTTATTGCAGACATAACAATGTAACGGGAATGCTGAAAATATCATAAAGACGGGATTAAAACTATCGAACTCTTGTCCTTGCAAATCGGGCAAATATGCTGTATAATCTATCTTGACTAACTCTATCGGTAGGAGAATTGGTATGGATAAGAATCACATAAACCTCTGCCTTTCGGGACAGAGTTTTCGGATAGTAACTGATGATGATGTTGATTACGTCAAACAACTTGAAAAGAGAATCAACTCAAGGATTGAAAGCTATAAAAAGCGTTATCCTCAAATGAGCGCAACGCGCTGCACATTGCTTGCAATGCTTGAATTAGAGGATGAGCTTGCAAGAGCCAAGGAAAACTACGAGGCTCTGGATGCAAAGATTTCTCAGCTGCGCAATATGCCGCGTATTAATACGCCCGCCGCAAGGATGGCATCGGCGCGAAATGGGCAGCAGATGACAAATGCAGAAAGAAAATCTGCCCACAGCGCCTGCTCACAGCAGCACAGGCAGCACAATTGAAAACACTGCCGAAACAGCAGCGGAATCAGGCACGCTTGTCGGCGGCTGAGACAGCGGACGTTTTTGCATTAATTGATTGATGTGCCGCTAATACTGAATAACATGCGGCTGTAAAAGGATTGTTTTAGTAAAGATGGAATTGCTTTCACCCGCCGGCAGCAGGGAAGCACTGACTGCGGCAGTACAAAACGGAGCTGATGCAGTCTATTTTGGCGGCGGCAGCTTTAATGCACGACGTTTTGCAGACAATTTTGAAGGTGACGGGATTATTTCCGCCGTCGATTACTGTCACGAACGCGGAGTGCGTGCTTATATTACATTAAATACGCTCGTATTCGATCGTGAGCTTTGTGATGTACTTGTTTTTGCAGAGCAGCTTTATCGAATCGGAGTTGATGCCGTGCTTGTGCAGGATCTGGGGCTTGCCGGGCTCATTCGCCGTAATCTGCCGGAGCTTACGCTTCACGCAAGCACTCAAATGGGTATTCATGACTTAGGCGGGCTTCAATACTGCAAACGCATAGGGCTGACCCGTGCGGTGCTTGCACGCGAAACAAGCCTTGCTCAGATAAAATACCTTTCGAATAACTGCGATATTGAACTTGAAACCTTCGCGCACGGTGCACTGTGCATGAGCTTTTCCGGAAGCTGTCTGTATTCCTCGATGTCCGGTGAGCGCAGCGGCAACAGAGGCACATGCGCTCAGCCTTGTCGAAAGAACGCAAGCATTTTCGGTCGACCGTCCGATAAAGATTTTTGCTTGTCACCGAACGATATATGCATGATTGAGCACCTGAATGCATTGCAAAGAGCGGGCGTGGCATGTGTCAAAATTGAAGGCAGGATGAAAAAGCCTGAATATGTTGCAGCGGTAACGCGCTGTTATCGTGCGGCACTTGACGGGGCCGATGCATCAGAAATCGTAAGGCTGAAGCAGGAACTCTTTGCTTTTTTTAACAGAGGCGACTTTAACACATCGCATCTGTACCGCGACTCGGTTAAAACGGATCGAGTCGGAAACAGTAAACCGGATAAAGCTGCCTTGGCTGCCGCCAGACAAAGCATACAGGGAGAGAATCGCAGGCGCGAGGTTGACATGACGCTTACACTATCCGTCGGAAGCGCGGCACAGCTGAACATTGCCGATGGAGAACATGCTGTTTCAATGTCGGGTGCTGTTGTGAAGACGGCAAGCAAGCCGCAGCAGGCGGAATTGTACGCGGAACGATTGAAAAAACTCGGGAATACCCCGTTCGTTGCACAAAAATGCACCGTGCGGATGAATCCCGATTGCTATATTTCGGCCGCGGAGTTGAATGCGTTGCGCAGGGATTGCATAAACGAAATGCTCAACATGTATCATGTACGCAATACTGTTCCGGTATTTGATGAAACGGCGGTAGCAGATGTGCGAAATATCCGTATTACGGCGGACAGGCAAGTGTCTTCGACAGGATTCCTGTATGCACGTGTGTCAAGCGTTGGGGCTGCCGAAGCTGCGGCAAAAGCGGGAGCGGAGTTTATTGCATTTGAGCCGTGTACATTTGATGACAACGCAACGCAGATAAACGGGCTTTTGAAGCTCAGAGAAAAGCTTGCAAACGGGCAGAGACTTATTCTTGCGCTTCCGAATGTCATTATCACCGAAAAACAGCATCAATGCTTCAGGTTGTTTGCCGAATCGGGCACGTTTGACGGCATTGAAACAAATAATATCGGTCAAATCGCCTTCTTCGATTATTTTAAAAACGATTCGGCGGAGCGCGATGCAATACAAAACGAAAAAAGCTGCAAAAAACATGCTCCGTTGAGCGATGGATTTATTCGAATTGCAGGCATCGGCATGAATGCAATGAACAGCTTTACAATGAAATGTCTGACAGAGTTGGGGTATGATTACATAATGCCTTCACCCGAACTGACCGGGGTGCAGCTTGCGTCAATTGCAGAGCATTCTGCCCTTGCCGGCAGAATGCTTATCGGCATACACGGCAGAACTCCGCTTATGCAGCTGCTGCATTGCCCGATAAAGGAGCACAAAGGCTGCCAAAATTGCATGGGAATTGCAGGCGCCGTCACGGATGAAGCGGGAAGGGTTTTCCCGTTGGTAAACATTCGTTATCCCGATAACTGCCTTGTTCGAATGCTGAATTGCCGCACGACAGATTTGATAGATTTGTTTGACAGAATTCCTCAAACGGCAGGATATGTACTCAACTTCGTTGGGGAACAGATTGACGAAGTTACCGAACGAATTGCTGCTGCAAACGAAGCAAAGAACGGAAAACGACAAACGCAGTATCCAAACTCGACTCGCGGTCATTGGATGCGGAAGGTGGAATGAAAACAAGATAGGCTTTATGTCTGAAAGGATAAAAATGATTACGGATAAAGTGCTGAAAACACTTGAATATGACAAAATTCTTAAGAAACTGCACATGCATTGCGGCTGCTGCGTGAGTCGTGAGCTTGCAGATGAGCTTCGGCCGAAGACGGAATTTGATGATGTTAATGCAGAACTTCGGCTTACAAGCGAGGCGGAAACATACTTTCTGCGCACGGGTTATTCACCGATTGATGATTTCCCGGATATTCGTTCAACACTTAAGCGCATGAATGCGGCCCTTTATTTAAGCTGTGAAGAATTGCTGAACATCGCAAAAGCACTAAAGGCTGTTCGAGTTGCACGCGAACAGCTCACGCCACTGACCGCAGCGAATGATGGTGACAATTCAACGGATGAAATTCCGTGCGCGCTTGCAAATCTTGCGTGCGGGCTTGTTGCGCATAAGTATATTGAGGATGAATTGAATCGCTGTATTTTGAGCGAGGATGAACTTTTTGACGGAGCTTCGCCTGCACTTGCCAGAATTCGCCGCAATAAACGCATTGCAAATGAAAGGGTTCGCGAAAAGCTGAACAGCATAATCCGTTCTTCAACGTATTCAAAGTATTTGCAGGATCCGTTAATAACGATCCGCAACGGACGTTTTGTTGTTCCCGTTAAACAGGAATATCGGCAGCAAATTCCCGGACTTATTCATGACCAATCCGGAAGCGGGCAAACGCTGTTTGTTGAACCTGCCGCAGTTGTGGAACTCGGAAACGAGTATAAAAAGCTTGTAATTGAAGAACAAGCCGAAATCGAACGAATTCTTACTGAGTTGACTGCGCTTGTAAAACCATCGGCAAATGACATATACACCGACCTTCAAACCCTCGGCATTATTGATCTTTGCTTTGCAAAGGCGAAGCTTGCCAAAGAAATGAAGGCGGTTTGCCCGAAAACAAACGCTGAGGGACGAATTAAAATCGTTCGGGGCAGGCATCCGCTTATTCCGAATTATTCGGTTGTTCCGATTGACATAAGACTCGGGACGGATTTCACGACGCTTATCGTTACAGGTCCTAACACGGGCGGCAAAACCGTAACGCTTAAAACCACCGGGCTGTTTACTTTGATGGCTCAGTCAGGCATGTTCGTGCCTGCAAATGTCGGCACGGAAATTGCTGTTTTTGAAAGTATTTTTGCTGATATCGGAGATGAACAGAGCATTGAGCAGTCGCTTTCAACGTTTTCGAGCCACATTCGAAATATTGTCGGCATCCTTGAAGCTGCGGACGACAGATCCCTTGTACTTTTGGACGAACTGGGAGCAGGAACCGACCCGATCGAGGGCGCGGCACTCGCAATGAGCATACTTGAGGAACTGCATTCCCGCGGCTGTTTCACAATTGCAACAACGCATTACAGCGAGATTAAGGCGTTTGCACTGACACGACCCGGAATGGAAAACGCATCCATGGAGTTTGATGTTGATAAACTCTGCCCGACGTATCGGCTTTTTATCGGCATCCCGGGCAAATCAAATGCGTTTGAAATAAGCCGTCGGCTTGGCATCGATGAATATATACTTGATAACGCAAAAGCATTCATCAAAAAAGAGGATACGGATTTTGAAGCAATTCTGTCAGATGCAGAAATGAAGAAACGCCGCGCTGAGGAAGAAATGGAACTTGCGGAACAGGCGCGTGCAGAGCATGACAGGCTTGCCGAGGAGCTGAAAGCGGAGCGGGAAAAACTTGAACGTGAAAAGGCGGAGCTTCGCGCCAAGGCAAAGGAAGAAGCACGAAAAATAGTTGACGCTTCCCGCCGCGAGATGGAACAGATAATCATGCAGATCCGTGCTGTTAAAACCATTGATCAGCGTGCCGCTGACAGGATTATCCAACAGGGAAGAGACGCTGTGCGCAAGGCGGAGAGTGAACTTGCCGAGGACCTGCCGAAACTGAAAACCGGTGACGGAAAACCTCCGAAAATGGTTGTACCCGGGCAGACTGTAAGTGTCGTAAGCCTTGGAAAGAACGCAACAGTGCTCTCAAAACCGGATAAGAACGGCGAGGTTCAGGTTCAGGTTGGAATAATCAAACTTTCCGTTCGATTGGACGATATCAGGCTTTCAAACGAAAAAGCCGAAAAGAAGACAAATGTCAAGGTTGAATATAACCCTGCAAACACTGTCGGATTGGAGTTGGATATTCGCGGTATGCTCGTTGACGAGGCAAAGCCTATAGTTGACAAATACCTGCTCGATGCACACCTGCAGGGGTTGAGTGAGGTTAATATCATTCACGGAAAGGGTACGGGTGCGCTTCGCGCCGGAATACAGCAGTACCTCAAGAACCACCCGCATTGCAAAGCGTTCCGCAACGGCAACTACGGAGAGGGTGATTACGGCGTTACCGTTGTCACTTTGAAATGAGTAAAAGGCGAATTTGCGTACACATATTTACCGAGGGGATAGGCAAGTGATTATTGTTTCAAGTTGTCTTGCAGGCAGGCCGTGCAGGTATGACGGCACGGCAAAGCCGAATGAAAAGATTATGCGCATGGTGCGTGAAGGCGTTGCGCTCCCTGTTTGTGCGGAGGAACTCGGCGGACTTCCAACTCCGCGCAAACCGTGCGAGATAATCGGCGGAGACGGCATGGATGTGCTTGACGGCAAAGCATACGTTCAAACCGAGGATGGAGCGGATAAAACCGCCGAGTTTATTGCGGGCGCAAATGCCGTGCTTGCACTTGCAAAAGAATGCGGTGTAAAAAGCGCGGTTTTAAAAGCAAAGAGTCCGTCCTGCGGCTGCGGGAGAATTTACAACGGATGCTTTCGCGGAGAACTCCGTCCGGGATACGGGGTTACGGCTGCACTGCTTGAAAGGAACGGCATTCACGTTCAAACGGAGGAGTGACGAACGTTATGGAAAACGATAGAACGCTCATGAGCGAAAAAAATACTTGTTGTTGATGATGATGAGAAAATCTGCCAGATACTGTCGCTCTATCTTCGCAGCAAGGGATACGAAGTGTTCACCTGTCAAAGCGGCAGCAAAGCAATTACAAGTTTTGAAGAATTCAGTCCGGATCTCGTTCTGTTGGATGTTATGCTTCCCGGGATGGACGGGTGGGAGATACTCAAACGAATTCGAAAGATCAGCAATGCACCGGTGATCATGCTTACCGCAAAGGGTGACACAACAGACAGGGTTCAGGGGCTTGATTGCGGTGCAGATGATTATGTTGTCAAACCATTTGATTCAAAGGAGCTTATTGCGCGGATACGAGCCGTGATGAGAAGGTCGGACAGCCGGAAGAGATTGAAAAACATATCATAATCGGCAGTCTTGATGTTGACACAAACAATCGTGTTGTGTATGTTGACGGCAACAGAATCGAGCTTGCACCGAAGGAGTTCGATTTGCTTTGTTATTTTATCCACAATAACGGTAAAGTGCTTACACGAGGACAGCTGCTGGATGATGTTTGGGGCTTTGAGTTCTATGGAGACAGCAGAACGGTTGATGTTCACGTTAAGCGTCTGCGTGATAAACTTGGACAGAGCGATTTTTGGTCAATTCGAACCGTGTGGCGGGTCGGCTATAAATTCGAACGCTTTGATTTACCGATGGACGATGCGGACAAATAAATCATTTGCTTCGGATTATTAACACGGACTTGCTCAAATTCAAAGGCGGCATTGACCGCGAGGGCGGTGCAGCAGGAGGAAAAATGCTCAGAACGCTGTTTTCAAGGATGTTGGCGGCATATCTTTCCGTTATCATCATTGTGTTGATTGCGCTTGGGTTCTTGGCAAGCAGCATTTTTCACGATCACTATATAGAAAAAATCAAGTCCGAACTTGTACGTGAGGCGGACGCGATTTGCCGCATAGTCCTTGAAGAATACATGGACGACGCAAAACGCCCCGTTGCAAAAGAAAAACTGTTCGCAATAGTACGTCAATATGAAGCATTGCTGCAGCTTTGCTTCATTGATCCTTCGCTTGGAATAAGAAGCTTCTACGATGAAAAAAATGCATCAAAATGGCAGGCGAGCGAAGAATTCGATGTTGAGACCCTTGCAAAAAAAACATTGTTTCTCAAACCAATTTCGAATACGGCTATGCTTACGACCTTTTAGACGGATACACAACCGTTCGAACACTCACGGTGACATGTCCGATAAGCACCGCCGAGAATATCACTGTCGGAGCATTGATGCTGCATTACGATATGGACGGAATATACGCATCGCTGAACAAACTGTACATTGATGTTTTCGCCGCTGTAGCAGGTGCAGTGCTGATAACGATTCCTATTGCGTTCATAATTTCGAAGTATATAACAAAGCCGGTATCTCAGATAAACGATGCCGTAACGGCTTTTTCACGGGGAAACTACGACAGCAGAGTTAAAGTCGGAAGAATGGATGAGCTTGGTGAGCTTGGCATCAGTTTCAACGATATGGCGGACAAAGTCTCGGAACTTGAAAAAATGCGGCGCGATTTTGTTGCAAACGTATCTCATGAGCTGCGGTCGCCGCTTTCATCAATTCGCGGCTTTCTCGAAGCAATGGAGGACGGCACGATTCCGACGGACGAACATGAAAAATATATCGAAATCGTTCTTGACGAGACCCGTCGGATGTCCGGAATGGTCAATGATTTGCTTGATATTGCCCGAATTGAATCCGGTCAATACAAGCTTAATTTGTCGGTTTTCGACATAAACGATCTGATAGGCCGCGTGCTGATAACCTTTGAAGCACGTATCACGGCGAAGCATGCCGATGTTGATGCTCAGCTTGATTACGAACCGGTGTTTGTTGAAGCGGACAGGGACAGAATCGGGCAGGTTCTTCACAATCTGATTGATAATGCAATTAAGTTCATGCCTGAAAACGACGGTTTGCTCACAATAAAATCGGTCGTCAGCAAACATAAAGTTTATGTCAGCGTTTGCGATAACGGTCCGGGTATTCCAAAAGAAGATATTGCGCATATCTTTGACCGTTTCTATAAAGCTGAAAAAGCACATACCTACAAAAACGGATCCGGAACAGGGCTCGGGCTTTCAATTGTGAAGTTGGTTATCGACCAACATCATGGTGAAATCAAAGCTGAGTCATCGGAAAACGGAACGGTTTTTACCTTCAGCCTGAAACAAACGCTTCCGCCGCCCAAACGGCAGTTTGCGGCGGAGTGAGTGCAAAATAATCATAAAACAAACTTTAACAAATACAAAAGTTAAGGAGGCAATTAATGAACAGCAATCTGAACGAACATGAAGAGAAACAGAAAAGCCGATAACTGTGTCATGGCAGGACGGCGATACGACGCATGTGCAAACAACGGTGATCCATAAGCGAGTTCCGTCGGCGGGTGTAATTCTGTTGACTGCATTCACGTTTACCGTTATAGGAGTGTTCATTGCAAGCATCGTTTTCCTTGCCCGCTTTACGGAGATTAAAACGATTATGAGTGCAATAACCGGTTCGGCTGAAACTCGAGCGACCCAGTCACCCGGGCACGAAGCAGAATTTACACCCGTTCCGAACGAACCGACGTCAAACATGCCTCTGGTGACTGTTGAACCGAACGAAAAACGGAATCAGCAGCTGCCGATGACCGGCAGCAGTTCACTTTCGGAGCTGTATGATAACTCTGTGGACGGTGTAGTTATTGTTGAAAATCATTCCCGTGACACTCAAAAACCGACGGACAGCAATCTTGCGGGAATAGGCACAGGCTTTATTCTTTCAAAAGATGGCTACATTCTTACAAATGCGCATGTCGTATCCGATGCAAAAGCGGTTTGGATAACTCTTCACGACTCAACCAAGGTAAAAGCGGAACTTATAGGTTCGGATGTCGGAACCGATATCGCCGTGTTGAAAATATCGGTGAACAAGGAGCTTTTGCCGCTTCCGATAGGGGATTCTTCAACCGTAAAAACAGGCGATTTCGTGTTTGCAATCGGTCACCCGACGGGCGAGGAATTGAGCTTCACCGCCACTTTCGGCATGGTGGGCGCAGTGGATCGCGCAATTGTGATTGACGGTGTGCGCAATCGTTTCATTCAAATCGATGCTGCGATTAATCCCGGCAACAGCGGCGGCCCGCTGTTTTCAATGGATGGCAATGTTATAGGCGTAAACTCCGCAAAAACCGTGACAGCAAGCGTTGATGAATACGGTCAGCCGATTTCCGCTGAAGGTCTTGGTTTTTCTCTTCCGATAAACGAGGCAATGCGAACAGCAAAACAGCTTATTGAAAACGGCAGTGTGCAGCGTCCGGGTATCGGCGTTTCGGTTGTTGCGGTGGACGAAGCACGCGCAGAAAAGTACAACATACCGCAGGGATTGCTTGTTTATACTGTAACAAAAGACGGTCCCGGGCACAAAGCGGGCTTGTATGCAGACGATATAATCACTGAGTACGACGGAACAGCAGCCACTGACAACGATTCTTTTTGTTGACTATCTGCGCCGCAAGGCGGTAGGTGACACGGTCAAAATTCGATATTGGCGAGACGGCGAGTATTATGAATGCATAATCACTGTCGGTGACCTGAATTCGATCGGAAGCGAAATTCTTGATGATGCATACGGCGGAAGCAAATTTGGATTCTGGTATTAACTGAATTTAAGGGCAATCAAATTCTTCTCTATGATGGAGCGGCACATTTGCAGCCGTTCCTTTTTTGTTCATCTGTGCGTTTGTTCAACGCGCGGAACGCGACGGAATTTCAACACAAATGAAGCGTCGGGACTGCAAATACAACAAAGCGAACCGCCGAGAATGCTTCCCGGCGGTTCGCTTTGGCTTAAGTATGCGATTTACTTAATTATCGGATACAAGCATCGATCCGATTATTTGCGTTTACGGTTGAGCAGAGCTGCTGCGCCGCCGACCATGGAGATGATACCTGCAACCGCAATGCTGACCGCACCGGTTGCGGGAACGGGATTGGGGTTGGGTGTGGGTTCGGAGGAGGGTTCAGCGGAAGGTGCGGGCTCGCCGTTGCCGCCGAGGGTGAAGCTCAGCTCAAAGGTGTCATGTGTGCCGTCGCCGATGAAAGTTGCATCGGTGAATTCGGTCTGCGTGTAAGTGAAACCGAAGAAATCCTTGTATTCATCAACGATGGAGGTGAGAGTTGCGACGCGCTCCTCATCCGCAACTGCTTCGCCGTTGTCTGCAAAGTCCTCATCGACAGGAATGAATGCTTCGATTGCGGAATCGTTTGCAACAACGCGATAGTAATGGTTGTTCAGCCCTGCAAAGATCGCATAGCTGCCGGTTTCATCAGCACGAACCTCAACCGCACGCTTCTGAACGAGATCAAAGTCTGAACGGTGCATGTTGTATGCGGGAAGACCGTTAGCCTCACTCTTGTCAACGGTACCGAGGAAAACTGAGCGGGGAAGCGATACTGGCCGATCGTGACGGAAGTGCTGCCGACAACCGTTTCAGCGGTAAGCGTGCCGCGAAGGATAACGGTAACATCGGAATCAAGCTCAGCCATAACGGTGCATACATTTCCTTCAACAGCAACGTTGGAGTATTCACCGGGGATGGGCATGCAATAACCGTGTTCATAGTCACACTGCATTTTGCCGGGGCAGCCCTGGGCTTCAACAAGTGTCAGCCCGTCAATGCCTTCAACGCTTGTGAGGTATTCGATGCTTGAAAGCATACGCTCGCTGTAGCCTTCTACCGCTGCGGGAACGGTGTAGCTGAGAGCAAGGGTAACCGTGTCGCCGACATTGAGCTTTGTGTCGGCAGGGATAACGTTCCAAACATTGTAAGGAACATCCCACTCATCGTATTCAACGGTGGGATCATTTGCAACAAGGTTCAGTTCGGTGCCGAAAACTGCGGCATCTTCACCGTCGGCAAGTGCAGGCACTGCAAGCGCAAGAGTGAGCGCGATTGCAATAACAAGAGCAAAAATCTTTTTCATGGTTCTGTTTCTCCTTATTTTTTGTTTTATTCCAAAACTGCGATCAGCACGATTCGCCCGGATCGGCAGTTAAGGTTTGGGTGGAAGCAGCCTTTTTGCCGAACCCTGCACAGATTGCATGGTGGGGGCAGGCCGCTTTGCAGTCGCCGCAGCGAATGCATTCGGGGCTGTTGGGCGTTGTTGACATGTCCACACCCATGCGGCAAACGTTTTTGCAAACGCCGCAGTGGGTACATTTGGATTCATCAACGCTGTAGCGGTAGAGCGAAATCCTGTTGAAGAATGAGTAAATCGCGCCGAGCGGGCAAATGTATTTGCAGAACGGACGATAGATCATGATGGACAACAGAATGGTTGCTGCAAGAATTCCAAGCTTCAGTGAGGTCAATCCGCCGGCTTCCGCCCAGCTTGTGATGCCTGTGCCTGTGCCGGCCGCAGTGTTGCCCGCAAGGCTGCCGTAGGTCATAAGCGGAATACCGCCGAGGAGCATTCCGGAAGGGCAGATGTATTTGCAGAAGAAAGGATTCGATTCATACAGCAGAGGCAGAACGATAACGAATACAACAAGGAAGAAATACTTGAGGTAACGCAGCTGCTTATCGCCGGGGAAAGTGCGAATCTTAAGCTTCTTGGGGAGCGGAATCTTGTGCAGCAGATCCTGAATCAGTCCGAACGGGCAAAGAAAACCGCAAACGAGCCTTCCGCAAAGTGCGCCGACGAGCATAAGAAAGCCGACAACGTAAAACGCAAAATAGTAAAGCGGTTTCGTGACCAGATAGCCGTTGCTGTCCGACCAGACGCCTTTTTGAAAAGTCAGACTGATTGAAAATGGCCTGCAGCGAGCCGATAGGACATGCTCCGAGCGCGCCGGGGCAGGAGTAGCAATTCATGCCCGGAACACAAATCTGCTTAAGCGGACCTTTGTAAATCGTTCCGGTTAGAAAGCCGACAACATAGCTGTTCGTAAGCAGGCTGAAGATCGCCTGAATTGCAAACCTCCTGCGTTCAACCGCTTTGCGAACCTGCATTATTGTTTTCTTTGGTTTTGAGTTCAACTTGGTTTTTGTTTCCATCAGCCGATACCTACGCATTCTCGGCAAAGAGCCGTGGCTTTTGAAAGAACCGCATTGATTTCGCCGTCGAATATCCCGTATACAATGAATGCAGCCGCGATAACCATAAGGCAAACGGGCAGGATGATTCTGAGGGTTCCGTCAAGCGTTTGGGTTAATTTAACTCTTTTGTTGTGCATCTTGACCTCCCGGCTCAAAGAAGATTATCGATGATGGAACACCACTTGTCATAGGAGTTTGAAGTCGTGACAACTTTAAGGATGTTGCCGTTGCTGTCTATGAAATATGTGGTGGGGTAAGCTCCCGCAGGGAATGCAGCGGCCACAGAGCTGTTGTTGCGCAGCACGGGCAGATTAAAGCCCTGAATGCCTCCGATAATGGCGAGTGCGGTGTTAATACACCCGGGGGTTTCGGAATCGCCGAGAACAGTGACGACTTTCAGTCCGCGGCCTGCATAGTTGTTTGCAAGCTGCTGAATATGGGGCATTTCCTGAATGCAGGGGCCGCAAGTCGTTGCCCAAACATTGACCATGGTTACCTTTGCCTTTGAGAACATACTGTTGTCATAGGTGCTTCCGTTGTTGATAGCCTTTGTTGAAAACGCAGGAATATCAGGCTTGGGGGTCGCAGTGGGTTTCGGAGTCGGCTTTTCCGTGGGTTTTGCGGTCGGTTTCTCCGTGGGCTTGTCCGTCGGACTGCCGGAAGGAGAGTCTGTTGCGGGTTCATCGGTTGTATCACCGGTGGGTTCTGCGGTGATACCGTCCGTGGGAGCCGCAGTATCCGGTTCACTCGTTAAAGTTTCGGTGGGAACGGCACTGTCGGCCGGTTCGCCGGAAGTTATAACATCGGTTGAAGGGGCATCCGTGCCGTTGTCGGGCATTGGAGTTGCGGGGTTGGGATTGCTTGCGATTCGCCAAGGATGCGCACAGCCGGACAAAAGCAGCATCAGCGCAGTAAGAACGCAAATCGCAGGCAGCAGTTTTGTTCTTTTCATTGGTTTCCGTTCCTTTCAAATTCAAGCAAGGGATGGATATGGGAGCTTCGGCAGAGCGAATGCTGCCAAAGTATCCAACATGCCCTGCGAGGTTCAGTGGAACCTCACAAGGCACAGAAACGTTCTTTGTTTGTCAATTTGTTATCGAATAATCAGCTTAAAAGCACGTTTATTCGACAATCAGCCAAGTTGCAATGCTGCACGCATGACGAGCAGAGCATCGGCCATGGTAACAACGCCGTCGTTGTTAAAGTCGGCAATGCTGATATCGCCGTCAAGCAACTCCAACGCAACACGGGCAATTTGGAGAGCATCGGCAATGCTCAGCACGCCGTCACCGTCCATGTCACCGGGCATTCCTACAGGAGGCTCGGGAGTGGGTTCGGGAGTGGGCTCTGGAGTAGGTTCATCAGCGGGAGTGCATATACCGGTTACGATAAGATCCTCAACTACGCAGCTGAAATCGGTGTCCCAGCCCTGGAAGATATATCCTTCGTGCTCGGGATGAACGGGGGGGACTGCGGCCTGACCGTGTTCAACCTGCTTGATGGTGATAAGGTTTCCGTTCACACCGTCGTAGAACTTGACTTTATGCTTAATCGCTTTGTAAGTTGCAGTCACGGTAACATCGCCCATGGCCATGTACAAAACCTGCTCATAACCGGATTCGTATACATTTCCGGAATAAACCCATTCCTTAAACTCATATCCTTCAACGTCGGGAGCGGTTCCGGGAGTGGGGATAACTGCCGCATATGCAACTTCGGCAGTGTCGATGGTTTCGCCGGTTACACCGTTGACATAGGTAACGGTGCAGGTTTCGTTCGCATGAATTGTCATTGCATCATGCCACATTTCGATGAAGTTTCGCAGCTCGTTCTGGCTTGTGAAGCCGCCGATGAGATGATCGCGAACAACACCGTCACGGCCGACGATGATGGTCTGGGGTATATAACCGCTGGTGTTGAACACGGAGCGAAGAACGCTGTCGGCACGGAGGTTCACCCAAGTGTAACCGTTGTTCTGAAGGAATGCCTTTGCGGTCGCGGGGGTACAGCCGTTGCCTTCACTGATGACGCCGATGAACTGAACATCCGCCTCGGGAGTGGAGGGTAATACTCGTGCATTGCCTGAATGTGGGGCATTTCGGATCTGCACGGACCGCACCATGTTGCCCAATAGTTGATGAATGTGAGATCAGCATTTTGCAGAATGTCACCGGTGACGGTGTTGCCGTCAAGGTCAACGGTGTTAAAATTGCTGACGTTCATGCCGACACCGGGTTCGCGAGTGGGATCTGTCGCTTTCGGTTCGGCGGACACGAGGGAGAGGGAGCATGCTGCGAAGATTACAGCAAGCAGAACGGAGAGAAGTTTCTTCATTTACCTTTACCTTCACTTTCTGATTTTTGGGGTAACAGCATTCCTCACATGCCCTTACCTTGATGATATTATATCATACGGTTCGGAGCGTTTCAATGCCTTTGAAACAATTTTGCGGCAATTTAGTAAATATACAAATTTCCCGGTGCCGCCCTAAGGTCTTCTGAAAAGTGTGGACGCTCAGTTCATGTTTTTGCATTTTCTTCATGAATTTTTAGAAGTAATTCATAGCTCGGAGTGTCGGAACGAATGCTTCTTGTCAATGTTGGACAGGGAAAATCTTTGCACTGTCCGCAGCTTTGCAGCCCGCGTCCGATGGAACATAAGCGGATTGCGCATTCGGCACAGAATTTGTGTGCCGATGCAGTATCAGCATGGCAGCCGAAGCAAATCAGGTCATCCGTTGTAAAAGTTTTTTGCGGGGTGGAAAACTTTTCAATCAGCTTTTTCCCGAGCTCTGCATCCCTTGTTTCCGTATAAATAAAAAACGGACAATTGCCGCAGTCGAAACCGCAGCAGGCTAAATGCTTTGTTTTCATAAATCAATCACCGATTCCTTTCATTTTCTTTAATTATACCTATATTGGCAGAAAAAGCAATTGCCGAAAAATCACTGCTTATTGCAAATGCATTGCTGTGCCGCATATATCGCAGAATGAAGGCGGGGAGTTGACATAATCGATTCATCGATTATAATATAAGGAAGCGAATAATGTGCCGCCGAATGCGGCAGACGGAGGAAACATGAAATATATAATTACAACCGAGGGCATGGGCTGTGAACATTGCATCAAGCGCGTTACCGCTGCAATGCAGACTTTGAATGCAGCAATCATTTATGTAAAACTTAACGATATTGCTGTTGATTTCAACGGAAACGAGAACGACCTTCGCAATGCGATTGAAGATCTCGGCTTTGATGTTATTTCAATAAAAGCACAGTGAACGGAGCGGCGGGTTACAAAATGAACTCTGCTTTTTCAAGCAATAACAGTGCTGACGGGAGCAACATGGGCTTGCCTTTTGCACGCAATGAAGGTTCAGGCAGCGGGCGCGTTGTTATCGGCTTGTCCGGCGGAGTGGATTCATCGGTTGCGGCTTTGCTGCTTAAAAAGCAGGGGCTTGACGTTGTGGGCGTCTTCATGAAAAATTGGGAGGAACAGGACGAAAACGGCTGCTGCACTGCGGAACAGGATTACGGGGATGCAAAGCGTATTGCGGAACAGATAGGCATTCCGTTCTATTCCGTCAACTTTTCAAAAGAATACTATGACCGCGTTTTTTCATACTTCCTCTCGGAGTACAAACTCGGCCGAACACCCAATCCGGATATTCTCTGCAACACGGAAATAAAGTTCAAAGCGTTTTTGAATCTTGCAATGAATATGGATGCATCGCTCCTTGCAACCGGACATTACGCGCGGCTTGACAAAAGTAATGGGGTAGAAAGCTGCTTCGTGCACATGATGCAGGCAAGGATCAGACTTATTTCCTTGCGGGCTTGACTTCGGAACAGCTGAAGCGCGCCTTGTTTCCTATCGGAGATATGGGCAAAAAGGCGGTTCGTGCAATCGCTCAGGAAAACGGTCTTGTAACCGCAAAGAAAAAGGACTCGACAGGGATCTGTTTCATAGGCGAACGGAATTTTAAGCAATTCCTGATGCAGTTTTTACCGGCACGGCGCGGCGACACTGTTGATCTCAGCGGTCGTGTGATAGGCAAACACGATGGTTTGATGTATTACACGCTCGGTCAGCGTCGCGGACTGGGTATAGGCGGAATGAATGAGGGCACCGGCGAGAGCTGGTTTGTTGTGGGAAAGGATTTAAAGCGCAACAGACTTGTTGTTCAGCAGGGAGAGCATGAGGAGCTTTTTTCAACGGCATTAACAGCCGATAAACTCAGCTTTATTTCAGGCTGCGCTCCGGCAAAACAGTTCCGCTGCACTGCTAAATTCCGTTATCGTCAACCGGACAGAGGGGTCACGGTCACAATGCACGGCGATGGTGCAACCATTGACTTTGATTCGCCGGAACGTGCAGTAACACCGGGGCAGTGGGTCGTGCTTTATGACGGCGATGTATGCCTCGGGGGAGGCCCGATTGATGAAGTTGCGCCGCTTAAAGCATTGCCGAAGATTTTTACCGATTAGCAGTCAAACGGCTCATTGCACGGCATTAAAAAGACATCGGAGGTATTGAAATGAAGAATATCGAAAAATATATTGACCACACATTGCTAAAACCTGATGCAACGGAAGCTGCAATCGGAAAAGTATGCGCAGAAGCCATTGAACATGGCTTTAAAAGCGTTTGCGTAAATCCCGCACGGATTGCCTTTGCCGCAAAGCAGCTTGAAGGAACCGGTGTTCTGCCATGTTGCGTTGTCGGTTTCCCGCTGGGTGCAACGTTTTCAAAAGTGAAAGCCTTTGAAGCTGAAACCGCGATTGCAAACGGCGCGAAGGAAGTCGATATGGTAATTAATATCGGTGCTGCCAAGGATGGCAATTGGGAACTTGTTGAAAGCGACATTGCCGCCGTTGTTGACGCTGCAAAAGGACAAGCCGTTGTCAAGGTTATTATTGAAACCTGCCTTTTGACTGATGACGAAAAAAGAAAAGGCCTGCCGATGCGCAATGGCTGCCGGTGCGGACTTTGTGAAAACTTCAACAGGTTTTTCAACCGGAGGCGCAACGGAGCATGATGTTGCCCTGATGCGCAGCGTGGTCGGAGATAAGCTTGGCGTCAAGGCTTCCGGAGGTGTGCGCACTCCCGAGGATGCGGAAAAGTTTATTGCCGCAGGCGCAACCCGACTCGGAACAAGCAACGGTGTTAAACTTTTGGGATGAAGGCACGGAGCGGATGCCGCGATTTATATGTCTGACTTTTGCAATAAATTGACATATCGCTATCTTACAGAAGCTGAATTGCCGCAGGCAAAAAACTTTGGGCAATATGCTTCCCCGAAGATGACGAGGAGTTCATTGATTACTACTTTGCCGAGCGTACTGCCGCCAATTGCGTTTTCGGCGCGTTTGATAATGCAAATTTAGTAAGTATGCTCTGCCGTGACAGCCGCATGATGTTTGCAAACGGAGAGCTTGTTCCCGTTTGTTTTGTTTCCGGAGTAAGCACGGATCCGGCTTATCGAAACCGCGGCATTGTTCGCACACTGATGAGCAAGCTTGATGCGGACTTGATTTGTGAGGGATTTGCGGCCGCACTGCTTCAGCCCTTTGATTTTGATTTCTACAAGAAACTGGGGTACGAAGTGTTCTCAAAACGCAGAACAGCCGTTATTAATGAAAAAGCAATCGAACAAGCTTATTCCGAACTTAAGCTGACAGGCAGCGAGCAAAACAAAAGCATTTCATTTACCCGTCCTGATGCGGCGCTGATAAACACCGTTTACAATACGTATTTCGGACAGCGAAACGGCGTTTTGCAGCGCAGCATCGAACGGTGTGAAGCACTTGCACATGAATTCATGCTTCCGGGAGCATGCAGCCTTTGTGCGGGCAGAGCTTATGCGTTTTGGTATCCAAAAGAAGGAGAACTTACTTTACACGAATTCGCTTTCGAAAACGCGCATGACGCCCTTCTTCTGCTTGAGAGAATAACTGCAAAACACTCCGAATTCCTTGTTGAGCTCCCGTGTGACCGCAGCATACCCGGAATTCCGTGCAGTGCAGAGGCTGAACCGCTCAGCATGATAAAGGTTCTCCGTGATGACTGCAATTGGCTGAGGAAGCTTCAACCGGAGCCTTTTGATGTTTGTGCGTACTGACCGGCAGTTTTTCTATAAGCACATCACTGTTCAGAAACGCAGTAAGGCTGATTCTGCGTTCACAGTTTAATCGAGAACGGATGAAAGAAACCGGACCCGTCTTTTTTGACATGCGGAAGGTGTTAATTATCCGTTTTTTGCTTTTAAGAGAAATACTTTT